>ERZ826242.1121-NODE-1121-length-31712-cov-5.141612_pt1 | contig 31712 bp, 31 predicted proteins | sample MGYA00519871_ERZ826242 | MGnify/ENA primary metagenome ERZ826242 (study PRJEB31778, sample SAMEA3449226) | human gut metagenome | biome: human gut; feature: human-associated habitat; material: faeces | place: United Kingdom | collected 2010/2012 ...
GGCCAGGAATTTTCATGCAGGTATACATCCCCGCCGTAAGTATCCTGAAGAGTCTGCATAATCTCCGGCTGGAGGGATGGGTCGGCCAAAAAATAGTGGGTACACCACATGGTGGGGGATTCTTCGCCAATACGGTCGTATCCTTCCCGGTTCATGCCGATGTTCATTCCCATATCATTGGCGCACTGGTAAATGCCGTTGACTACATATTCTCCAGTTCCCAACGCCCCAGTCACGGTAACGATATCTCCCACCCAGACGCCCAAATCTGCCGCTACAAATTCCGTCAGTACTACTTCATTTGCATCACGGCAGGTTTGCCCTGAAAGCAGATGAAACCGTTCCGGTTCCGTAATCACGTTGGCAGTCATATCCACCCCATTCACGGAAACACTGGGCATAGCCAAATCATAGAAATCAGTGATGGTTGTGTAGCTCTCGATGGTCTGCTCCACCTCGCGGGTGGTTGTTTCCCCCATAGGCTGGGCAGCGATGTGCAGATTGGAGGGGTTAAAGGCGTCCATTAAGCCCTCACCATTTGGCCCCAGCCAGGTGTCCACACGGCCAATGAGGGAAGCAAAGAATACCAGCAGTACTGCGACCAAGCAAGCCCCGATATACCGGCGCATGCCACTTAGAAGTTGTCGAAGGGCAAGCCAAAAAGGAAGTCCTTTCTTTAGGATGGGGAAAGCTGTCTTTTTGTTTCCTCCAGATTCTTTCCATGTTCCCTTAATGGCGTTCACAGGAGCAATCCGTCTAATGCGTCCAGTGCAAAACCAGACGAATCCCATCAGCAGAAAAAGAATTGCCGCTAATGCAGCAAGACAAATTGAGGCGGGTAGCGTGGACGGAATCAGCAATCCGGTAGTGGTCACCGTCAACCGGCAAATAAGACCGGATGCCGGGATAGACAGGAGCGTTCCCGCTACTATACCGCATAGGGCAGTGATGAGGTACTGCAAAAGCTGTATTCCCCGTAGTTTCCCGCTGGTAAATCCCATTGTTTTGAGGATTCCCATATTGACGTAATCCTGTTCAATGGTGCTGCCAATACTGTGGGAAAGCACCGCCATGGACGCCAGAAGCAAAATTACCACAAAGGCCAGCAAGAGGCTGGTGAACACATTCTGCAAGGTCAGCATAAAGCCAGCGATGGCGTCTTTGCTATGTGTAAATTCCACATAGCTTGTCAGGCTGGTATTCTCATTCAAAAAAGCATTGAACTGGGCTGCGGTCAAAGCACTGCCGGAAACTTGAAAAATGTGCAGCATAAATCCTTCCCGGGCCAGACTGTCAATGCCGGATTCCTCAATCATCCCGGAGATTTCCTCATAATCCTGCTCACAGATGAGAAAGCCCTTCATCCCGATCATGGAGCTGCCCATAAAGGGATCTTCGTAAAATCCCGCCACCGTAAAGGTTACATCCCCTTTGCTGCGGGTAATGGGAAAGGTAATAGCGTCCCCCACTTGAACCCCAAACATAGAGGCCATGGAGGCGGAAACATAGACTTCGCCCTGTGCGATTTCTTTCGGAGCATCCCCGTAACCAGACAAATCATCCGCAAAAAATTTGTAGGGATAGTGCTCTGGGTCATAGGTAATTAGCTGGCCTTCGCTGTCTGATTCCTGGTCTCCGATTTCATAATCGGAGAAGATCAGGGACTGCACTCCCACCGAATCCACCTCGTCCAAGGTGGTAATTTCCTCTGCCAAAGAAGCTGTATCCGATAGCCCGGATACCCAGGCGGTGATATCCCCATAGCCCAGCCGGTCCATCTCACTGTTCACATACCGGCTGGAATTCAGCCACACCGTCAGCACGGTTCCTAAAGAAAGGGAAACCAGAATAATCAGAACAAACACGCCAAGCACGGTTTCCCGATGGGATTTGAGATTGGATTTGAGCAATGTTTTAATTTCCATACCATACTCACCCCCTTACCAGGATAGAGAGGTAAGCCATACATTGACTTTTTTTTCACGTTGCTTGGCTGTCTGTGCATCAAAGGGCGGCAGTGCCATTTCGTCCAGGATTTTACCATCTTCCAGGTAAAGTATGCGGGTTCCCCGGATGGCCGCTTTCACATCATGGGTTACCATAAGGATGCTTTGCCCCTTCTGGTTTAAGGAAGTGAGCAGGTCCAGCACCTCTTCGCTGTTTTTACGGTTGAGCGCTCCTGTGGGTTCGTCGGCAAAAAGCAGCCCGGGCTGATTGACCATGGCTCTGGCAATTGCAGCCCGCTGTGCCTCGCCGCCGGAAGCCTGGGAAGGCAGACGGTCTTTGGCTTCCTCCACATGCATCTGGGTAAGCAGAGATTCTGCCCGCTCATTAACTGCTTTTTCGGACTGCCCTTTTTCCAGATAACCGGCTACCGCCACATTTTCGAACAAAGTCAGGTTGCTCACCAGATGAGTCTGCTGAAAAACAAAGCCGAATTCCCTAGCCCGCAGCGCTGCCATCTTTTTTTCTGACAAGGTTCCCAGCTCCTGCCCCTGATACAGCACCTTTCCGCTGCTGAGAGCGTCCATGCCGCTGAGTGCATAAAGCAGGGTAGATTTTCCGGCGCCGGAGGGACCCATGATAATGGTAAAATCCCCCTGATAGATTTCTGTGCTGATATGATTTAGCACAGGCTCCTGCGCGCCAGGATAGCTTTTTACAATTTCTTTCGCTGTAAGCAGTGCTTTTCTCATACCGCTTCCTCCATTTCTGTTTTTTCAGATGGAACAATCAGCGGCTTTTTCCCTGTGACTGGATTGGGAAGAATCTCATCCACAAAACGCACATAAAACTGTACATAGCTCAAATTTTTCTCCTGTAGAATTTCCTTCATCTGTCGGAGTATTTCTGCCTTTATGGTCGGTTTTTTCTCTTCTGAAGCTGCTTCGGCCAACATTTCAAAGGCATCCGGTGCACTTTGCCGGAACTGATAATCCAGTAATCCCTCGACACAGAAACCTTCCACAGCCAAAGGATGCAGGAAATCCCGATGTCCTACACCATCCTCAAACCACAAAAGGTCCTCACTGCGTCCCAGCAAAATTTCTGCGCGAGTAAACGGACTGTCCTGCATAGGTTCTTTGAGTACCAGATGGTCAGAAATGCGGTAGCGGATAAGCGGTTGAGCAAAGTTATAAAGACAGGTTAAGTACATAACGCCGTTTTCCACTTCAATGATATTCAGGTCATCAAATAGCAGCATACCGTCTTCTTTTCCAGTTTCAACGCCAAGGGCCAGGGATTCACTAGCTCCGTAGATATTGATGACAGGGCAGGAGAATGTCGTTTTCAAAAAAGAGCGAAGGCCTGCGCTCAGGGGTTCCCCACAGGAGATTACCCGCTTGATATATACCTGCACCTTGCCTTCCGCTACTAATTCCGCTAAAATCTTAATGGCGGACGGATATCCGATTATGATGTTAGGTTGGAACTTGCGGACGCCAAGGGTCCAATCATCCAAGGGGGTTTTGATGTCCAGATACATCTGCTTGGCTCCAACGCCGTCAATGCCATCGCCCACCGCCATAGCCCCGCCGTAACGTCCATCCGTGGCAGCTATGTAAATAATCCGGGGCCTTCCGGCCAGCAATTTCAGAATCTGCGACATACTCATGTTCCATAAAGCGCCCCGGATAATCCCCAGCAGCATGGTGTGCCAGGCCGGTTCATCGTAAATGAAGTATCCGGGTTTCCCTGTACTTCCGGAAGAATGGACAACATGGTATTTCCCCAGATAGGGTTTTCGGTCTGTCGTACTGTTTGCATCAAACTGCCGTAGTTCCTCCTGTTTTACATCGTTTACCGTGATGAGTTCATCAAAGTGCTCCATCAAAACGGTTTTATCAATTGTAGGGAATGCAGAAAGAGGCAGTGTCTCCAACTGTTCTGACCCGATGCCAGCTTTTTCAAAGGTGCGCCGGTAAAAAGCAGAGTGTTCCCATACATAATGGAGCAATGTCCGAAGTTTTTGATTTTGCAGCTCCTTCATTTGAGTTTCCGGCAAACGGGTGTTTTTTAGAAAGACAAATAAATCCTTCAGCGTTTTTAGATAGCTCATAACCGTTTCTCCTTTCTAAAGAGATTCCAATCGGAAAGTATAGTTCTGGCTGTAGTTTTCACGGTGATAATAGCGGGCTTCTCCAGTTGATAGGTTCATGACAATACTCCACTCGGTGGATTCAAACTCCCCGAAGTTATCCTTGCTGACGCTGTCCAGGGCATCCCGAACATCTTCCATTCCCATCTGAGGGACTTCCTCCAACTGGTTCATCAGAATGTCATACCGTTCGTGGGATTGCTTTGTTCCAATGCCCTGTTTCTCTCCTTTTGCCAGATAGAAGTTGGTCAGCACCGGCGTTTTTGTGACGATTATTTCGCCCGCCACATACTCTACTGCCACACTGCGGCCGGTGGAATCCGCTATGGCAAAATGAATCATCATGCCCATAGAACCGTGGAGGTCATATTGTTCCAGCAGTTCCAGCGCCTCATCCACGTTTCCGGCCTTATCTAACAACAAACGGAGCGCTGTGGTAGTGGTGATGTCCGGCTTGTCCGTATTCTGCTCGATGGTGGCACTGTCCTGAATCATATTGACGGATACCGCCAAGCCAGCTTCATTCATCCCGTCCAGTGGGGCATACAGGGCGGCGAGTGTTTTGACCTCGTCCAGATTCAGGGCCATGCCCACCATACCGCCGCCCACATTCTGGGTGATGAAATCCATATTGACAGTAGAAAGAGAAGCATAGCCGTTTTTTGGATGGGATTCCACAACCATAGCTTCGCAGTTTTCCCAGTCAAAATTGCGGCCAAACAGGGCATCACCATCGGGACTTTGTACTGCAATGGTGCTGCATCCAAAAACTCCACCCAACAAGTTTCCCAAATTCAAATCGGAGAGAAGATTGTTGGCAAGATACTCAATCACTTCTCCATCCGATGAAGCACCGCCACCGGCAAGAAAACCGTCAAATCCATAGTCTCCGTCATACCGGACTGCAGAAAAACCGTCCTCCAATTCGACAATCTCCGAAGTGGGAGTAATTAGATTGGCGTTTTCTGCATCCGGTGAAGTTTGGGTAGTACTGTTATTCCCTCCGTTCTGCATTTGGTCATCCGTCCTTCCTCCACATCCAGTCATAAGCATTGTGATACTAAGTAAAAAGGAAAGGCAGAGTATTCCGCTATTTTGTAAGCGTTTATATCTCATTTTTGAATGCCTCCTTACACTTTTATCTTTACAATTTCAGTATATCCGTTTCAATATAACATATCAAATACTTATTCATTATTGATTTTCATAATTGACTTTTATGGAATTTTTCGTTATACTGAATGATAGGAGGCGATCTAAATGGAACTGCGTGTATTAGAATATTTTTTAGCGGTGGCCAGAGAGCAAAATATTACTGCAGCGGCAGAATCTTTGCATATTTCTCAGCCCGCCTTGTCCACACAGCTCAAAAACATGGAGGACGAGTTGGGAAAACAGCTTTTAATCCGTGGAGTCAAAGGCTCACGCAAGGTTATTTTGACAGAGGAAGGCATGATTCTACGCAAACGCGCAGAAGAAATGCTCTTGCTTATGCGACGGACTGAAGAAGAAATAACCGGCTCTAATGAAACCATCGCAGGCAATGTGTTTATAGGTACTGGTGAGACGGAAACCGTTCGTCTCTTTGCTAAAGTTGCAAAAAAATTGCAACAGAAATATCCAGATATTCGGTACAACATCTCCAGCGGTAATGCGGAGCATGTGTTAGAATATCTGGATAAAGGACTCATTGATTTTGGTCTACTCTTTACAGAGATTGATTCGCAGAAATATGAGATAATTCCGGTTCCCATCAAAGATACCTGGGGTGTTTTAATGCGTAAGGATTCTCCCTTGGCTGAAAAAGAAGTGATCTGCCCGGAAGATTTGTGGGATAAACCTCTGATTGTTTCTCATCAAAAGGGGGATGACGTATATTTGAATCAATGGCTTCAGCGGGAAGAGTCTCAACTGCATATCGTAGCGACTTACAATCTGCTTTTTAATGCTTCTCTACTGGTAGACGAAGGACTGGGATACGCTTTGTGCTATGATAATCTTATTAACACACAAGGCAGCAATCTTTGTTTTCGTCCATTTTCCCCTCGGCTGGAGGCTCGGGGCTTTATTGTTTGGAAAAAATATCAGGTGTTTTCCAAGGCTGCAAATATCTTTTTGCAGTACCTGCGGGAGTTGCTTGAATCGCAGATATAATTCTTTATAACTGAACTTTTTTAAAGCTGCCCGCATCCCATTTTCTCATCACATAATCTTTGCTATGATAGATGACGGCTCATTTTTAAAATGAAAGTCAGAACAATTATAAATGAATTAAGCGAAAAAGGTGCAACCGCAAAAATTACGGAATTGGACGGTGCTACGCATTTTGATGTTCCCTCATTGGCGTATAAAAACGATGATTTAATTAAATGGTTAGTTAATTGTGGTGAATAACAAATTATTATTTGAATTGCGAAGTGTTTCTTGTCAATAATAAAAAAAGATAAGAAAAGAGCCAAAAAGACTACCAGCCAGAAAATTGGTTGGTAGTCTTTTTACTGTCTACTCAAAAGCAAGCCCTATGTGTAATTGTGTAAAAACGTATAGGGCCGATAAAATAGCAAAAGGCCCTTGAAAATCAAGGGCCTTTTAAAATGTGGCAGGGGCAGAAGGACTTGAACCCTCGGCACGTGGTTTTGGAGACCACTGCTCTACCAACTGAGCTATACCCCTATGCTTTCGTTATTATACAGTAGTAATTTAATTTTGTCAAGGCGCAAAGCTGTTGATTGCAAAATTAAATTTTACAAAATCTATTAATTGTGTTATTATTAAAAAAACGAATAGATTAAAAGGCAAATTGGAAAAGCTAATACTAAGAATTTGTATTGGAGTTTTAAAGATATGGATATTTTTTCAATACTTACAGGCCTTTCCGGCCTTGCCTTTTTTCTGTTTGGAATGACGCTGTTGTCAAGCGGGCTTGAGAAGATTGCAGGCGGCCGGTTGGAACGCACGCTTGAAAAGATGACTGCAAACCCGTTTTTAGGATTTCTGTTAGGCGCAGCGGTTACGGCCGCAATCCAAAGCTCATCAGCTGTTACGGTAATGCTTATAGGGTTTGTAAACTCGTCAATTATGACGCTAAAGCAGGCTATTAGTGTCGTAATGGGCTCAAACTTTGGCACAACAATAACCGCCTGGATTTTAAGCGTTGCCGGTATTGAAGCAGATAATATTGTACTTAAATTTTTAAAGCCTGAAAGTATAAGTGCGGTTTTTGCCATAATAGGCATTGTTATGCTAATTGTGGCAAAATCCAATCGCAAAAAGGATATTGGCACAACCTTAATAGGCTTTGCTATTTTACTATTCGGCATGGGGATAATGACAGATGCAGTAAAGCCGCTTGCTGAGCTTGAGGCGTTTAAAAACCTGCTGGTAATGTTTAAAAATCCGCTGCTTGGCATAATTGTCGGCGCGCTTGTAACCGCTGTGATTCAAAGCTCGTCAGCCTCTGTTGGCATTTTACAGGCTGTTTCAGTTACCGGCTCTCTGTCCATCGGCAGCTCTATTCCAATAATAATGGGGCAGAACATCGGTACCTGCATTACTGCATTAATATCAAGTATAGGAACCAACAAAAATGCAAAAAGGGTTGCGGCGGTCCACTTTTACTTTAACTTTTTAGGCACCGTTATAATAATGCTTATGCTATACGTGCCGAACCTGTTTTTTGACTTTTCGTTTTTAGATGACCCTGTATCGCCTTTTATGATAGCTGTTTTACACACACTATTTAATATTATTACTACAATAATATTATTCCCGCTTAGGGGTCTGCTTGAAAAACTTGCAGTAAAAACTGTAAAGGACAAAAAAGATAAAGGGGTATCATCAGTGCTGGATGAGCGGCTGCTGCTAAGCCCTTCATTTGCTATAACTAAGTGTGAGGACCTTACAAATGAAATGGCATCTATATCTTTTGATAATATAAATTGTTCGATAAAGCTGTTGGATAATCCGGATAAGAAATTAATTGATAAGATTTTAAAAAAAGAAAAAACAGTGGATGAGTATGAGGATATACTAGGCAGTTACCTTGTTAAGCTAAGCAGTACTCCTCTAAACGAGCAGGACAGCAAAAAAATAACACTGCTTTTACATTCAATAGGGGATTTTGAACGTATTTCTGACCATGCAGTTAACATCAGCGAAGCGGCAGAAAAATTGCAGGATAAAAAGCTTAACTTTTCCAAAGCGGCTTTAAGCGATATAAAGGTTTTAGGCCAGGCTGTAAGTGAAATTTGCAATCTTGCAAATGGCTGTTTTGTAAATCATGATACAGCTATTGCGGCGGATGTAGAACCGCTTGAGCAGGCAATTGACAGCCTGATATCACAAATTAAATCAAAACATGTGGACCGGTTGCAAAGCGGTGACTGTACTATTGAGCTTGGCTTTATCTTTTCAGATTTACTGACTAATTTTGAGCGGGTGAGTGACCACTGCTCAAACATTGCCGCATATATCATAAAGTCAAACTCGCCCGATTTTGAAGTGCACAGATATTTAAGCTCTGTCAAACACTCGCAAAACTCATACTTTACCGACCGTCTGGAAAATTATATTAATAAATATAAATTACACGGAAAGGATGTTTAAATTGAAAAAGATTTTTAAAGAATTCAAAGAGTTTGCGCTTAGGGGTAACGCATTTGACCTTGCAGTAGGCGTTATTATTGGTGCTGCAATAAAAAGCGTTATTGACTCACTTGTCAATGATATCCTATCGCCCTTTTTAGGTACATTTTTAAGGACTGATTTTAGTAACCTTACATTCAGTATTAGAGGTGTAGACATCAGGTACGGCGCGTTTATTACCACAATTATAAACTTCTTTATAATGGCAGTAATTATTTTTACTATTGTAAAGCTTACAAATATGATAGCTGCCTTCGGTAAAAAGGCGCTGAAAATTGAATCAGAGCCGCCCCATCCCACTACTAAAACTTGCCCTTATTGCAAAAGCGAAATATCTATTGAAGCTGTACGCTGCCCTCACTGCACATCCATTTTAGATAATGAAGTAGTCATCGATACATAAGGAGATTAAAAATGATTAGATACAGAACTCTAAATGAAAAAGAAATCAGTTTTAATCTATTTAATGATTTTAATCGCCGGCAGATAGTAACCAAATGCTGGCGCAAGCAAAACGGTAGCTGGATTTTAGTTGATGCGCCTTTTGTGGATGACTGGACAGAAAAAAATTATCAAACTTTAGTAAAGTGCTTAAAAAATACTGCCGCAACGGGTGGTTTTGTATATGCTGCTTTTTACAATGATAAACTTAAGGGCTTTGTATCAGTTGAACCTGACATATTTGGATTTGGTCAGAAATACATTGATTTATCCAGCATTCACGTCTCAGCTGAAATGCGTGGAAAAGGCATAGGTAAAACCCTTTTTAATGCGGCAAAAGAATGGGCAAGAGAAAAGGGCGCTAAAAAGCTGTACATATCCGCACACTCCGCCTTGGAAAGCCAGGCTTTTTATCGGGCAATGGGATGTGTTGAGGCTGAGGTATATAATAAAAGACATGTAGAAAAAGAACCGTTTGACTGCCAGCTTGAATACAGATTATAAAATAGTATCCTGGTTTATTAAAAACCAGGATACTTTATTTTTACAGGCATACCCTTTTGTGCCGAACTGATAGACGCTGCACAAACCGCTACGGTTTTAGCGCCCTCCAGTGCCGAAACCGGTACTGGCTCATTATTTATCAGCGCATTTACAAACCCGTTTATCTCAGCTGAAACGTTATGGCTTTCAATACTGACCTTTATTTTATGTGCAGTAGTGTACGCTGACTTCTCGTCCGCCACACTTAAACTGGTGGTAAACAACGTAAGATAGGGCGAGGTATTGTCACAGATAATAGTGCCTTTAGTGCCGTAAAAAACTGAGCGCATGGTATAGTCCCTCCGGCAGCCGGTAGATACAAATACTTTGCCAATGACCCCGTTTTGAAATTGGTATAGTGCCGCAGTACAGTCGTTTGTCGGCCAGTCTTTTAAGCATTTGTGATTGGCATAGGCAAAAACCTCTTTAGGGTCTCCAGCTATCCAGCGCAGCAAATCCACTGCATGGCAGCCACCGCCTATAAACCCATCCCGCAGCGGGGTCACCCGCCAGTCGTCCTTCCCCCTGGCGTTCTCATAATTATGTGCATACTCACTTTCAACAAAAAATAACTCACCAATAAGGCCTTTTTCAATTAACTCTTTTGCTTTTAAAAACCCAGGTGTATAACGGCAGACCTGCCCCACCATAAGCTGGCATGAGCTTTGCTTTTGGCATAGCAGCATTTGTTCACATTGCTCAGTAGTAAGTGCCATAGGCTTTTCGCACAATACATGCTTGCCTGCATTTAGCGCCGCTGTGACCATCTCTAGATGCAGCTGGTCAGGGGTGACAATAACAACCGCGTCAATCTCAGGGTCGTTAATTATCTCTCTGTAATCAGTTTTAGCTTTTGATATATTAAATTTTGTTGCCGCTTGTGCTAACACATTAGCGTCAATATCACAAATTGCTTCCAATACAGCATCCGCGTGATTAACTATCCCTTTCATATGGCTTTGGCCCATACCACTTGCACCTATTACTCCAATATGCAATTTATTATTTTTCATATCATATCCACCCTTTATATAATTTTAGCTTGAGTTTAGCATATTAATTTGACTTTTACAACTCTAATATGTTAGAATAATTCTGCAATTTGTTTGTTAAGGTGGTAAAGACATGCCTTTGTTGATACATGAGAATTTTGGTAATGATAAGCACGCCGAACTTAATGTTTATATTTGTGCCGAAGACAAAAATTTAAAGCCCGGCGTCCGTTACGGGCCGGTAATACGCGACCTGTATATAATTGAGTGCTGCACCGCGGGATATGGCTCTGTCATAATAAACGGAAACGAATTTAAAATAGGCCCTAAAACCTGCATAATACTAAAGCCTGGGGACATCATTGTTCACACAGCCGACAATATTAATCCGCGCAGCGGAGTATGGTGCGGCATAAATGGCCTTAGTGCAGACTACTATGTAAACCGGCTTGGGATAGACTCTAAAAATCCTTATGCGCCGGAAGGGGCGTTTGATGCGGTGTGTGAAAATATAGAAAAGCTTATAGAGCTTAAGGAGTGTAAAGACCCCGGGGCTGAGCTGCGCCGCTGTGCTATAGCACATATGATATTCGGCCAGCTGCTAATGCATACAAAAGCCGAGGCTGAGCCTGCAAGGTATATAAAGGACGCATTGCATATTATACACACCCAGTTTGCCGACGATATTGACATAAACTATATCGCATCGCAGATAGGGCTGGAGCGGTGTTATTTTTCCACTTTATTCAAGCGGCAGACCGGGCTAAGCCCGCACCAGTACCTGACCCGGCTCAGGATACAAAAAGCCTGCTTGTTTTTATTAAATCCAACTCCATCCATACAAAACGTTTCTATTGCAGTAGGGATACGCCCTGATAACTTTGCGCGGGTGTTTGAAAAGCATACCGGGCTTACCCCCAGCCAATTTAGAAAAAAATCAGCGCCTTTACCAAACTAGGTAAAGGCGCTTTTTTACAGCCCCAGTATTAATGTTGCAAATACAAAATAAATAAAAAGCGACAGTGCGTCAACAATTGTAGTTATAAAAGGGCTTGCCATTACTGCCGGGTCAAAACCCAGCTTTTTAGCAAAAAGCGGCAGCGTACAGCCCACAAGCTTTGAAAGTATTACAGTTACAATAAGTGTCAGGCACACCACCAGCGCTATCGACACAGAGACTCTGTCCACCAGCATAAGCTTTATAAAATTTGCCGCTGACAGGGTAACTGCACACAGTACAGATACTCTAAACTCCTTAAACATCACCCTGAATATATCCCTGAAAGCAACGTCCCCTAACGACAAAGCCCTGATAACCGTTACAGATGATTGACTGCCGCAGTTGCCGCCGGTATCCATCAGCATCGGAATAAATGCGGTAAGTACGACATATGCCTGCAAAGCGCCCTCAAACGCAGATATTATAAGGCCTGTAAAGGTTGCACTTATCATCAGCAGCAACAGCCAGGGAATGCGCTGGCGGTAAGTCTCAAACACGCCGGTCTTTAAATAAGTATGCTCAGAGGGGGTGACAGCCGCCATCTTGGATATATCCTCTGTAGCCTCGTCCTGCATGACCTCCATTGCGTCATCCACAGTAATAATCCCTACAATCCGCCCCTCACCATCTGTAACCGGCATCTCGGTCAGATTATATTTCTGAAATGTGTTTGCAACCTGTTCCTTATCATCTAGCGTATTTGCGCTTATAATATTTGTCTCCATTATCTCGCTGATTGGTGTGTCAGCATAAGAAAACAATAAAAGGCGCAGGTTGATAAGCCCTAACAGCTTACGGTTGGGCTCAGTTACATAGCAGACATACACGCTTTCCTTATTAACCCCTGTTTTACGTATACGGTCTATAGCGCCTGAAACAGTTAAATCCTTTTTTAGTGTGATATAATCTGTGTTCATGAGGCTGCCGGCACTGCCGGACGGATATTTTAAAACTTCATTTATCATCCGCCGCATGTTTGGTGCAGCCTGCTTTAAAATGCGTTTTACGACATTTGACGGCATTTCGTCAACAATATCCGCAACCTCATCAACGTATAGTTCATCTACAACGTCTTTAAGCTCACTATCGCTAAAGCTGTAAATTAAATGCTGCTGCTCCTTTTCATCCATTTCAACAAAACTGTCTGCAGCCAGCTCCTTTGGCAGCAGCCGAAATACTAGCGGCAGCTGGCTATGGTCAAGCTGGCCCAAAAGCTCTGCAACATCAGCCGGGTACAGCTTTGACAGTTTTTCGCGTAACAACACATACCGCTTATTTTCCAGCATTTCATTTATATCCAGCTGTGCGGTATCATTAAATTTTTCCATTGTCCTCATCCTTCCGATTTAAAATTTTCAGGAAGTTGGACACCGTAACAGGCGGCAAAAAACAAACGCCGGGGCTCCTTTGCATTGTCGCCCGCCGCTAGTGCCGCCACTACCCTGCGCGTCCATTTTCTCCACCTGCCTTTTTGAATAAGATAGTCTTATTTTAAATCAACCGCAAAAGAATGTCAAGAACCTGTTGACATTGACTTTTAGTTGGCGTAATATATAGACTGAAGTATGTTATGGCTTGGAGTAGATAACATGATAGTAAAAAAGAAAAACAGAGCGCGTAAGATTAGTATTTTTTTGGTGTCTATGCTAGTTATTATTGGCATAGGCTGTGTTGTAATATACAAATTCAGCGATAATTTAAAAATGCAGGCTGTGCTTAACCGAAGTGAGTACAGCGCCTCTGACCTGGATAAACAATACGGCAGCATAAATCAGAACAAATATTATCAAGGTAAATCAGCATATATAATCTATTCTCCTAAAACTGAAAACGAACAGTTTAATCAGACAATAACTTCTATTACTGACAGCATTATTGCCGATTTTGACAGTAAAGCTCCTCACCAGGATGTAGATGTACTATTTGTTGATTATGGTATAAAAACTACAGATAGTAAATATTTGAATTTAGATTTTATTATAAATATGCAGTTTGGAGACCAAAAGGAGACTAAGCAGCAGCACTACTGCTTAAATGGCGTCAGCGGTGAGCTGCTAACGCTTAAGGATGTGTGCCGCGGGGATTATACCCAAAAGCTAAAGCTCTTTGCAAAGCGGGACCTTGAGCTGGAGGACGATATTGAGATTGCAAACGATTTTAATTCATTTGCGCTGGACAGTGAAAATTTAACGATTTATTTTAGTGATGAGCAGGTTGTAACAGTACCGCTTAAATATATACCTGAGCTTATTGATTATCCTAAAATTGATTATAACAAGCCTATGATAGCGCTGACATTTGATGATGGGCCTAATAAAAAGCAGACCACGCGGCTTTTGGACTGTCTTGAAAAGTATGATGCAAGGGTTACATTTTTCCTGCTGGGCAGCAACATATCCGGCAAGGAAGATATAGTACTTCGTGCGCATCTGCTTGGAAACGAGATAGCCAGCCACACCTATAACCACAAAATGCTTACAAAACTTTCTCCTGAAAATCTAAAGTATGAAATTGAGCAGACTGATAAGGAGATAGAGGACATAATAGGTACAAAGCCAAAGCTTATACGCCCGCCATATGGCAGTAAAAATCAGGATGTATATGATGCTGCTGGCCGGCCGATTGTACTCTGGTCGATTGACACTGAAGACTGGAAAACAAGGAGTGCATCCGCCACTGTTCAAAGTGTAATGGATAACGCTGCCGACGGAGAGATATCGCTTATGCATGACATACATTCATTTTCAGTAGATGCGGCTATAGAGCTCATACCTAAGCTGATAGACGAGGGGTATCAGCTTGTAACAGTCAGTGAGCTGGCGTATTATAAAGGAATTGAGCTTGAAAACAAAGCTTATTATAGAATTAAATAAATTTAGGAGGAAATATGTTAAAAATTGAGCATTTAACTAAAAGCTATTCCGGTAAAAAAGCAGTGGACGACTTGTCGCTGGAGATTAAAAGCGGTGAGATTTACGGCTTTATCGGGCATAACGGTGCCGGCAAGACCACTACCATAAAGTCCGCATGCGGCATTTTGAAGTTTGACAGCGGGGATATATTTGTAGACGGAGTTTCTGTAAAGTCTGACCCTATTGCCTGCAAGCAGAAAATTGCTTATATACCCGACAATCCTGACCTGTATGATTTTTTACCTGCTATTAAATATCTTAATTTTATAGCGGATATTTATGGTGTTACAAAAGAGGAGCGGACTGAGAGGATAAAGGAGTATGCCGATTTATTTGGGCTGACAGACGACCTTGCACAGCCTATTTCATCTTACTCACATGGCATGAAACAAAAGCTGGCTATTATCTCGGCACTTATACATAAACCAAAGCTTATGCTACTGGACGAACCATTTGTGGGTCTGGATCCTACAGCGTCACATCAATTAAAGCTGATTATGCGCAAAATGTGTGATGAGGGCGGTGCGATATTTTTCTCAACCCACGTGCTGGAGGTAGCAGAAAAGCTTTGCGACAAAATTGCCATTATTAAAAGTGGTAAATTATTGGTCAGCGGGCCTACAGCCGAGGTAAGGGGAGATACCAGCCTTGAGCAGGTGTTCTTAGAGTTGGTGGACGAAAATGTTTAAGGCACTGCTTGTAGTACGACTAAAATCGCTGTGGCAGTCCACCTACTACCGCAGCTCAAATAAGCCTCGCACACCTGTACAGCGCACAATGATTGGCGTGGGGTTTGTACTTTTGTTTTTTGTTATCATGGCATCCTTCAGCGCAATATTTTATGAAGTCGGAAAAGCGCTTATATCCATCGGATTTGGCTGGGCATACCTTTCAATGTCCGCGGTGTTTGCATTTTTGCTTTGCTTTGTAGGCGGGATATTTGTCAGCCAGTCTCAGCTGTTTGATGCAAAGGACAATGAGCTTTTGCTGAGCATGCCTATACCGCCCTCTTATATTTTAAGCACCCGTGTGCTTATGCTGCTGCTGCTCAATTATCTTTACTCACTTATGATTTTAGGGCCGGCAATAGTGGTTTATTTTATACTGGTTCCATTCAGCGTGCCGGCACTTATAATATTTATAATTGCATTTTTACTTTTGCCGCTTTTGGCTTTGGCAGTATGCTGCCTTTTAGGTTGGGTGATTGCGCTTATATCGTCCCGCATGCGGCGTAAAAACCTTATCAGCACTATTTTTATGCTTCTGTTTTTTGCGCTTTACATGATGGTATGCTTTAATATGCAGGAGTATATTACAAAGCTTGCCGAAAACGGTGTACAGATAGGAAACGCAATAAAGCAGGCACTGCCGCCATTTTATTTCTTTGGACACTCTATTGCAAGCTCAAACTTTTTAGAATTACTGTTTCTTGCACTGTGGTGTATAATCCCGTGTGCAGTGGTATACTTTATGCTGTCCAAAAGCTTTATCGGTATTGCCACTTCCAAAAAGGGTGCTGTCAAAGTTAAGTATAAGGAGCGGCCAATGACACAAAGCAGTGCCAAAACTGCCCTATTTAAAAAAGAGCTGCGGCATTTTTTCGGTATGCCGATGTATGTACTTAACTGCGGGCTGGGTTCTCTTATGCTGCTGCTTCTTAGCGGGTACATGATATTTCAAAAAGACATGCTCACAATGCTAACCACAGAAATATCGGCCGAATTTTTGCCAATGGTGCCCGCATTTATAACTATTGCCATTGTATTTTGTGCGTCCCTCAACTGTTCTACTGCGCCATCCATTTCGCTGGAGGGTAGTTATTTCTGGACACTAAAAGCACTGCCTATAAGGACAAAAGATGTATTCTTTTCAAAAATAGCTGTAAATTTATTGGTTGGTATGCCTTTTGTAATTATAGCTGTAATTGTGACCTGCATTATTATCCCTGTCAACTGGCAGTACAAGGTGCTGCTTGCAGTTATCTCTATTGCCGCGCAGCTGATGTTTGCCCTTGTCGGGCTTACTGCAAACCTGTTTTTTGTACGGCTCAACTGGGTCAACCCAACAATTGTGCTTAAACAAAGTATGAGCGTTTTGATAGCTGTATTGGGGGGCATGGCGTATTGTATAGCGCCGGTGCTTATCTATCTTGCAGTTTCAAAATGGATTGCAATGAATATTTATATGTTAATATGGGCATTTATTACCGTTCTTATTTGTATTATTTTAATGGCCTACCTTGCAAAAGGCGGCATAAAGCGTTACGAGAATATTCAATAAATTAAAATTGGAGGTTTATTATGTTACCTGTAAGCTTGTCCGTTCACAGCATTGACCCGCAGGATTATCAATTCTTAATGCAGATGAAAAATAATAATATTGAATGGATTGAAGTCTCCTGCTGTAAAAATCACCAAACAATCGACCAAAGCCAAAAGCTCTGCGATGTTGCAGTAAAAAATGGCCTTAAATTGGGCTCTATACATATTCCCTTCGGAAAAGACTGGTATTTATCAGCGCCAAATGAACAGGAGCGGCAGGAGCATGTAAAAAAGACAATACCATTTATTAAACTCGCAGGTGAGTATGGGATAAGAAATGCTGTCGTTCACCCTAGCATGGAGCCATTGCCGGACGAGCAGCGTAGTGCCCAGATTATAAGTATAAAAAAATCCATACATGAACTGTGTGATGTATGTGAGCAGTACGCTGTAACGCTTGCTGTAGAAAACCTGCCGCGCACTTGTCTTTGCAACACAAGCGATGAAACGCTTGATATAGTAACAAGTGATCCGCGTGCAAAAATCTGCCTTGACTTTAACCACATTTTAAATGATTCTCCAGTGGAATTTATAAAAAAAACCGGGCATTTAATTCGCTCACTTCACATTAGTGATTATGACGGGGTAGATGAAAGGCACTGGATACCTGGCGAAGGAGTGCTTAACTTTAAAGAAATCATAAATGCACTTAAACAAAGCGGATATTGTGGTATTTACAACCTGGAATGCAAAAAACGTAAAGACGGCACTGACGCGTCTAACCCTGTAGAAATTGTATCAGCATTTTATAAAACTCTTAAATAATAAAAGGCCGCAAAGCCAAAGCTTTGCGGCCTTTGTAATTTTAAAAATCCATAAGTATATAAATCAGAGCGAGAATTAACATTATATCAATATCGTCCGAACCGCTGACCACTAAAAATATAACAGCCAGTATTATCAGCTCATCCTGACTTATTGACGAAAAAAGGCTTTTCTTATGTTTTTTAAGCACAGGGGTTGTCGGTTTATCATCACAGTCCGCCTCCGGGCCAAACCTGGGCGTAGGCGGGCTTAGCCGCTCTGACTGAACTTTATATAACTGTCCGTCCGAATTAACCATACTAGTCCCCCTTTTCCCCCTTAAAGTCGTCCTTAAATAAGTCCATAACTTTAATCATTCTCATCATATTGGCCGCATTATCTACCCTACGCTTGCGGCCACCACTGAGATATGGCTTTATGGCATAGAGCAGGCGGGTACGGTCATCCTGCTCCTTGCTGTTCATCTGACGCATTACCTTAGTCATTTTCAGCATCATAGCAGGGTCTATACCACTGTCAATAAGCGATGAAAGCTCGTTTGTTACGTTTGGCTTGTCATCGGGTTTTGGCTGCTCTTTATCTATTAACTTATCCTTTTCCTCTCCCAGATTATCCAGAACAGACTTTATTTTGTCACTGGCTTTGGGGTCATCTAAAAATTGCTTTAGCATGTCTGCCATATCAGCCATAATTTTTCACCTCTTAAAAATTATACTACTGTTCTAATAGTCTTTGTATTTTTGATTTAATCTCATCATCCGCTAAAAAGTTTGAAAGCTTTTCTTTGGAGTCCAAATTATTTATCAGTCTGTCAATATCGTCATCACTTACTTTTTCTTTAAGTGACTCCAGCTTTTTCTTATCCCTTAATATTGACTTTAGTCTTTTTTGCTGTTTGTTGTTTAAAGCCTCGCTAGCAGTCTGCATAAGTTCGCTTAGCTTTTTATTATCCATGTTTTTCAGTTCGTTTATAAGACGTTCACTGTTATCCATGAAATCAGCACCTTTCTGTTTACTTTCTTTTCATTGTATGCTAAAATGCAAAATATAATAACAAAAATAGGCGGTTTAAATAATGAATATTCTTGTTTTTTCAGATTCACACTCCCGTACAAGGCCTATGCTGGACATTTATAACCGCACTCCTGTAGACGCGATAATTCACCTGGGAGATTACGTGCGGGACGCAAAAGAGCTCATGCGGCTTACCAGCGGTGTGCCGGTTTACCATGTGGCGGGCAACTGTGATTTTAATATGGGTGCGCACACTTTACAGATACTTGAGCTTGGCGGTGCAAAAATCATGATTACGCACGGGCATATGTACCAGGTTAAAAGCGGGCTTGGCCTTATTACCGAAGCGGCTGTGGCCAAGGGTGTAAATGCAGTGTTCTTTGGGCACACCCACACACAGCTGCTTAAAGAAAGCAGAAAAGTTTTGCTGCTTAACCCCGGCGCTGTGTCTGATTATGATAACAGCTATGCGCTGGTTAATATTGAAAATGGGCAGATTAATGCCACGCTTTTAAGGGGAAACATATGACAAGTAGTGAAATAATCACAAAGTATAACTCTGCCGCGCTTGCTTATATTGGCGATGCGGTATACGAGTTATTAGTGCGAAAATACGCACTTGGCAAAAGCCTTGATAACGGCAGTATGCACAGGCTTGCAAAGGAGTATGTCAGCGCTGGCGCGCAGTGCAGGATTTTGGCGGAGATACAGCCGCTACTTACAGAGACTGAGTCGGATATAGTTCGGCGCGGGCGTAACTGCAAGCCCAAAAGCCGGCCAAAAAATGCCGACATTGCACAGTATCACAGCGCTACCGGGTTTGAAGCGCTGTGGGGATATCTGTTCCTATTAGAAGATTATGCACGAATTGAGCAATTGTTTAATATTATTCTAAAAATTAAGTAAAATACTTGTGAGGTGATATTATGAAAGATGTTATCCGCAAGTCTGCAGTCAAAATTTATATAGGTGACTTTTTATATACACTTTTAGGCGGCGGCGTGTTTGCTGTCGGCCTGTGCGTTTTTGCAGTGCCTAATAATATTCTTATAGGTGGCGCCAGCGGTATTGCAACACTGCTTAACCATTTTTTCTCCTTTCCTATCGGGCTTGGGGTATGGCTTGTAAACCTGCCGCTTATAATTTTAACACTTATAATGGCCGGTAAGGCTTTTGCAATACGCACCATCGCCTGCACCACCCTATTTTCCGCCATTATTGATATTGTGGACAGGCTGGTACCCACTACCTATACTGATGACCCGCTGCTTGCCGCTATTTTCGGCGGCATCTTTATGGGTATAGGGCTTTATTTGATAATGACCCGTAACCTGCTTACTGGCGGCAGTGAGCTTTTGGCATACCTGATTCAGCTAAAGCACCCCGACAAATCAATAAGCAAGCTGATACTGGCAATAGACACAATTATAATTATTGCAGCAGCATTTTTTTATAGGAGTATTGACTCTGCCCTTTACTCTGTTTTTATGACAATAATATACTCACTGGTACTAGACAATTACCTGCGCGGGCGCACCCGCGGCAGAATAGCATTTGTTTTTTCAAACAGCTATCTGAATATTAAAGACGCGGTAATAAACCAGCTGCATCGCGGGGTGTCTATTGTAGATATCAAAGGCGGTTACACTGGGGAAAGCCGAAATATGCTTATATGCGCTTTAAACCTTGGCCAGGCCGAAAGGCTTAAAAAGCTGGTGTATTCTATTGACTCACATGCGTTTATTATGCTGACTGAAGCGACCTCAGTAGTAGGGGAGGGCTTTCAAAGCCCTGAAAAAGGAGCAATTCACTAATGCTAAATTATTTGAAGCCTATTATTGATCTTGAAAAATTTATAGGCAAGCCCGCGGCAGAAGGCTTGCGTTTTAATCCGCTAAGGTTAGATCGTACAGAGTTTGAGCGAATTGTGCCATTTGAAATTGAGCGCTTGCCGTTTTACAAGTACGGATACCTGCTTAAAAATGCTGAAAATGCTGGTACACACCCGCTGCATGCGGCGGGCGTGTATTACATACAAGAACCCAGCGCCATGGCGGCGGTGACTGCGCTGGACATTAAGCCATACAGTAAAGTGCTGGATATGTGCGCCGCGCCCGGCTCAAAATCCACAGCGATAGCAGGCGAGCTTACTGACGGATTCTTAGTGGCCAACGAAGTAAACGCAAAGCGTGCACAAGCTCTTATTTCCAATATTGAGCGTATGGGCATTTCCAGAGCCATGGTTTTAAACTCAAATGCTGACGATATCGCCAAAGCTTTTGAGGGATGCTTTGACCGAGTATTGGTGGACAGCCCATGCTCTGGCGAGGGCATGTTCCGTAAGCACCCTAAGGTATTAGAATTATGGAGTGTTGAAAATGTTATGGCCTGTGCCGAACGCAGTAAAAAGATTTTAAATGCGGCGGCAAAAACCGTCTGCCCCGGCGGCAGGCTTGTATATTCCACCTGTACATTTAATACTGAAGAAAATGAGAAGGTGATAATTGACTTTCTTAACAGCCACCCGGATTTTTCTTTAGTTGATACAGGCATTACCGGTGCGGATTATGGCCTGCTAGGGCTGGCAAAGGCTGTGCGCATTTACCCCTCTGATATAAGCGAAGGGCATTTTATTGCTGCACTTGTACGCCGCGGCACTAAATCTGAATTTAAGTTTAAATATTTTAAATCCAACACTAAAAGCTCAGGCTGCAAGGATATTATAAAGCATGAGTTTAAGTTTTTGGGTGCAGAAAACAAGCAGTACATATTATTTGATACCGGCACATATACGCTTGCGATACCGCAAAACATTCCACATCCACAAAAACTGCGGGTATTAAGGGCGGGTGTAAAGCTAAGCGAACAAAGCTATAAGACGGCACTGCCCTGCCACCACCTTTTCATGTCAAACTCTCCCGATAATTTTTCAAACGAAATTGATGTGGATGAAAATTTAGCTGTAAACTTTTTAAAAGGCATGCCTTTAAAAACGCCAAAGGGCATGAAGGGCTTTGCGGCGGTAAAATACAAATCGTTTTGCATCGGGTTTGGAAAGGCGACTGACGGCGTGCTTAAAAATCACCTCCCGCGCGGACTTTTCCTTTCATAATTTGCCACTATACTTTTTGATTTTTATCATGTATAATGAAACCGTAATAAGTATTTGTAAGGAGGAAAAATTATTGACAAAACGCAGTTTTTTAGCGGCAGCTGCCGTAATCGTTATGATTTTTTCGCTTGGGGTTTCAGCGTCTGCAAACACTCAAAATAGCACTATTGACAATGCAGACTCCTATGTTGCCGATAATTTAAGCGGCACACGGCTTGTCTTTGATGCCAGCGCTGACACTGCAAGCTTTACTATAACCGCATCGGCGTTAAATGATTTTTATTACAACCCAAATATACGTAGCTACTATTTTAAGCTGGGCGATTTTGAGATTGACGCTGACAAAAATAATTTTATGGATTTTGACCTTAAAAATGTTAAGTTTACTATCTCAAACGCACCGTCCTTTAATGTCGTTTACACTTATAACGACGGCAGCACAAAACAGCTTAGTGAAGTGAGGATTGATAACACATACAGTTATCCGTATAAAACGGCAGAGCGTAGCTTTGCACCCTACTTTACCCCTTACTCGTCCAGCGGCAGGTTTATAACAACCAATGTGCAGACAGACAGCCGCATTGAGTTTACAACCAACCTTATCGGGAAATTTGATATTAGAAAATATGAGTTTTCGGATATAAAAAACAGCGGCAAGTGGTACTATAATTATGTAAACAGCCTTGGCTCCAAAGGTATATTAAACGGCATGGGTGATGGCACGTTTGCCCCGTCAAACCCTGTCACCCGTGCAGAGCTTGCAACCATGTTTGTTAAAGCGACAGAGCATATTATAAGCTACAGGCTGGACACAAGCAAATCCTTTAAAGATGTGCCCAAGGGCAAATGGTATTATGAATATGTGATGAAATGCGCATCCCTCGGCATTGTAAATGGGTATGGTGACGGTAATTTTGGCCCTAACAACCCAGCTACAAGGGAGGAGGTTGCGGTTATGATACGCAAGATTGTCGAGGCTATTGGCAGTTTTAACTCACAGCCGCTGCCGCAGATAAACAGCTCCACCTCAAAAGCTGAGCTTGCAAAAATTTATAAAGACAGCGCGAGTATCTCAAGCTGGAGCCGGGACTATGTCCTTTTCTGCAATAAGCTTTCAATTATGATTGGAGACGAAAACAAAAACTTCAGCCCCAAAGCAGATATCACCCGTGCGGAATGTGCTAAAATCATATACGATATCTATTTTACAGCTGTAAATATATAAATCAAAACAGCAAATATATAAATTTAAGCGCTGCGGCTAAAGCTGCAGCGCGTTTTTTTATTTGCCCCTTTACCTATTGCTAAAGTGAGTATATAATAAATACTATAAATATGAATGGAGGATATTTTAAATGCTTGAAGCTATTAAAAAGCAGGTGCTGGACGCGAACCTTTTACTGCCGGAGTATAAGCTGATTACCTTTACATGGGGCAATGTATCACAAATTGACAGGCAAAGCGGGCTTGTAGTAATAAAGCCGTCCGGCGTTAGCTATGAAAATATGCAGGCAGACGACATGGTGGTAGTAGATTTAGATGGAAATACTGTTGAAGGCAGGCTTAAGCCATCGTCTGACACACCTACACACCTTGAACTGTATAAGGCTTTTAAAAACATAAATGCGGTTGTGCATACCCACAGCAATTGGGCAACAATATTTGCGCAGGCACAAAAAGAGATTGATGCCTTTGGCACAACCCATGCCGATTATTTTTATGGAACCATCCCTGTCACCCGCTGCATGACTGATGCGGAAATACAAAGCGACTATGAAAAAAACATCGGCAAGGTTATTGTTGAGCGGTTTGAAAAATTAAACCCGGACGATATTCCCGCTGTGCTGGTTGCAGGCCATGGCCCGTTTGTATGGGGTACAAGCGCACAAAATGCCGTTCACAATGCCGTTGTGCTGGAGCAGGTTGCCATGATGGCGTGGCATACGCAAATGCTGGCCCCCGGGCAAGGCCCAATAAGCAGCTGCTTATTGGATAAGCATTACCTGCGCAAGCACGGCAAAAACGCATATTACGGCCAATAATAAATCTTAGAGTGTGGTTTTATGTATAAAATATTTATTGTTGAGGACGATGAGGGTATTGCCCAGGCAATAATGCGGGATGTTAAGGCTTGGCAGTTTGACGCTAAATGCGTATCTGATTTTAAAAACGTAATGGCTGAATTTGTTAGCTTTGAGCCGCATCTTGTATTAATGGACATTTCACTGCCGTTTTTTAACGGCTATCATTGGTGCAGCCAGATACGCCAGGTGTCAATGGTGCCTATTATCTTTATATCGTCTGCCTCTGATAATATGAATATAGTAATGGCGATGAATATGGGTGCGGATGATTTTATCTGTAAACCGTTTGACCAAAGCGTGCTGGTAGCAAAAATTCAGGCACTGCTTAGGCGGACATATGACTATGCCGCGCCCCTGCCGATACTGGAGCACCGCGGCGCGATGCTAAATACGGCGGATAACACCCTTACCTACAATGATAAAAGCATACCCCTTACTAAAAACGAGTACCGCATACTGCTTACGCTTATGGAAAATAAAGGCAGGATAGTAAGCAGGGAAAGCCTTATGGAGCGGCTGTGGAAAACAGACAGCTTTATAGACGACAATACATTAACTGTTAATATAAACAGGCTTAGAAAAAAGCTAGACAGTGCAGGCCTTTACGATTTTATAGCCACTAAGGTCGGCATCGGCTATATTTTAAACTGATTGTTAAAGGGGTTTAAGTATGGATTTTTTAGCCGTATACTTTAAGCAGCGCAAAAAGCTAATAGGCATATTCCTGCTATTCTGCCTTGTTTTTTTGGTTACTTTTATTCTCTACAGGCTGCCTGTGGGCGCGGCGATATACCCAGCACTTATCTGCGCCGCGCTTGGAATGGTTTTTTTGATAATTGATATCAGAAAGTGCTATTCAAAACATAAGCACTTACAAAAAACCGCAAAGCTTAACGCGCATATTATAACAGACCTGCCACAAGCTTTTACTGTAGACGATAGTGACTATCAGCAGATAATAGACAATATTTTAAGCCAGTTAAAAGAGAGTGAAACGCTGATGAACAGGCGCTTTACAGACATGGTTGACTATTTTACCGCGTGGGCACACCAGATAAAAACGCCTATCGCCTCAATGCGGCTTAATATAAAGAGCGACGATTTTGAACTTTTGGAGGAGCTTATGCGCATTGAGCAGTATGTTCAGATGGTTTTATGCTATTTAAGGCTGGATTCTGATTATACTGACTATGTAATAGCAGAGTATAACCTGGACGATATTATAAAGCAGGCTGTGAAAAAATTTTCAACCCAGTTTATACGCAAAAAAATCAAGCTGGAGTACACGCCGCTTAACATCACTGTAATAACAGACGAAAAGTGGCTGCTGTTTGTAATAGAGCAGGTGCTTTCAAACGCGCTAAAATACACACCCTCTGGCAGTATTACAATCAGCCTTGAAAAGCCAAAAACTCTCTGTATAAAAGACACTGGCATAGGCATAGCGCCGGACGATTTGCCGCGTATTTTTCAAAAAGGCTATACTGGCTATAACGGCCGCGGCGATAAAAAGGCAAGCGGTATAGGACTATACCTATGCAGGCGCATCTGTAATAACCTTGGGTATTCAATAAGCGCCAACTCCTCTTTGGAGGGCGGCACTGCCATTTACATAAATCTGGACCAGATAAAGCTTGAAAAGGAATAACCGGCTTACAAAACTGTAAGCTTAGGCCGGTTGTTTGTAAGGCAAATCGATGGTGGCGCCGCTTTGCTTTTGCTAAAATAAAAGCATAAAGCAAAAGGAGGAATTGTTATGAGTATTCTTGAAGTAATAAACCTTAAAAAAATATACACAACACGGTTTGGCTCAAATAAGGTTGAGGCGCTTAAAAATGTAACTTTTAGCGTTGAGGAGGGCGAGTATGTCGCCATTATGGGTGAGTCCGGCTCGGGCAAGACCACACTTTTAAATATACTTGCCGCACTTGACAGGCCGACCAGCGGAACAGTACTGCTGGACGGCAGGGACATATCCAAAATAAAAGAGTCAAATATCAGCGCTTTTCGCCGTGACAACTTAGGCTTTGTTTTTCAGGAATTTAATCTCTTGGACACTTTTACGCTGCAGGACAACATCTTTCTTCCGCTGGTGCTTGCGGGCAAGCGTTATGATGAGATGAAAGAAAAGCTTGAACCCATTGCAAATACACTTGGCATTTCAGATATATTAAAGAAATACCCGTACGAGGTTTCAGGCGGGCAGAAACAGCGTGCAGCTGTGGCACGCGCGCTTATTACTTCGCCAAGGCTGGTGCTGGCAGACGAGCCTACCGGCGCGCTGGACTCAAAAGCGACTGATGAACTGCTGCGGCTGTTTTCACAGATTAACCAAATGCACCAGACAATCCTGATGGTCACACACTCGGTAAAGGCGGCAAGCCATGCCGGGCGGGTGCTGTTTATAAAGGACGGAGAGGTATTCCACCAAATTTACCGCGGCGGCAGCACAAACGAGCAGCTGTACCAAAAAATCTCAGATACCTTGACCATGCTGGTGGCAGGCGGTGATAAAATATGAAAAAAGGGTTTTATCCAAAGCTTGCTTGGATGGGTATTACTAAAAATAAAAGGCTGTACCTGCCGTATATCTTAACCTGCGCCTCAATGGTTATGATGTTTTATATCATTTCGTTTTTATATGTAAGCCCTGTGCTGCTTGCAATGGCGGGAGGCCAAACTATACAGACCATGCTTGGCCTGGGCTGCGGCACTATTGGTGTATTTGCACTGATATTTTTGTTTTATACAAACTCATTTCTCATACGCCGGCGCAAACGTGAATTTGGGCTTTATAATATCCTTGGCATGGGCAAGCTGAACCTTGCGCGGATTTTGTTATGGGAAAGCCTTATAATCTTTGCAGTTTCAATTTCAGGCGGGCTTTTGGCGGGTATTATATTTTCCAAGCTTGCTGAGCTTGGCATGGTAAATATATTAAATGCTGATGTTTCTTTTTCGCTGTCGCTTGAGCCAAAGGCAATACTGGACACACTTGTGCTTTTTGCTATAATATTTGCGCTTATTTTTTTAAACACGCTAAGGCAGATACACCTATCCAAGCCTATTGAGCTCTTAAACAGCGAAAGCGTAGGTGAAAAACCGCCTAAGGCCAACTGGTTTGTAGCGCTGGCAGCTTTTGCTATCCTTGCTGCGGCATATTATATTGCGGTTACAATTGAGGACCCGGTATCTGCAATATTCTATTTCTTTATCGCGGTAGTAATGGTAATTGTTGCAACCTACCTGCTGTTTATATCCGGCTCTGTTGCAATACTTAGAATTTTACAAAAGAAAAAGAAGTATTATTATAAAACAAACCACTTTGTTTCTATTTCATCAATGGTATACCGTATGAAGCGCAACGGTGCGGGGCTTGCCTCAATATGCATACTTTGCACCATGGTGCTTGTAATGCTGTCCGCTACTGTATGCTTATATGTCGGAACGGAGGACAGCCTGCGCTCCCGCTATCCCAGGAACATCTCGCTGGATACCACTGTAAGTGATACCTCTATGCTAAACTCTAATGAATTTGATGAAATCCGTAAACTTGCAAACTCTGCGGTCCAAAAAAATGGTGCAAATACTGAAAATGTGCTGGACTACAGCGTGGCAGGCTTTGCCGCATACCTTGACAATACAAGGCTTGAAACGGATGATTCAAAAATAAACCAGTTTATGCTAAGCACGTATGCAGGCATGTGGCAGGTAATGATAGTGTCACTGGACGACTATAACCGGCTTATGGGCCAAAATGAAAAGCTAGACCCGGGTCAGGCGCTGATATACACAACAAAAGATACTTATCAGCATGATACCATATCTATAGGGGGCACAACACTTACCGTTAAAAAAACAGTGGACAGCTTTGCTGATAATGGGGTTGACTCAATGGTAATCATCCCTACATTATATCTTTTTGTTGACAACTACAGCGAGACCGTTTCCCCGCTTATGCAGCTTAAAACAAAAAACAATAACCCTGTTGTAACACTGCATTGGTTTTACGGGTTTGACCTTAGCTGCCCTGACTCACAGCAAATTGCCATATATGAACAGATTAAAGACGATATAAATTCGCTTTCAATAACTGATAAGAGGCTTGAGTCAATTGCCTATGAAAGTGCTGCAAAACAGCGCGACTCATTTTACGCACTTTACGGCGGCCTGTTTTTCCTCGGCATTCTTTTAGGAGTGGTGTTTATATTCGCGGCAGTTTTGATTATATATTACAAGCAGGTTTCAGAAGGGTATGAAGACCAATCCCGGTTTGATATTATGCAGAGAGTGGGTATGACTAAAAAAGAAATTAAAAAAAGCATAAACTCTCAGATTTTAACTGTTTTCTTTCTGCCGCTTATAGCAGCGGGCGTACACCTTGCGTTTGCCTTTCCTTTAATAAATAAAATGCTTATGGCTTTTAACCTTACTAATCTTAATCTGCTTATACTAGTAACTGTTTGCTGCTTTATAATATTTGCAATATTTTATGTTGTGGTATACCGCATTACCTCCAAAGCGTATTATTCTATTGTAAGCGGCGCTAAATAAATTGAAACATTAGGCGGGGGTTTAGACATATATCCATGAGAATGGAGGGACAATACAATGAAAAAAAGTATCATTAAAGGGCTTAAAATATTTCTGCTCGTTATATCGATATTGATCTGCATTGCTGTTATTGTCTTAACCGTTTATGCTGTAAAAGGCTACAGCATGTATCGTCAAGCGGTAGATAAAGTGCCCGTTTCACAAATGGTAGACTCCATAAGGCAAATGGACAACTTTATAGAGTTTGACCAGCTGCCGGAGTTTTATGTGGACGCTGTAATTACAGTAGAAGATCACCGGTTTTACTCCCACAACGGCGTGGATATAATCGCAATATCCCGCGCGCTGTGGAAGGATATAACCACCCTCTCGCTTGCTGAAGGTGGCAGTACCATTACCCAACAGCTGAGCAAAAACCTGTATTTTACGCAGGAGAAAAAGCTTGAACGCAAGTTTGCAGAGGTGTTTACAGCTTTTGATTTTGAAAAGCGGTACAGCAAAAACGAAATACTTGAGCTGTATGTAAATACAATTTATTTTGGCAGTGGCTACTATGGTATTTATGACGCGGCGGAAGGCTATTTTTCAAAACACCCGTCAGAGCTTACCGAAGCGCAGTGCGCACTGCTGGCAGGGCTGCCTAATGCACCCTCCGCATACTCGCCCGATACCAACCCCGAACTTGCAATGCAGCGAATGAAGCAGGTTTTGGACCGGATGGTTAAAAACAAAGTTATAGACGACGAAAAAGCCGCCAGCTTACTTATGCAGCAACCCGTCTGATAAACTTACGTACTAAAAAGTAGTTTTAAAAACTTTAAATAGCCTTTACAAACAACACCCCCTTACGATAAAATCGTAAGGGGGATTTTTCATATATTTTTAAAAAAATTTTTAGTTTTAATTATGGTTTGGTATTTACAATATGAATATAGTTAGCTAAAAGGAGTTGAGATAAAATGACTGCTAAAAAATGCATTGCTCTTATACCGGCATATGAACCAGCTAAATCACTGCTGAGCCTGCTTTATGCGTTAAACAAATCAGGGTTTGAAACTGTAGTAGTGGATGATGGTAGCGGGGCTGCATATGCCGGCATATTCCGGCGTGCTTGTCCTTTGGCAAAGGTAATTAGCTATAAACAGAATAAGGGAAAGGGCCATGCGCTCAAAACTGGTTTGGCGTACATCAAAAGCCAATATAAAGATTCATATGTGGTAGTGACGCTAGACGCAGATGGTCAGCATAAGGTAAGCGATGTATTAAAAGCCTGCCTTGAAGCTAAAAAACACCCATTAAGCCTTGTGCTTGGCAGCCGTGAGCTTAAAAACAATGTACCATTTAAAAGCCGGTTTGGTAATACCGCAACCCGCATTGCATTTTTTATCTCAACGCGGCAGCATATCCATGACACACAAACAGGGCTTCGCGCATTTGACAGCCGCCTAATACCGCTCATGCTGAAAATAAAAGGCGCGCGGTACGAGTATGAAATGAATATGCTTTTAGAGTGCGCCCGAAAGAAAATCCCAATACGGCAGGTAACCATCCAGACTATTTATATTAATAACAACGCCGGCTCACACTTTAATGCTCTTAAAGATTCCTGGCTCATTTATAAAGCGATATTTAAATTTACCGCTTTGTCTATAAAAAATTCCTATAAAGGAGGTTAAAATCATGTTTAAAAAGTATGCCTGGGCAATATGTTATACAGCTATCCTTATTTGTTTTACAGTTTATATTTCGCTTGATACGTTTGTTATAAAGCGGGTATACTCGGCCGTCCCCTCTGATGAATCGGATGCAGGCCAGCAGCAATACAGCAGTGCCGTAACTGATGATACAGTACCTCAAACCACACCTGCTTTGCCTAATGAAACCGAAAACTCATACAGCGATAAAAATATAGAGATTACACTTACAGAATACAGAGAGTATGACACAAGTATATATGTTGCAGATATAAATATATCATCATCGGAATACTTAAAAACCGCTTTTGCCGAGGATTCATACGGCCGCAATGTCACTGAAAAGACCTCTGAAATTGCACAGAGTCAGGATGCTATACTCGCTATAAATGGAGACTTTTATGGGTCGCAGCAGTCGGGTTATGTCATCAGAAACGGTGTTCTGTACCGCGATACTCCTAAAAGTGACCAGCAGGACCTTGTCATTTACAGTGACGGTTCCTTTGATATTATTTTAGAACAGCAGACTACTGCAGAGCAGCTTATGCTTGACGGTGCTGTGCAGGTGCTCTCGTTTGGCCCTGCATTAGTAGAGGACGGCCGTGTTACAGTATCCCAGAACGATGAAGTGGGAAAGGCCATGGCCAGCAACCCGCGCACTGCCATTGGTATAATTGAGCAAGGCCATTATATTTTTGTTGTGTCAGACGGGCGCACAAGCCAAAGCGAAGGCCTGTCACTCAGCCAACTGGCGGAGTTTATGCAGGGCCTGGGCGTTAAGACCGCTTATAACCTGGACGGAGGCGGCTCTTCCACAATGTATTTTAACGGCGAGGTTGTAAACAACCCCACCACCAACGGCAGGAGCATTAAAGAAAGGAGCGTGAGCGACATTGTATACATCGGATATTAACCAAAAACAAAGGCAGATGGCTAAAGCCTCTTTTATATACCTGCTAATTTCGCTTTTTTGTGTGTTATTTGGGATGATATATGAACATTTCAGCCATGAGGTTTACTCCGGATATATGATTTATGCATTTTTGTTTCCATTGATTATGGGCACGCTTGTATTTTTTGTGCTTGCGCTTTTTGGCAGGCGCTTTCCGGGCGCGATAGCTTTAAACCTCTATCATTCATCTGTTACGGCGCTTACAGTGGGCAGTATCTTTCGCGGTGTATTGGACATTTACGGTACCGATAATCCGCTTATAGCTGTATATTGGGTATCAGGTATAACTCTAGGTTTTGCGGCAGTAATTTGTTATATTATTTCATGCTTAAAAAAATAAAGTGGAGATGAAACCATCTCCACTTTTATAATATGGTGACCCATCGGAGAATCGAACTCCGGACACCATGATTAAAAGTCATGTGCTCTACCGGCTGAGCTAATGGGGCGCATATCACGTACCTGTATATGATAGCATACCTCGTCGTTTTTGTCAAGGACTTTTTTTCGACAAGAAACGATCGAAAAAAACGACAGCCTAAATATGAAAAACGGACCCGCCGCGATCCGGCGCGGCAGGTCCGA
>ERZ826242.1124-NODE-1124-length-31624-cov-15.299344_pt1 | contig 31624 bp, 32 predicted proteins | sample MGYA00519871_ERZ826242 | MGnify/ENA primary metagenome ERZ826242 (study PRJEB31778, sample SAMEA3449226) | human gut metagenome | biome: human gut; feature: human-associated habitat; material: faeces | place: United Kingdom | collected 2010/2012 ...
TACTTGTTATATTACTTGTTCCTTGGATATTTAATACTGTTTGAAATGCGGCATATCCAACTGCCATTAATAGAACTACTGCACATAAACTTCCGATGATTATATTTCTTTTCTTGCTTTGACTCATATTATCTCTCCCTACTGCTATTATGTTTCAGTTATAGTATACCCCCCCCCCCCCCCTAGGTCAACTATTTTAACAAAAAAACATAAAAAAGAGAGTTAATTATTTATTAACTCCTTTTTTAATTAAAGGTTTTTTCTTTGAAGGCTGGAATTGCACATAAGTTCCAACTATCTCAGCTTTATAACTTTCAATTGTTACTTTAGTATTTCCATCTGTATACAAACTAAAAGTTGTACCATTATTAAATTTTTCAACCTCTGATAAGTTCCAACTTGATGTTTCATCTAATTGGCCAGCAAGTGGAATACCAACATCAGGCAATAAAGTTAACCCGGCTTTAATCAGTTTACTGCCAGATTCAGGGTCTTTGCTTTCATCAGCGGCATTTAAAAACAATTTAGGTGCACTAATAATTGAGTGAGCTTCAGTTCCATGATTACCTTTTATAATGGGAAAATACTTTAAGCTAATACCATCTTCTGCAATACCTATTATAACAAATTCTCTTGTATGCACTTTACTTGGGAAACCTAATGTTATAGGTTCTTCGCTTTGACTAAAGTGTTGATATAAATCTTCTAGAGCAAAGGTGTCACCTGCGGCGTATCTTTCGCCTTCCAAATCTTTTAATCCAAATGTTAATTTTCTTTTTGGTGAATGTTTCTGCATGTCTAAAATATATTTTATTTTTTGTTTATTGAGTTTGTTTTTAGTCATTTTCTAATAATTCTCCTTTTATATAAATTATTTTTAATATAGCATTTCTTTATAAGCAAGTCAAATGAGAAGATTAAATTTTACTTTTTAACCTTTTTGGAATATTTCTTATTTTTTTAGAAAGAATAGTATTAGGTGAAATTTATGAGTGTAGCTATTTATGCAGGAATTTTTATTTGTAAAATTATCGAAGATGCTTTATCGACGCTTCGAATTATTGTGGTGGCTAATGGTAAAAAGGTAGCTGGGGCGATTTTACAGTTTATTATTGCTTTAATTTGGGTAGTAGTAACAGGAACTGTTATTACTAATATTCAAGAAGATCCGTGGAAAATACTATTTTTTGCATTAGGGTCTTTAGTTGGCTCTTACATTGGAAGCTATATTGAAGAGAAAATTGCTTTAGGAACTAACGTATTTATGGTAGAAGTTGAGGAAGGAGTAGCGAGTCAGTTAATTAAGAAAATTAAAAAACAAAAATTTAAAGTTAACAGTGTTAAAGGTTCGAAAGAAGGAAAAGTGTTATTGATGATAACTTCACCAAGAAAAAAGACCAATGATGTTACTAAAATCATTAGATCTTTTGATGAAGAAGCTGTTATTATTTCTGAAAAAGTTAAGGTTGTTTCTCCTCATATTTAGATAAATCATAAAAATATTTAGCCTTATCAGTGATAATATTTTGATTTGGTTTTACTTTTTCAAATTCTTCTTTGGTATCGATGGTCCAAATGAAGGTTTCTTTATTAGTGGCTTTATTTATATGACGGTAATTAATAGCATTGAAATCAAAGCTATTTTTTATTTTATCTAAATTTAATTTTATACCAATTAAAAGTCCTGTTTTTATATCAGAATGTTTTTTTTGAAAGTAAGTCATTAATTTATAATTGAAACTAAAAATATGATAATTAAGATTATATTTTTTTAATATTCGGTATAGTTTAGCTGTTAAAATATGAAATTTATTACTTTCTTCCTTAATTTCTATTAATAGTATTTTATTGCTATCTATTTTTTCTAAAACTTCATCTAGAGTATTTAAACCTTTTTTTTGTAAAGTTTTTAGCCTAGTTTTACTAATTAAATGTCCTTCATAAAAAGGATCGTGATGAATGACGAAATGAAAATCTTTGGTCATTCTAATATCAAACTCTACTCCATCTATATAATTAATGGTAAGACTATTTAAAATACTTTCCATAGTGTTTTCTTTATGAATTCCATCATTTCCTCTATGAGCAATTATTTTCATACAGCACCTCTTTATACATTATATAATAATTAAAAGAAAAAATCACTATAGATAATTTTATAGTGATAATTTATTAATAACATAATTATAAACATCTTCATTAATGTCTTCAATTGTTCTAATGTTACCGTTATTTGTACATTCAACTGTATGAATATTATATTTTTTAGCTAATTCAATATAAGCTTTTTCTGCTTGTTTTAAATGATTGATATCTTTTTCATGGCCATCAGGAAGTTCATTTGTGCGGTTTGCTTTTAATATTTGTGCTTTTTCTGTTGGCATGTGCAGAAAAATAGCAATATCTGGTTTGGGTAATTCTAATAAGTTAAACTCTAAATTATCTAACCAGTCATACATTTCTGCTCTTTCTTTTTCATCTTCTAATTTTCCACCTTGATGAGCCATATTTGAATAAATATATCTATCTAAAATTATATTAGCGCCATTTTCTAGAAGAAAGGTTATTTTATCTATATTATACTTACGGTCAGCGGCATAATAAAGTGAAGCTACTTTAGGATCAACATGAGTTGGGCCTTCTTCAAAATATGTATCACATATATGTGGTTTTCCTAAATATGGTCCACCAATTATTTTTCCAGTTGGAGAGTTATAATTTGGAAAACTAAAATTATCAACTTTAATTCCTTTTTCTCTTAGTTTTTGAATTAATAATTTTGTTTGTGTTTCTTTGCCAGAACAATCAGTTCCTTCGATAACAATTAATTTACCTCTCATACGCGTCGTTCTCCTTTAATGGCTAAATCCCAACCACAACTATCTGGACAATGGAACCTTTTTGATAAGCACCTTGAACCATGACTATATTGTTTTAATTCCTCGTGAATCGCTGGCTCAGTTTCTTTTGTTCCGTCCATATATTTTGAGAGCATTAGTTTTGCAGTATCCTCAACCTCAAGTAACGCATAGCGACAAAGACGTTCCTTAAGAAATGAATCGGTAAAAGCTTCTAGCTCCCCATCTATTACAATGTCATTTGTACTACCAAGGCATATGTGCTGGTCAGTCATAAATTTCATATCTTGGTCATATTCCTCATGATATTCTGGATTATCAATAATTGGCTTTGAAGTATAATAGCCGTTTGGCCTTACAATTCTACAGCTCATGGACCTATGCCTTTGAATTTCAGCAAGAGCAGCATTACTACAATTGAGTTGCATTGAAAAACTATTTCCAAATTGTTCATTTTTACCTAGGACTCCCCTATAAAGCGACATCCTGCGTTGCTTATTATTCTTCATTAAGTTATTATCTAAAGCTCCTTGACTTTCAAGCCGACTTAAAAATTCTTCAATTTCTGGAAGGATTATCTTAGTGGCTTCACTACTTGGATTTTTAAGTTCTTCGGCCAGCATCATTGCAAGGTAGTTTAATTGACGAATGCTAGTTGTATACCCTTCGGAGGTTTTTGTATTAAGTCCTAAAAACACTCTAGCGTTTTCAGAACCAAAGCCTCTAATATCACGCTTACTAAAAACGTCACTGTAATCTCTTTCAGCTATTTCAGAAAAGCGTTGTTTCCATTTATAGTACATTTTCTGATCGGTTTCAGATAAAAATTCCTCGGGCTCTGTATATCTAAATGATTGTTCAGTAGCAGAATATTGTTTTTCATTATTTATATGCATAGCTAAATTTCTACTGATTCCTTTTAATCTCATCGGAATATAAACTTGGTCAAAAACGCTATGATGACCTCTTTTCAAATTATCATCGGCACGTTTAATTTTTCTTTCATCGTTTTCGCTTTCTCCTTTAGTAAATCCAGTAGGCGACCAACAAACTCCACCACATTCTCCAGCAAAAACTTTAATTTTATTCCAATCAATCTTATTATCACTGGTAATAAAAGGACTTGCTATAAATTTAATTTCCATTATATCCCCCCTAGTCTACAATTTCGTTATTTTCAAATTTGATATCTAAAAACTTCTTACTTGCTAACAAATCACACATATGGACAAACTTTTGATATTTATTCTGTGGCTTTGGTAGAACTTTATCACTATATTTATTGGTATTAAATGGTCCCATATGGCTGGAAATAACAGATGATAAAAATTCTATCTCTGAATCTTTAAACGTTGTGTTATTTTTGTTTTCTTTAATGAACTCGGCAGCCAATAAAGGATGATCAAATCTAACATATTCCTCTTTTGGCTCACCATGTTTTAAACCATCGTGGAGAATTAAAGCGAGAACCATTAAATCTTTTTCTTCTGAATTAAAAGGATCGCCAATTATGCTATATAATAATTCATAAGCTCTAATTTCAGCATTTCCTTGATATTCTGGATTTTTTATATAATTAATTTCTGTTTTAAAAACTTCTTTTTTCATCTTACCACCTTAGTCTAAGTATACCACAAACTAATGTTTGTGTAAATTATCATTGAGAAAGTTTACTAAAATTTCGTTTGATAAATACAAATACTTAGGGTTGATGTATATATAATCTTCATTTTTTAGTAAATCATCAGCTATCAAATTTTGTAAAGTCTCTATTTCTAAAATATCAAAACCATATTTTTGATAAAAGCTTTTTTTATTAATTCCTTTTAGTTTACGAAAACCTAAAATGAATTCATTTTGTAAAATTTCATTTTTATTAAGTGTATTTATTTCACTACGATAGTCACCATGTAAATATTTATTTAAATTTCTTGTATTATCGTATCTAATATTTTCTATGTATCCACTTGCTCCTAAACCAAACCCGTAATAGTGTTCATTATTCCAATAAGTTAAATTATGTTTGGATTCTTTATCTTCTTTAGCGTAATTACTAATTTCATAATGATTGTAGCCATGTTCTTTTAGAATTTTATTTAATAAATTATCTTTAGAAATATCATCTTCATCAAGTTCATAATTTTCAATAAAGAGTTTTGTATGTGGTTCTAAAATAAGACTATAGGCAGAAAGATGAGGAATATTTAAAGATAAAAATATTTCTATATCTTCTTTTAAATCTTTAAGTGTTTGTTCTTTAAACCCATACATTAAATCAAGGTTTATATTATCAAAATATTGTTTGGCTAAAATGATATTTTCAATATTCACATTATGGCGACCTAGGAGTTTTAAAATTTTAGGATTAAATGATTGAACTCCAATACTTAAGCGGTTAACCTTTGTTTTTAAAAATTCTAATTTTTCTTTAGTTAGGTCTTCCACATTGCATTCAAATGTTATTTCACAACCATCATCTAAATTAAAAATGGAGGTTATTTTAAATAATTTTTTTAACTGTTCAATGGTTAAGGAGCTTGGCGTCCCACCACCAAAGTAAAGTGTTTTTAGTTTTTCATGTTGATAATTAGACCTTATTTCGTTTTCTAAAGCATTTAAATACTTATCTATCCATTTATCATTTTTATATAATTTACAAAAATCACAATATGTACAAATATTAGTACAAAATGGAATATGAATGTAGGCAGCGTTTGTCATCGCGATTTGCCTTTTGGTTCTTGGTTATTGGAAACTTTAGGCTGTTGATGTTCAAGAGATGTATATAGAGAATACAAATCTCCCATACTATATTCTTGATAATTTGGAACTATTTGATAGACTTCATTGATTATTTTTCGAGCACCAAATCTTAATTCTTTATCACTTTCTGGTAAATTACGAATATCGTAGGCCTTTAAATCGCTAGGTGTGATTAACCCATCATGATAGGCATGAACACGTTCAAGGCTTTGACGTTGAATTTCTTCTCTTCTGAGTCTTTCTTCTTCGGCTTGGTGTTCTGCTTTTATTTTTTGTTCTCTTTTTTTGGCTACTAATTTTTCAACAGATTGGTGTGGGTCAACTATACCATTTAAGGGTGATGGATTAGACTGAAGATGATGTTCATAATTTTGATCAATCATGTTTAATGCGGTTACATAATCTTCGGCAACTTCTTTCATAAGTTCATTTATATGTATATCAGTTTCCCAATTATCAGCAACAGATTCTTCATATAAATATTGTAATTTTAGCATTATACTACTGTAACTATTATCTAAAGCGGCTTTTTTAACATCATACTGTAGTTTATCTGGGTCAGTCTCTGGATCATGTTTTTTCATTTGAAATAGCGCTAATAAATCTGGATCCGGTTCTGTAAAAATTGGAGCTGTTTGTTCATCGATAAGCTCTTCAACATAGGTTGGATAATCGAATTTTTTAGAACTTACAGTATATGGATCTGGAGTATAAATTTCTACTCTTCTCCATTTGCGACCAACTTTTACTTTTCTTACTGGCACTTCCATGATATCACCTCACTTCTTAATTCTCATCATCCATACTTAACACAGCTAGGAAGGCTTCTTGTGGTACTTCAACATTTCCTACCATTTTCATTCGTTTCTTTCCTTCTTTTTGTTTTTCTAATAGTTTACGTTTTCTGGAAACGTCACCGCCATAGCATTTGGCTAAAACGTTTTTACGCATCGCTTTGATATCAGCTCTAGCAATAGCTTTACTACCAATAACTGCTTGAATTGGAACTTCAAACATCTGTCTTGGAATTTGTTTTCTTAAAGCTTCAACGATATTTCTACCGCGTTTATAGGCAAAATCTTTATGGACTATTAAACTTAAGGCATCAACTATTTCTCCATTTAGTAAAATGTCCATTTTAACTAAATCACTTTCTTTATAGCCAATTAGTTCATAGTCAAATGATGCATATCCTCTGGTTGCTCCTTTTAATTTATCAAAAAAGTCATATACAATTTCTGATAATGGTATTTCATAGTGAATGTTAACTCTTGTTTGGTCTAAGTATTCCATACTTACATAGTTACCGCGTTTATTTTGACATAGTTCCATAATTGGACCAATATAAGTACTTGGAACTAGTATATTAGTTTTAATATAAGGTTCTTCTATTTTGCTTATTCTCTGTCTTTCAGGCATTTTAACTGGACTGTCGATGTTGATAATTGAACCATCAGTTTTAGTTATTTTGTAAATAACTGATGGACTGGTAGCAATTAATTCAATACCAAATTCTCTTTCAATACGTTCTAAAGTAATTTCCATATGAAGCAATCCTAAGAAACCGCATCTAAATCCGAAGCCTAAGGCTTTTGATGTTTCTGGTTCAAACTCTAAAGCAGCATCATTTAATTTTAATTTATCTAAGGCCTCTCTTAAATCAGGATATTTACTCGACTCTAGTGGATATAGTCCGCAGAACACCATTGGTTTCATTGGTTTATATCCTGGAAGGCTTTCAGTTGCAGGATCTTCTGCTTGTGTTATGGTATCTCCAACTTTAATGTCACGGATACTTTTAATGCTTCCGCAAATATAGCCTACTTCACCGGTGACTAATTCATTTTTACTACTTTCTTTTGGATTACTAATACCAAGCTCTACGGCTTCATGAATGGCACCTGTGGCCATCATTTTAATTTTATCTTTAACTTTAACTTTGCCATTAACGATTCTAACTAAAGCTACCACTCCTTTGTAAGGATCAAAGTAACTATCAAAGACTAAGGCTTGAAGCTTATTATTGATATTACCCTCTGGTGCGGGAATTCTTTCGACGATGGCGTCAACTAAATCTTTAATTCCTTCTCCTGTTTTGGCACTAGTAAGAATAATTTCTTCATCTTTAAAGCCAAGTGTATCGATAAGTTCTTTTTTTACTTTAGGAATATCTGCATTTGGTAAATCAATTTTATTAATGACTGGAATTATTTCTAAATCATTTTCTAAAGCTAAGTAAACGTTAGCTAAGGTCTGTGCTTCAATTCCTTGAGCGGCATCAACTACTAAAACAGCACCTTCACAAGCAGCTAAGCTACGTGATACTTCGTAGGAAAAATCGACGTGCCCAGGTGTATCAATTAGATGAAGGATATAGTCTTCATTTTTATATTTATAATCTAATTGAACAGCATTTAATTTTATAGTAATGCCACGTTCTCTTTCGATATCCATACTATCTAATAATTGGTCTTGCATTTCCCTTTCGGTAATGGCACCTGTTAATTCTAATATTCTATCTGCAATTGTACTTTTTCCATGGTCAATATGAGCGATTATGGAAAAGTTTCTGATGTTTTCTTGTTTCATGTTTCTTCACCTTCTTTAATTATATCATTTTTATTAAAATAAAAAAACTCTTATGAGTTTCTTTGGCATTTTAACTCCCCATTTGGCGATTTACTACAAATGTATTTATCATATTTTAGTTCAATAACACTAACACTTCCATTAGGGTTAATTGTAATTCTTCCTCCTACTGGCAATCTTCCGCTTTTAGTTATTTTCTCTTCAGCATTTATTTTTTTAGTTCCAAGATAAATATTATATCCATCTTTATTATACTTAACAGTAAACGGTAAGGTTATTTCTTGGTTTAAACTTTCATTAGTGTATAGAACTTTGACACTATCAATACTACCATAAACACTAGACTTAATTCCTGATAGCTGGGCATCATATATGGTCTTTTGAACAATGGGAAAAAGTAGGCATGCAATAATGCCTATTAAAGCAATGATAAAGATGTTCTCCACTGTCTTGTTACTCATATTATCCCTCTAGTATAATGTTATCACAACGGGTATTTTTTGACAAGAAAAAACTTAGGATTATCTCCTAAGAAAATTATTTTTCTGGGGCTGCACAGGTTGTTGCATTTTTGCAACAGTTTACCTCAGTACCAGCAGTGTTAGTAGTACAAGAATATTTACCATTTTTAGTGAATAACAAATCCTTAGCATGTATTTCTCCACTAGTTGTATTGATAGTTACAGTACCTCCAGTTGGCTTTTCCCCACTTATAGTTACAGCTCTTCCAAGCTTCTCTAAACTATTATCACTACCAGAACTAAATGTAACTACTGGGTTATCAACTATATCTTTATTGTCAATAGTTTGTGATTGAGTATAAGCTAATTTAACAGCGTCAATCGTTCCCCAAGTTTTATCTTTTGCTCCTTCTAAACGTGAGTTATTAATAACATTTAAAATCGCAGGTGTAGTAACTAAGGCAACAATAGCTAAAATAATGATAACGGCTAACAATTCGACTAACGTAAACCCCTTCATTTTATCTTTCATCTATTTCACCTCCTCACCTTGCTACTGTAATAAATATAACATAATTTTTTTTAAAAATCAATTAGTTTTAATTATTATTGTCGAGTTTTGTGTCTAGCTTATTTTAACAAGAATGACTTCTAGTTCCTTTTGCTCTTTTTCAAGATTAGCCTTTTCCTCCTCAACAATCTTTTCTGGAGCTTTTTTAACATAGTTCTCATTGGATAATAATTTTTTTCTTCTAGAAATTGAGGCTTCCAAGCGTTCTTTCTCGCGATATAAATTTTCTAATTCGGCAGTTTTTCCTGCTTTTCCATCATAATATAGATGAACTAAATCATCTTGAAAGTTAATTGTAACTATATCTAAATTTGTATAATCGTTAGTAGTACTTACTTTTAACAATTTATCTAAAATAGATTGATTATCTTTTAGAATGGTATTTTCATATTTTAAGTAAATTTCTTTAGCGCTGTTTTCTAACTTTATTTTTCTAATTTTTTTAATTAATTCAATAATATCGTCCATATTTTTTGTTTCATTAAAATCAAAATCTTTATTATATTCTGGATATTTTGAAATCATTATTGATTCTTCAGTATCTGGAAGTTTTGTATAAATTTCTTCGGTAACAAAAGGCATAAATGGATGAAGCATTTTCAAAATTGACTTTAGGACATGAACCAAGACAGTTTTTGAGGTATTATCCATATTTATTTTAGAAAGTTCAATGTACCAGTCACAGAAATCATTCCAAATGAAACTATAAAGTTCAGAGCCAACAATATTAAATTCGTATTTATCCATATGTTTAGTAACGGTCTTAATTGTTTCATTTAATTTATTTAAGATCCACTTATCGGCTAGTTTTAAGTTTTCTAAAGTGTATTGATAGTCTTCGATATTCATTAAAACATATCTTGAAGCGTTCCATAACTTATTAATGAAGTTCCATGTTGATTTCATTTTTTCCATATCGAATTTTAAATCGGTACCACTAGCTGCACTAGTAGTTAAATAAAACCTTAATGAATCAGCACCATATTCGTCAATAACATCCATTGGATCAATAACATTGCCTAGTGACTTACTCATTTTAGTACCTTCTTTATCACGAATAAGTCCATGAATTAAACAGTCTTTAAACGGTCTTTGTTTTGTAAATTCTAATCCTTGGAATACCATACGATTTACCCAAAAAGGAATAATATCATATCCAGTAACTAAAACATTGTTAGGATAATATCTTTCGAGCATTTCTGTTTTTTCAGGCCATCCTAAGGCACTAAATGGCCATAGTGCAGACGAAAACCAGGTATCTAAAACATCCTCATCTCGAATCCAGCCATCACCTTCTGGAGCTTCTAAACCTACATATACTTCTTCATTTTTATACCAGGCAGGAATACGATGTCCCCACCACAACTGTCTAGAAATACACCAGTCATATGTTATTTCCATCCAATGTTTCATAGTCTTTTCATATCTTTCAGGTACGAAGTTTACTTTGCTATTTTTATCTTCTTGATTTTTTAATACTTGATCAGCTAATGGGCGCATTTTAACAAACCATTGTTTTGAAAGCAAGGGCTCAACAACAGCGTTACTTCTTTCAGAGTGACCTACAGAATGAACAATTTCTTCAATTTCAATTAATAAATCTTTTTCTTTTAATTCTTCTACTAATTTTTCACGGCACTCATATCGGTTTAAGCCATTATATTTTAAGGCTTTTTCATTCATAGTAGCATCTGGATTCATGATAACAACACGCTTTAAGTTATGTCTTACACCAACTTCGAAATCATTGGGATCGTGTGCTGGGGTAATTTTAACTACACCTGTTCCTTTTTCCATATCGGCGTGTTCATCGGCAACGATCGGAATCAGTTTATTAACGATTGGTAAAACAACATTCTTACCAATTAGGTGTTTATATCTTTCGTCTTCTGGATTAACTGCAACGGCAGTATCGCCAAATAAAGTCTCCGGTCTAGTGGTGGCCACTTCTAAATATTCTTCACTATTCTCTAAAAAATATTTTAAATGATAGAAAGCTCCTGGCTCATCTTTATAAATTACTTCTTCATTTGAAAGCGCGGTCATTTGAACTGGGTCCCAATTGATAATGCGTTCTCCGCGATAAATTAATCCTTTTTTGTATAATTCAACAAAAACATAGTTAACTGCTTTTGATAAACCTTCATCTAAAGTAAATCTTTCTTTTGAATAATCTAGAGAATGCCCTAGTTTAGCCCACTGGCTATGAATATTTTCAGCATATTCTTCTTTCCATGACCAAGCAGCTTTTAGCCATTCTTCTCTATCCATTTCTCTTGGATTAATTCCCTGCTCTCTTAATCGCTTGTCAACTTTGGCTTGGGTAGCAATACCAGCATGATCCATTCCTGGTAACCACAAAGCATCATATCCTTGCATTCTTTTAAATCTTATCATAATATCTTGTAAAGTAGTATCCCAAGCATGACCTATGTGTAATTTACCCGTAACGTTAGGTGGCGGAATAACTATAGCATATGGTTTTAAAGATGTGTCACCGCTTGCAAAATAACCTTTGTTTTTCCAATTATCATATTTTCCTGTTTCTACTTTTAAATGATCATATTTTTTATCTAACATATTATTTATCCTCCTTTATTTTACTATCAATATATTTTTTTATTTCTTCAAAATAAGGTTTGAATTTTTCCTTATCTTTTATTTTTTCGAATATTTTATCTATTAATTTATTATCTTTTAGATATTTAAACGATGAGTTAAAGTTGAGGTCATAAATATAACCTAAGTGATATACAATGCCATCTGAACCATTTTTAATATTACTGTGGTGGATGGGATTATGACTTTGAAATTCGCTTTTTATTTTTTTACTTATTTCTTCAGTATCTTCATTATAACTATATTCACCAGTGGCATAAATATAGAAAATATCAATTTTATCAGCGTCCCTTATAACTTTACAAAGGTTTTGATTATGTTCTGATAAAGTTTCTGGAACTTTTAATTTATTATGATATTTAATACCATCGAATATTTCATCATAGTCTCTAAAGTTAGACCAATATTTCATTATTTCACCACTATAGAATAGTTTTTCAATTGAATAATCTGCGTGGTCAATTGATTCCGAATCATTGAAGGTCTTATATTCAGTCCACTGCGGAAAGCGTCCATAGTCATGAAGTAATCCAATAACTTCAGCAATTTTAATATCGTTTTCACTATATCCCGTTTTTTCAGCAATTTCTTTACACAATTTTTGGACTCTTAATGAATGATTATACTTCATTTTAATGGCTTTATCATTTATGTTGTAATTACTGACATATCTTTTAAATTCTTCGTTCATTTTAACTCTCCTCTATTTTATTATCAATATATTTTTTTATTTCTTCAAAATATGATTTAAACTTCCCCTGGTCACTGATGTTCTCATACATTTGATCAATTATTTTATATTTTTTTAGATGGTCAAATGAATATTTAAAATTAAAGTCATAAACTAATGCTAATCTACTTATGACTACATCGTTGGAATTACGTTTATCTCTGTTATCAACTTGTTTGTGTTTATAAAAACTTTCTTTGACTTTTGGCGATATTTCATCATCGCATTTTTTATATTCAAAAGTGCCACACGATAAATATAGCAAATCAAGTTTGTCAGCGTCTCTTATAACTTTACAAAGTAGTTTGTTATGTTCTGATAAAGTCTCAGGAACAGCCAATTTATTATGGTATTTAATAGCATCAAATATTTCGTCATAGTCTCTAAAGTTAGACCAAAATTTCATTATTTCTCCACTATAGAATAGTTTTTCAATCGAGTAGTCTGCATGATCAATAGAAGCTGAATCATTGTAAGTTTTATATTTTGTCCACTGCGGAAAGCGACCATAATCGTGAAGTAATCCAGCTACTTCGGCAATTTTTGAATCTTCTTCACTAAACCCAGCGTATTTAGCAATTAATTTAGCTAACTCCATAACTCTAAGCGAATGATAATATTTTCTTTCAATTGCCTTTTCACTCAGATTAAAACGATCAACGTATTTTTTAAATTCTTCCTTCATGCAGTCCTCCTTAATATAAAAAAAATCACATCCTTAGATAAGGACGTGATTGACGTGGTACCACCTTAATTTGTAAGTAAATACTTACCTTAAACATTTAACGCATGTATACGGAATACCTTAACTATTCAGGCATCAACTCCCAAGCTACCTTCAATGGTCTTTTTATCAGTTTCCACCAACCACTGACTCTCTTTAAAAAAGGTTCCATTTACTCCTCTTGTTCTTCGTTTTTTTATAATTATAACACTTTGATTTAATTTGTCAATTAATATATTTGATATTTAGCATTATCTATTTCTAAATTGTTTAAGATATCTCCCTCCGAAATATCTGTAGTATAAATAACAAAGCTATAAAGCTCCCCTTTAAAGAAGTTAATACTACTACGCCCAATAACGAAGTCATCATCTAAATGGTTTATATTGCCAGAGATAAGCTTCTCACCAACTCTAACACCGTCAACATAAACAAATATTCCTACATTGCCTTTCATGATAACTGTAATTTGTGAGGTTTTATTTATTTTTGCTTGTGGTACACCGACACATGCTTCAGTGCCACTAACGGTATAATAACAAACGTTAATTCCGCTTCCTGTCGTATAGGCCGTAAGTCCTTGTTTATTAGTTTGGTCATATGATCCCCATAGATTATAACCTGCTGTAAAATCAGTGATTTTAAAAACAGTTGAAAAGGTTATGTTTTGACCTAATTCTTTTTGGTTAAAATGGGTGTTGACAAATGAATTGGCACCATCAAATATTAAATGATTAGTACTATGTGTAACGGCAGCTGTAGTAGCATCATGTTTATTACCGCTTTGGTCTTTCCATATGTTATCATATGGTTTTTGTAAACCGTCATACATAGCAAAAATTTGATCGGCTTTTGCGTAACCTGTTTCGACGTTTGTTAAGGCATTTTCTTTTAGTTTATCCATGCTTAATTTACGATTACCTAAAATAGCTAAGGTACTCATCATTATAACAAGGAATAAAGCAAGCATTCCATATAATAATGCGGATGAAATAAATCCTTTTTCTTTCATACTTGCCCTCCTTATCTTAATACAATTATATAATAATTTGTTTTTGATAGCAAGGGATAAATTGTAGATATAATGTTTTTATGGAAGATTATATCTAGTTTTATTTACTTTATAGTTTTCTAAAACCTCACTATCGGTTAGAGCTTTTTTATAAACCATAAAATTATATATGGTACCTTTAAAATAGCGGTCATCATCTGGAAATGATTTTCCAATTATGAAATTATAACCTGTTATTGGATTAAATGAATTAGTCTCCGCCTGATGGCCATATAATTTACCATTTAAATATACTGAAAGCCCTACTTTGTCTTTCATAACTGCTGTCACACTAACTTTTTTATTTAATATATCTGAAGATGGCAACGCCACGCCGGCAGCACTTCCATTTTCCGTATAATATGCAAGTGATAATATATCTATATTAGCTTGTGCCGTTGTTCCACTCCAAACAGGCGCTCCCATATGATAACCCCAGATTCCTCGGTATTGGCTTAAATCTTTTATTGTAACTACTGTGGAAATACTAATATTATTTCCGAATTGATTTTGATTAAAACCACTATCAATATAATCATCAATTCCATCAAATTCCAAACCATTATCTTTTGTCCAGGTCGGAACAGTATATCCATTTATAGTATTAACTGCTGTTGTTGCTGTATTGGAATTTAAGTCTAAAGCTTTATTGTACCATGAGGTTGCAGCGTCATTATGTCCTACTTTAGTATTTTCAATGCCATCATAAAAAGCATATAAATTGTCGGTTACATAATTATCTATAGTTAGATAAAAAGAATATGTACTGGCAACCTCATTTAATCCATCCGAAACTTTAGCAATTACGTTTCCACTATCAGTGAAATTAATGGTTGGATTGCTGGTTATTGTGATAAAATTGCCACCGTCTTTACTATATGAGCAAGTATATTTACTTCCACAGCCTGAAGGATAATTAATGGTGACATTTTTACCATTTACAGTAAACGTTGGAGAAGAAATTTTACTAGTAAATGCAGGGAAACTGTTAGTCGATATATTGTATCTTGTTTTATCAACTTTATAATTCTGTTGAACTTCACTAGCACTTAAAGCTTTCTTATAAATTTTGAAATTATAAATTGTTCCCTTAAAAAATCTATCTGGCGATGGTAATGATTGACCAATTATAAAATTATAATCTGTCCTTGGAACTATATTTCCATTTATTTTTAACGAATCATAAAGTTTTCCATTTATATATAAAGTTATACTTTTACCACTCTCCATAATAAAAGTATAGTTCATTTTTTTATTTAAAATTTGATCCTTTGGTACTTCAATTGTTGGTGGTGTACTAGCGGCTATCATATCACTGTTTCTGTCACTAGTATATGAAAGAAAACAAAAGCCATCTATATTTACGCAACTTTGAGCACTTATTCCCCACCATTTTTCTGAATTACCCCAGCCATCATGGTAACCCCAAAGACCACGATATTTACTAAAATCTTTAATTGTCGCTGTGACTGAGATAGTTATATTCTGCCCCAAAGTGTCTTGATTAAAACCTGTGTCTACATAATCGTCTGTTCCATCAAATTCTAAGCCATTATCATTTCCCCAATTAGTTGTCGTAAAGTTATTCATTGTTGCGGCTGTAGGAATAGCAGAACCGCCTGGATTTAAATCATTTGCTTTGTTATACCATGTATTTATGGTGGAACTATTATGACCTTGACTAGTATTGTACTCTCCATCATATAAGGCATATAATCCGTCTGTTACATATTCATTTATAGTTTTGCTTGAATATGTTGTTTCAATTAATCCATCACCATTAGTTACCTTTATATTTATATCGTAATTGGTATCAGCACTCAATCCTGTAAATTGATGTGATAATCCATCTTTTACATAAGTGCCTCCATTAATAGAATATTCATATTTACTAATACCACTTTGGTCATCATGGGCTTTAACTACTATGGTTATTGAATTAGTTGTACTGCTTGTCGATACATCATCTATTATTGGTTTCGTTGTATCTTTCCATATTGCATAATACTCTGTATCTTCACTTATACTTTGATTTATATTTAATCCTTCTTTAGCTTTACTGTTGGTATTCCAGCCTATAAAGTCCATCTCTTCTTTGGTAAATGTATTATTTGGTAATGTTATATTGCATGTCTTTGGTTGTTCTGTGTTGTTATAAACAGTTGGTATCTTACATGTTATATTTTCTATTGTTCCTACTCCACCATTGTTATTAAAACTAGCGGTTAAAATCTTTCCTTCTTTTTTATAGATTGCATATAAAGTTACATCGGCATTCTTCATTTCTAAACTTGTTAAACCTGTTGTTGCATCTTTATTCATATTCCATCCAGCAAAGGTCCAATCTTTTTTATGAGCCATATAACTTAGATCTATCTTACTTCCTTCTGATAAGTATTCGTTATACTTTGAACAATCTTCTCCACCATTGGTCTTACAATCATAGGTTACTAGATAATCATTGGTTGGTTCTATTGTTCCTCCTTCGGCTTGTCCATAATCTAAGGTTATTTCTACTTCACTACTATTTGTTGGTGGGGTTCCTTCATAGTCTTTATTATATTCTATCTTTACATTTACTGTCTTTGTTGTATTCTTATACAGTTTCTCTCCTTTGGTATATCCACTAAAACTTATCTTTATTGCTTCGTTATTACTTTTTATATTAGTTATAATATCTTCTAGTTTGGCATCAAACGTTCCTTTGTTTTCGACTGTGACTTCATATTCCATCGCATCACCTTTTTCATAAAGGTTTGCTTCCATACTTGCCGTTAGATTTGTCCATGTTGGGGTTTTTGCATTCTCAGCATTTCCTGTTTTATTACCACTTGTTACATTGGTTATTCTTATATCCCAGTTACTACTTATTTTACTTGTTCCTTTTATGTTTAGATTTGTTTGAAACGCAGCATAGCCTACTGTCATTATTAGCAGTAGGCTTATTAGTCCTATTATTATCTTATTCCTTTTCTTATTCTCTCTTCTCATTTACAGCACCTACCATACTTATTTCTTTAAATATAGTATACCCCCCCCCCCCCCCCCCCCCCTATTGTCAACTATTTCAATCTTTTTTCATCAAAAAACTCTAGTCCTTGCTTAACTAGAGTTGGGCGAGAATAAAAAAACAAGTTTAATTAACTTGTTTCATTTATATATTTTTCAGATGCTTCATCTAAAGCTTTTACTAATTCTTCAATTTCTTCTTCTGATTTTAATCTGGCACCACTGGCATAAATATGTCCGCCTCCGCCAAATTTGCTTACAACTTCATTAATGATTGGGCCTCTTGACCTAATAGAAGTTCTATACGATTTTAAATCTTTATCGTATGAAAAGGTAACCCATACTAACATTTCATTGATATAATTGAAATCATTGATCATATTACCTGGAGTAGCTGCATCTACCGAAAACTCTTTTAAAATGTCTTCAGTTACAACAATATATCCAACTTTGTTTGCGGTTATAGTAAAATTCTGAGACATATAGCCCTGAAACTTTATCTCATGATATGGTCTAGTATAAAGCGCTGAATAAGTTTTAGTAATATCAATGTTTGTCTCTTCTAATAAATAACTAGTTAGGTAAAACGTTTTAGCAGTTGCATATTTGAATAAAAAACGATTTGTATCAGCAATTAACCCCGTGTATAATTTTTCAGCTGCAGCTTTTGACATTTTTAATTTTGTATTAAGCGTAAGCTCAATAATCATTTGCGCAGAACTTGATGATGTATCATCAATCCATTCAATACTGCACATTTGTTCAACAAACGGGTGATGATCAATTTTAATTGATTTTTTAAATCTTCTTGGATCTACCCCATCTACTCTTTTTGAATCTGGAGTATCAGTTACAATTAATAATCCATCATACATGCTTTCGTCGAACTTATCTAACGTTCCTAAAAACTTAAACTTACTAGCGGGGCTTCCCACAACATAAACTTCTTTATTAGGAAAGGTATTTAAAATTATTTCTTTTAATCCTAAAGTACTACCTAAAGCATCGGGATCTGGTCCGACGTGTCTAGCTAAGACTATTTTCTTAGCTTTTTTTATTTCCTTATATATTTTTTTAAATACCCTTTGCATATTATCCCACTTTCTATTTTATAAATTCATAGGTGTCTTTGGCAATCATCAATTCTTCATCAGTTGGAATAACATAACAAGGAATTGATGAATCTTTGTTACTTATTATACCACGATTAGTAGCCGAAAACTTAGAAATATGATTATTAGCCTTTTCATTTAAAGTAATTCCTATCTTTTTTAATTTAAGTAATATTTTTTTACGAAAAACAATATTGTTTTCTCCAACACCACCACAGAAAACTAGCGCGTCTATATTATCTAACATTATATAATATTTAGCAATAAACTCTATTACTCTATTTATATACATTTCATTAGCTAATATAGCTTTTTTATTTCCACTATCAATAGCTTTTTGAAGATCTCTATTATCACTAGCGCCTTTAACAAAACCTTCAAGACCACTTTGGTAATTAAGTACTTCATCTAATTCTTGAATAGTCTTTTTTGTTTTCTTGGCTAAATAAGGCAATATTGTATAATCTATTGTACCACATCTAGTTCCCATCATTAATCCTGAGTTGGCTGTAAAGCCCATTGAGTTATCTACTGACTTACTGTTTTTAACAGCAGTAACACTGGCACCATTACCAATGTGACAAATAATTAAATTGACTTTTTTATTCAATTCTTTTTCCATCTCATTAGTTATATATTTACAGCTAATCCCATGAAAACCAAATTTACGAATCCCATATTTTTCATACCATTCATATGGCACTGAATACAAATAATTTTCCTCAGGGATAGTATGATGAAAAGCGGTATCATAAAAAGCAATTTGTGTAATTTCTGGCGCTAATTTCTGAAAAGCTCTGATACCAGCAATATGTCCCTTCATATGAACTGGTGATAACGCACTTAGACTTTTTAATCTTCTAATTACCGTATCATTAATTACTTGTGGTTGATACTGCCCTGCACCATTAACAATTCGATGGCCGATGCCTTTTATTTCATCTAATGACTCAATAATATTGTTTTCAAAAAGAGCTTTAATTAAAATTCTAACAGCATCTTCATGATTAGCAACAGATCCTTTGAACTCTTCTGTTTTATCAGTAATAATTTTACAATTAGCCTCTGAGCCAATTTTTTCAATATAGCCATAAATTAAGACTTCTTTTTTTGGCATTTCGTACATCTTAAATTTTAATGATGAACTTCCAGCATTTATAGATAATACTTTCATATGTTTCTCCTTTTATAATTCGTAAATTTGGTAGCCACAGTTTGGAACATCAATTGTCATTAGGTTTCCATCTTCAGGGATTCCATTAATACTATAATAAATAGCCCTGGCTACACCGCTATGTGTCACTAATAAAATTGTTTTATCCTGATATTTATTTTTTAAATCTTCGAGTAGTATATGAACACGATTTAGAATTTCTTGAACTGTTTCGCCTTGATGATCACCATAGTTCAAATCATAATCCCACAACTCTTTGGGATTGGTATTTTCAATTGGCATCTCTTCATTTAATCCATAGTCTCTCTCAATTAATCTTTGATCGATTATAATATCGTTATCCGTTATTTCTTTAGCAGTATCTCTTGCCCGCATTAATGGTGAAGAAAAAACTAAATCAAAATTTACATCTTTTAATTTTTCTTTTGCTTGTCTTGCTTCTTCAATCCCTTTGTTAGTTAATATAGTTTCAGCTTTACCACTGACTTTTCTCAATTTATTATTAACAGTTTGACCATGTCTCACAACATATAATTTCATTAATACACTCCTATCTAGATGCACTTACCCATGTTTTAGCAATTAAATCATGCAATCCTTTTTTATCTTTACGGTATAAAACCATAATAATACTGGTTAATAAAAGCCCAATTTGGATAATACCTAAAGCAGTAATGGTTCCAAAATAAAGATTTTCTGGAACTATTAAAGAACAAATAATAACAGATAATAAATACAACAACCCATTTATGACTAGGTTTCTCACAAATAAACTAACTAGGCTTAATGGCTGATTGCTTTGATTTCGAACTTCAATATGCATTAATTTTTTTCCTATAGTTTTACCATCATTTAGGTATGGATAAATAATAAAGTAAATTATAATTATTAAAACATTGATTAAGTTTAAAAAAATATTAGTAATATCCATTTGTTTATATATTGAACTTAATTCTGTTATATACTCTGTAAAGGTTATATCTTTATTGGCATATTCCACGGTAATATTATCCATATTGGCATTTAAGGATGAAACATCTGGGTGATATATTAAACTAACTAGACTTAATATTATAATAATGACAATTAAATCTATTAAATAAGCTGAAGCTCTTTTTCCTAGTGAAGCTTTCATATACACACCTTCTATTCTTTAATTATTATACATTAAATGCATTAGATATTCAATGAAGAGTCAAAATAAAAATAAACATATTTCGTGTTTATTTTATTATATAAGGATCAGCGTCTGTTCCACTTCCTGATAATTTTATATCAGGTTTTAAAAATATTGTTGGTTTTACGCTGTTATATAAAAATAATTTATCTGTGTATCATTGATAACCATTTGAACGAACTATTAAAAAAACAGGAAACTTATTTCTGTTAATTATAATTTAAATAATTATCTAATATCTTATTAAATTCTTTGGCATTGGTAGTCTTAAATATTTGGTTTTTGATTTCAGATGATTTAGTTAAACCTTTTAAATAATGGCTAACGTGAGTTCGCATTTCAGTTACTGCAACTTTTTCTGGCTTTGTTTTCATTAAATAGTCTAGATGTTTTTTAATCATGAATATTCTTTCTTCTTTAGTTGGGGCGGGAAGCAATACTCCATCTTCTAAATATTTTACAGTATCTCTAATTAACCAAGGATTACCTAATACACCTCTACCAATCATAACAGCATCACAATTAGTTTCATCAAGCATTCTTTTAGCATCTTCTGGAGTTTTAATATCACCATTACCAATAACAGGTATGCTTATATTTTCCTTAACTTCTTTAATTATGTTCCAATCAGCTTGGCCGCTATACCCTTGGCTTCTTGTCCTGCCGTGAATAGCAATAGCACTAGCACCGGCCTTTTCACACACTTTAGCGATTTCCACAGCGTTAATACTAGTGCTGTCCCAGCCACTTCTTATTTTGACTGTTACTGGAACACTAACGGTTTGAACAACTGTTTTAACTATCTTATAAACTTTTTCAGGGTCTTTTAGAAGCGCGCTTCCAGCTTGGGCTCTAGTAGCAACTTTAGGAACTGGGCATCCCATATTAATGTCAATAATATCTGGGTGCATATTTTCTTCAATATATTTGGCAGCAACTTTAAAGCTTTCTTCATCACTTCCAAAAATCTGTTGGGAAATTGGACGTTCAAAATCGGTCATATAAAGCATGTCGATTGTTTTTTTGCTACCATAGTATATTGCCTTATCACTAACCATTTCGGCGACTATTAAACCACAGCCCATTTCTTTAACAATTGTTCGAAAAGCGCTGTTAGAAATTCCAGCCATTGGGGCTAAAACAACTCTATTTTTTATATCAACATTTCCAATTTTCCACATAGTATCACCTCACACATTATATTATAGATGTTGTTTTTTTTCAATACTAAAGTAATATTCTCCAAAGACCTACATTTTTTTCAAAAGTGTCAACTAAGTATTTGATTATTTAGAAAATACCTGCTATACTATGCGCAAGGAGGGTTTATATGAAAACAAGGGGAAAAGGTCTAATTAAATTTTCAAGTGTTATGCTACTAATTGCTGGATTTCTTACAATTGGTTTAATGACTGCGGTTTTACTAAATGGTGGATATGAAACTATCGTTGATGATGAAATTAATGTACTTGCAGCCTTAAGTGCACTTGGGGCATATATAGTTGGATTATTACAAATAATTGGTGCAGTTATAGGCTTTATCTATTGTGGTAAAGGTGATAAAGCAAACACTATTACAACAATAGGAATGATCTTAATTATTATAACTATTGCATGGTTAATTCCAGAAGTTGTCACTGATAATCAAGCTATAAACTGGTATGTTTATGGTTACTCTATGTTATTTCCTGTCCTTTATTATGTTGGCGGGAAACAGAATAAACTTAATTCATAATTTGAAAGTTTAGTATAACTAAACTTTTTTGTTTGAAAAAAACTTCTATTATAGAAGTTTTAACACGATTTACTAAGTTTACAAGTGTCTTCATTTAAAGAATTATTTACTGTAGCTTGTTTAGCAGTTGATGTTTTTTCAACACATTTTTTTATTTGTTTATCATATATGCGAAGCTCAACTTCACCAGTTGCACTTATATAAATATTACCACTGGTAGGATTTTTACCACTATATTCAAGTTTTGGTTTGCCGGAACAATATGTTACTTTACCATCATTATAAGTAGCTAACTGAGGAACAGTAACACTTTTATTAATTTGACTTTCAGCGTAGTAGTTATTAGCTGCTTTAATAAGCATATTAGCATTATCAACAAGTGCATCTTCTCTCGTTTTAGCAATTTGATTAATAATAATTGGAACAGTAACAGTAGCAATAACAGCTAAAAGAGCAATGGTAGCTAGTAACTCTACTAATGTAAATCCATTTCTTTTCATTAGCGACACTCCCTATCTAAACTATTTTCAGGAATAGAATAACTATACTTTTTAGTATTAGCTGTTACAGTTACAGTTGCTTTTTGTATTTCACAATACTTGTTATAAAATGTCGTTTCAATATATCCATCATCTTTTAAAGTGTCTACTTTAATAGTATAAGTTGGAGCGGTTTTCCCGGTTAATTGTTTTGGAAAATCATCGACATGATCGTTAACGTATTTTTCAGCAGCACTAGTAACTACATTTTTAACTGAATCATTAACTTGATTTTCGCCTTTATTTAACATACTAAGTAAAGCGGGAAAAGCTATTAAAGCAATGATGGCTAAAATAACTATTGATCCTACTAATTCGATTAATGTAAATCCATTTCTTTTCATATGTTTCACCTATTTTTATTATATCACATTTTCCTTAAATGAAAAATAGAAAACGATTATTTCAAGTTTTCTACTTCTTTCCTTTTTATCCACAAAAAAATTAGATTATCCAACTTTATGGAAATCTAATCTTAATTTATCAGCTATAGTAACTATAAACTCTGAATTTGTAGGTTTGGCTTTATCAATATCAACGCTGTATCCAAATATTTCTTCCATGAAATCTAGGTTACCACGATTCCAGCTAACTTCGATAGCATGTCTAATAGCTCTTTCGACTCTAGATACAGTTGTATTATATTTAGTAGCTAATTCTGGATATAACTCTTTTGTGATTCCGCCAATAACATCTGGGTTATTAAAGATAATCCCAACTGCTTCTCTAATATATTGGTATCCTTTAATGTGTGAAGGTATTCCTAACTCATGTAGCATCTTAGTAATTGATATTTGAAGATTACTATGATAGAAATCAATATTTTGATTATTTTCCTTCTTATTAGTAATATCATAAATTCGGTTTTTCAGATCTTCTAAATCAAATGGCTTTAACACATAGTAGTTAACACCATATTCTGAAACCTCTCTAATTACCTCAGCGGCATTATAACTAGTGGCAACAATAACCTTTTTATTGATACCTCTTTTCTTCATTTCACTTAGAACATAGATCCCATCTTTTTTAGGCATAACAAGATCTAATATTATAAGATCAAACTTATCTTGATTAGCGCTTATAACCTCAATTCCTTCTAACCCATCGTGGGCTTCTAATGTTATATTTATATTTTCACTCTCTTTAAAGTATTCTCTAACCATTTCAATTAAATTAACGTTGTCGTCAATCATTAGTACGTTTATTTTTTCCATTTTTATTCTCCTTTACTATATTAAAATTATACAAAACATTGACACTTATTACTAGAGTAAAAAATAGCTAATTTTGTCGAATGCCTTGGCAAAAAAATAAAAAGAAGTTATGATACAACTTCTCCAATTTTAATGAGCTCATCTGCTTTGGTGGAAGCTCCACCAATGAGATAGCCCGATACTACATTTACTGCTTTCAAGGAAGCAATGTTATTTAAACTAACGCTGCCACCATAGAGGACTTTAACGTCGTAACTAAATAAACTTTTTATATATTTAGTTATTTCATCAATTTCCTCGTTTGTTGGGGTAATACCCGTACCAATAGCCCAAACAGGTTCGTAAGCAATGATGATTTCATCATCTATTTCCTTTAGGCTTTCGGTAATTTGCTTTGACAAAATTTCTTGATAATTATTTCTTTGGTCTAAGGTTTCACCGATACAAAGAATAACTTTCAAATCATTTTCTAAAGCTTTTTTTATTTTTTGGTTTATTTGGCTATTGTCTTCTTTAAATATTTGTCTTCTTTCACTATGACCAATAATTACGTAATCAATGCCTATGCTTTTAGCCTGTTTTGGTGAAATCTCACCAGTATAGGCACCTTTATCCTCCAAATAAATATTTTGAAGGCCAGTTTCGAAGCCATGATCAACAAATAATTTGGCATAAATTGAAGTTGGACAAATGATTGGTTTGAATGATGATCTTTCTAAAACCTCAATATAATTTTCAATTTCTGGTAATGTCATATTCATCTTGTGATTAGCGACGATCATTTTTTCCATAATTGTACCTTCTTTATAAACGCTAAGAATTTACTTTTAAAATTAGCGCCTTCACTTTCAATAGCCTTTTTATAAACATCAAGGACCTGTTCAGCAAAATACTTTGATGAATGCATTTCAGCACTCGATCTTGCACCTCGAGCTAATTGACGCTGCAGGGTTTTACTTTCGCTAAGCTTTTGGATTTGATTTTTACACTCTTCTTTTGTTTTAAAAATATAACCATTAAAATCATTGATGACTGTTGAGGTAAAACTCTCATCCTCGATACATATTGCCGGTAAGGAAGCGGCCATAGCTTCAATAACTGTTAAACCTTGGGTTTCAAAGTGACTAGCAGTTATAAAAGCATTAGCCATATTATAATATTTAGGGGTTTCTTCGTAGGCAACTTTACCAGCGAAGATAACACTATCATCTAAATTATATCTATGAACGAGATTTTCAATATCTTTAGCATCAGGTCCATCACCGACTAATACTAGTTTAACATTTTTTTGGTCTTTGGCAAGCATTTTTTGAACCTCAATGATAAACTCGATATTTTTTTCTTTTCCTAGGCGTCCAACATAGAGTAAAACAAAATCGGTTTTCTTAAGGCCTAGCTTTTCTCTTATCCTGTTAAGCGCTTCTGGCTTAAATTTTTCATGATAAAATCTTTCAACTTCAATACCAGTTGGAACGATATAAATGTTTCGATCATATTTATATTTTTGTTTAAATAAATCGTATGTTTTTTTAGTTGGGACGATTAATTCACTACATGTTTTATCACAATAGAATTTAGTTATATATTCAACTAGCTTTTTACTACTTTTATCAAAATATCCTTTTGTTATAGTTTCAATATAATCCTCATACATTGTATGATACGTATGAACTAATGGAATATTAAACTCGGAAGCAATTAATCTAGCAAAAGTTCCGACACCGAATTCCGTATGTGAGTGAATGACATCGAGATTCCAAGCAGAGACTTTTTTAATAGCTCTTAAAGGATAAACACCGGTTAAACGATAATCGTAAATTCCGATTGGAATACCTGGAATTCTAATTATTTTATCTTCGTTTTCATATTTGTACGTTAAGTTTTCTGGATTAACGGTAACAACAAATACTTGATGGCCCTTTTTCTCAAGGGCTCTTTGAAGCATTAAAATACTAGTTGAAACACCATTGATATATGGTGGATAACTATCGGTAAAAATCCCTATTCGCATTAATTATTCCTCCTCTTTGACATTAAGAAAAATGGCTCCTACAATCATACCTAAATAATATGTTAAGATACGCCATACTAGCATAATACTTGATAATTTAGCGCCAGCAATAAATACACCGAAGAATTTTACGAAACCATATTCTAAGCCACCACTACCTCCAGGAATTGGAACAAATGAACCAATTAACATAACATAAGCTGAAGTTATGATAGCGATTAATGGATTAATAGTTTCGCCTAAGCCTATTATTAAAGCATATGGTACTAAATACAAGCAAACTAAGGCTAAAAAGTTGATAATAATAATTTTAATAAAATGCCATTTACTTGTCATAAGTATTGTTGCACTTTTATGAAAATTATTAATTGTTTCGGTATTTTTAGCTAAAAATTTTTCTTTATCTTTAACTATTTTTAATTTAGCACCTATTTTAATTGCCAAATCTAGGATTACTTTATTACCCTTTTTATTAAATGCAACAATAAAAAGAATAATTATAACACTTACATTTACAATATAGCCTAGAAGTACTAGCTGCTTTAATAATGAATTACTCGGAAATATTTGTAGAAAATAGTTAGATACTATTGCAATAGTTCCTAATAAAATAAGGGATATCTGATAAACAATAAAATCCTGAATAACGATATTAGTTCCCTTTTCTAATGAAAATCCTTGTTTTTTTAACCTGTATATTTGATATGGCTGACCACCCATTGAAAATGGAGTTACAGAATTAAAAAACTGAGTATCAAGCATTAATTTAAATGATTTTTTAAATGAATATTTACTATCGAATTTACGAACGCAGTAAAATATTACTAAAGCTTTTAAGGCCCAATATAGAATAACTAATATGAGTCCTAATAAAAGCCACCATAAGTTAAAGGAAAATAGATATTTGATCTTTTCAAAAAAGTCATCTTTTAAGGAAAGATATAATACCAATATAGTAACTAAGGCAATTATAATGCCATTAATTTTATTTTTCTTTGTCATCGATCACACTAATTGCCGGAAGGTCTTTACCCTCAAGCATTTCCAAACTAGCGCCACCACCAGTAGAAATATGAGTAATCTTATCTTGATATCCCATACTTATTGCAGCTCTAGCAGTATCACCACCACCTAAAATTGTAGTAGCATTAACACTGGTGACTATTTCTAATAATTGTTTAGTTCCTTCAGCAAATGGTTCTAGTTCAAAATAGCCTACCGGCCCATTCCATACAATAGTTTTACTATTATCAAAATATTGTTTAAATACCTTTATGGTTCTTGACCCGATGTCTAACCCTATTTCATCCTCTTCAATTTCATTGATAAATCTTGCTTCGACTTTTCCTTCATTACTTATTTCAGGGGAAGTAATGATATCGATTGGCAGGATTATTTTATCCTCAAAATTGTTTAATACGTCTATACAATAATCTATGCTTTCATTTTGGACTAATGATTTACCAACACTAAAGCCGGCAGCTTTTAAGAAGGTAAAAGCCATAGCTCCACCAATTAAAATATAGTCGGCTTTACTGGCAAGATTATTGATAACGTGAATTTTATCACTTACTTTAGCGCCACCTAAAATTACAACATATGGCTTTTTAGGCTTTTTTAGAGCTTTATTTAAAAATTTTATTTCTTTTTCTACGAGATAGCCAATGCCGTTAGGTAAGTTTTTTGCAATTCCAACGTTAGAAGCGTGTTTACGATGGGCGGTTCCAAAAGCATCGTTGATGAATATATCTCCTAACGAAGCCCAGTATTCACCTAACTCTTTATCGTTTTTACTTTCCTTTTCACCGTTTAAATCTTCAAAACGCGTGTTTTCTAATAAGACAATATCTTTGTTTTTCATTTTATCAATCGCTTGCTTTACTTTTTCACCTCTAGTTTCGTCTATAAAGGTTACTTTTTTTTCTAATAGTTCGCTTAATCTTTCGGCCACTGGCTTTAAGGTATATCTAATTTTATCTTCTTCAGTTTTGACACGTCCTAAATGGGAAAGAAGAATTACTTTAGCACCCTTTCGCATAGCCGCTTTTATTGTTTTTAAACTTTCTTTAAGACGATTATCATCCATAATAACGCCATTTTCAATAGGAACATTTAAATCAGCGCGGATAATTACCTTCTTACCTTTTAAGTCATAATCTTTTATTGTTTTTTTCATTGTTTGCCTCCCTTTTTATTATGTCTATTTTTTGTAACTACATGTGATTTTTTTATTAGACATGGTAATTGTCACGGTTCCATTTTCATCAGCGATTGTTGCTTTTGACTCTGATGAAGGATTTACAAGAGAACCTTGCAGATAACCTTCTGAAATCAATTTACTAACGCTTATAGAAACTGGACTTGGCGTTGCAGCATAAAGGGGCGCTAAAGCGGTATCGCTTGAATGAACCTCAACGTATGATTCACAAGCGGTACTAATATTTTCATTAAAATCATTAGTTTCATTTATCTTAGCAACTCTGTTTGACTCAATCAACGATGGTACAGCGACTAAAATAATAACACCTAATAATACGATAATACCTAATAATTCGACTAGGGTAAAACCTCTTTTCATTATTATCACCTATTATTATTTTATACCAAATACTTCCTTTTTACAAGAAAAACCTTTAGTAGCTATACTAAAGGTTCACATTTACTAAACTTTTTTTATTTAGTTTTACAAGTATATTTTTGATCTTCCATATCTTTGATGAATTTATCAGCAGATTGATTAGTATTTTTTAGACTAATTTGAGATACATTCTCAATTCCTTTTTGGTCAACATTCATTGTAACATTTACACCATCAGTTTTCTTATCAAGTTTGATTTCAACGCCTTCTTTGTCATTATACGATTTGAAAGATTGTTCTAATTGCGTGTAGATTGTATCTACATAATTAGCATAAATTCCTGAGAATTTATAATCCATTTCAAATTTTGCATTATCAAATTTATTTCCTTTGAAATTAGCAGTTACAGTTGTATCAACTGTTCCTGTAGTTTGTTTATCAGTTAATGTACAAACTACAGTCTTTGAACCAAAAAATTTAGGTACTACTAAAATTAAAGCAACAATAACTAAAATAACTACAACAGCTATAATGATTATTGGAACCATATTTTTCTTTTTCTCTGGGGTAGGCGCTGGTGCTACTGCTGGCGTTGGAGTTACATTTACCGCACCTTCATTCACATTATTAGTGTTTTCACTTACTACTTGATTTCCACAATTTGGGCAGAAAACTGTTCCCTCTGGTACTTCTTGACCACATCTACTACATGTCATACTTTTTACATCCTCTCTCTAATTTTTAATTTAAACATGTCCCTTCACTTAACCTATCAAACACCCTTTCCTATATTCTGATTTCATTATACCAACTTATAGGTTCTTTGTAAATTTAAATCGAAAGAAAAACTTAAGAATTAACTTAAGTTTATTATTTTGAGTATTCAAGTTTAACGGTTAAATTTTGATCATTTATTTCTTTATCTTCAATATAATTTACTTTTATGCTTAATGTAGCAGTATGACTAGGTAAAATAATATCATTTTCTTTTAATCCTCTAGTTTTATAATTAATATTATTACTATGATTAATAGCAATAGTATCAACGTAGGCATTTACATCACTATCATTAGTAATAGTAATGTCATAACTGATAGAATCGGCAGGGCTTGTTAAACTAGGTTTAAAACTAACTTCATTGTCATTAAAAACGGGTTCTTCGATGTTTTTAGCTTCGCCTTTAATGTTACGGCTAATGACATTGGTAATTTTTACATCTAAATTATTATTCACTTTATCATCAGATGATTTGAAAGCAGCTAAAGCAACAATTATTAATAAAACAACAATACAAACAATTAAAATCACAATGTTTCTGGCTTTATTACTGTTAGACATACAAACCACCCTTTCAATACTTTCATTATATATTTTATTGAATAAAAAGTAAACAAAAACTAACACATTTATTTTACTAGTAGGTTATGAGAAGAGAAAGCAAAATATGTGTTAGTTATAAAATTGGAATCATTTATAGACTCCGGTAGAACAACTACAAAAAGTAATTGTTCTCATCGGAACTTATAAATTATGTAGAAAATTTCCATTGCTGTTTAATCGTATTATCACAAGTATTTACCGTAATATAAGAACCATTATGTGCCACTCCATTAGCTACTTCCATACAATATCCTGTTTTATTAACGATGTAGAAATATCCACTTCCAGCATCTTCTAAATACCAATAGAAATCAGTTTCTCCCTCAACCCAATCATAAATAGTACACTGCGATCCTGGCAATACATCCTCTGTATTTCTAACTTGTATATATTTATTTGGAAAATAATAATTCTGAATACCATAATATACTATATTATTTTCTACACCCTTAAATTCAGTATAATATCGTCCTCCTGGCGACCAAAGCTGAACCGGCTCTTGATTAAAATCGGCCACTTCATCATTAAAAGTCAAATTATATTCTAAATCTAATGCTGTCCCAATACTAAATGGTAAATATTTCATTTTAAAAATTCCCATTATTGAATAATTAGCAGAGCCCATTATTTCAGTATAACCACTATCAATATTAGTGCTATTCTTTTTCAAACTATATATTTCAAAGCCTTCTTTCAATGAAGTAGTTACTTTTATGCTATCACCATTTATAGCTGTAATAGTTTTCTTGGTGGCATTACTCGATGTAACACTCGTTCCTTTAGTTATATTAGCAACTGTTACACTTCCTCCTAAAGTTGAATTTACTGTTATAGTTGAAGTTATTATATTTACTGTATAGGTACTTGCGGTTACAGTATTGGTTCCATCACTGACCTTGGCTACTACATTTCCTGATGCTGTGAAAGCCACTGCTGCAGTTGTACTTGTTACAGTAACCGGCGTCCCTCCATCTTTTATATATGTACATGTATAGGTACTTCCACATCCTGATGGATATGTTATGGTTACAGTTTTTCCAGTTGAGGTGTGGACTTGGCTATATGTCGGCGCATCTATTTTATTCGTCATTACTGTAGCTGATGTTGTAGTTTGTTTCCCTACACCACTTGTTACCCTTACTTTTATAGGATAAGTTGTATTATGCGTTAATCCACTAAACGTATAAGTTTTATTAGTTCCATTTGCTACCCAAGTAGCTCCATTATCTTTACTGAATTCATACTTACTTATTCCTGAAATAGCACTTGCTGTTGCTACCGCTGTTATACTCTTTGTTGTCTTGCTTGTACTTACACTTACGGTTGGAT
>ERZ826242.1126-NODE-1126-length-31592-cov-5.462124_pt1 | contig 31592 bp, 39 predicted proteins | sample MGYA00519871_ERZ826242 | MGnify/ENA primary metagenome ERZ826242 (study PRJEB31778, sample SAMEA3449226) | human gut metagenome | biome: human gut; feature: human-associated habitat; material: faeces | place: United Kingdom | collected 2010/2012 ...
TCACGTCCGTCACCACCAACACCATGGAAAACATGGCGAATGTGGCTACCCGCGTGGTAATGGTCACAACGAGGGGCTTCCTGACCTCCGGCATCATCGCGGTCATGATGTTCCTCTTTGACTGGCGTATGGGGCTTATTACGCTGGCGGGACTGCTGCTGTTCTTCGCCGTCAACGCCGCCATGCAGCGGGCGGAGCAGGCCCTTTCCCAGCGGAAGTTCAATGCCGACGAGCGGCTTGTGTCCAAGGTGCTGGAATATGTGCAGGGCATCGCCGAGGTCAAGAATTTTGACCTGACCCACGATTCCGCAACCCAGGTGCATGGGGCTGTAGAGGAAGCCCGCAAGGCTTCCTTCGCCATGGAGATACCGTCTGTTCTTTATATGCTGGCGCAGTTCATCGTCAACAAGCTCACCGGCGTTGCCGTCTGCACCGCTGCCATCGGCTTTTACTTCGGCGGCACTATGGAGCTTACAAACTGCCTTTTGATGCTGATCTGCTCCTTCATTCTCTTTGAGCAGCTGGACTCCGCCGGGAGCTTTTCGTCCCTGTTCCGTTCTATCGACATTGGTGTGGATAAGGCAAACGCGATTCTGCATGTAGAGCCCATGGATATTGACGGGGAGGAACTGTCGCCGGAGCGGGAGGACATTGCTCTGTCTCATGTAAACTTCTCCTACGACAGCAAGCCCATTCTGCAAGATGTGTCGTTGACGATTCCGGAGAAAACCACGGTCGCTATCGTCGGCCCCTCCGGCTCCGGCAAGACCACTCTCTGCAATCTTATGGCACGGTTCTGGGATGTGCAGTCAGGCAGCGTGCGCCTTGGCGGGCGGGATGTGCGGGAATACAGCTACGACAGCCTCATCCGCAATTTCTCCTTTGTGTTTCAGCGGACCTATCTGTTCTCGGACACCATCGCCAACAATATCCGCTTCGGAAAGCCCGATGCCTCCATGGAGGAGGTAAAGGCTGCAGCAAAGAAGGCGCGGTGCTACGACTTTATCATGGCGCTACCGGACGGCTTTGACACTGTTATCGGTGAGGGCGGTGCAACGCTCTCCGGCGGCGAGCGGCAGCGCATTTCCATCGCCCGGGCGATTATGAAGGACGCACCAATCATCATTCTGGACGAAGCCACTGCCAATGTTGACCCCGAAAATGAAAAGGAGCTGATGGAGGCCGTTGCGGAATTGACCCACGATAAGACGGTCATCATGATCGCTCACCGGCTGAAAACTGTGCGCAACGCCGACAAAATATTCGTTGTCGATCACGGTGAGATCGTCCAGCAGGGCACGCATGACGAGCTGGTTGCTGTTGACGGGCTCTACCGCCGCTTTGTGGTGGAGCGCAAGCAGGCTGCCGGATGGAAGGTCTGAAAAAACACAATCTAAAAAATATGAAAAGAAGCTCGTATCATTATTGACGATACGAGCTTCTTCGTTTATTCTCTGTTTCCTGTAATGTAATAGTCGCAGAATTCTCCGCCGTTTGCCAACGTCTGCTTTCTGTGCAGCACGCCGTGCTGGAGTGTGATCATCACCTCGTCCAACTCGCAGAACAGCGGCATCAACTCGGAAACGCCCAGCTTTTCCGCATAGGCGCAGATGGGGCAGCGGGTGATGCGGTAGTAGCAAGCTCCTTCATGAGGCTGTCCCTCAAAGTCCACTTTGAACGATGTCGGATATTGTTTTTCCTTTTCCGGCGTGTACCACTTGACATACTTCACGATGCTCTTTTTGTTCTCTGCCTTGCCCTTATCGGTGTTCAGGTCGGTTTTCGCAAAATACCACTTGATGTGGTAAAGCGAACGCCGCATCATCTCCTGCACCGTCTCCGGGGGGATCTTCTTCCCGCTTGCTATGTAAGGTGCGACAAAGGCGAGTGCAAACAGCTCGTTGTATGCCATTGGGTTGTCGTCACCAATGTCGGCAGCTTTCCCGACCAGTTCACGATAGACTTTTTTGCTCTTTTTCATAGTCTCCCCAGCATATGCGTTGCCGTATTTCTCCGTCAGGACTGCTTTCATCGGACTCTTGAACATCCAGAAATAAAAGCCGTTGTATTTCATATCACTTGTCCTCCTGTAATTTGTTTACAGGCTCAAAAAGCGCAGTCCAGCCGCCGGAATGATAAGCTCTTTTCATATGGATTGCATCCCTACTGATTCCGGCATTATTTTCTTCCAACGATCATAGCAGAATCGCCCAGCATCATCATAGCCGCACGCTGCTTAGAACCAAAAATGGCCTCCGCTGTCTCCACATAGCGTACCTCAGCAAAGCCCATGCTCTTCAGCTTTTCCACAAAGGCGTTCATGTCGCCGTACATCTGGGGCTTCATATTGTCATGCAGGACAAACACGCCGCCCTTTTTCAGTACCCGCAGGCTTTCCAGCAGCAGGGCATGCTTGTCCGCACCCATAATGTTATGATAGACGTAGTTGCTTATCACAGCATCAAAGCTCCCGTCCGGGAAATCCAGCTTATTGGCATCGCCGTGGACAAAGCCGCATTGCTTACCGATTTTATCCCGAATTCGGGATAACTGGTGCAAGCAATGCAAACATATACATGTTTTGCGATTTTAGCCGGATTGCACCGGCAAAAATGCTTGTTGAGGGATTTCCCCAAGCCCCCAAGATCGTCCCCTCTGGTGACGGCTGCGCGTCCTGCGGACGCTGAAAATTTTTCCATGACAAAAGAAAAACTCTATGCAAATGGTTAATCCATTCACATAGAGTTTTCTTATTTCCCATTCACTTGGCATAGGTCAGTATTTTTACAATACCTCTTTATGCTCCTCTGCCCTTATGCGGTGGCTCTTTTTTCTTGACAAATGAAAACCCATTTGCTACTTTTCCCAAAAACCAGAACAGGAGGCGCAGTCACATGCTTACCAATTATTGTTATCAGACGGATATCCGCTTTCAAAGCTTAAACTGTCCCGTGCCGTCGCCGCTGCTTTGTGGGCTCGACATTGGGTATTCCGGAATTAAGATACAATCGCCCTGCAATGCGTCCATTATCCCCAGCATTGTGGTCAAGGCCAGAAACGATTCGCCGCTTTTGATCAATGGGGAGGATATCCGATACCGGGATGAAAAAGGGCAGATGTGGTATGTAGGCAGTCTGGCCAAAAAGACGCTGCTGTATGGCAGCACGGCCATTAAATCCACAACGCTTTTAGGAAGGCAGCGGGTGCAGTCGGAGGAATTCCTCGTACAGAGCCGTATCGGCTTTTTCTTCGCAAAACTGCGGGGGCTGCCGGAAGGCGGATATGATATGGACGAAAGGCCGCTGAAGGTACAGACCGGCCTGCCGCCGGAATTTATTGTACAGGATACGGAAACGCTTCTGCAGCGCCTGACGGGGGAACATTCTTTTTATGTCCGGATCGGGAAAAGGCCGTGGCTCAATGTGAAGGTGAAATTGGAAAGGCGGGATATCCATGTCTGCAAGCAGCCGTTTGGAACATTGATGTCCAGCGTGATCAGCGAGGCCGGCGTCATGACCAACCCGGCACTTCTGAAGAAAAACGTCCTGATCCTGGACGCCGGGTTCCATACAACGAATACTTACCATTTTATCCAGGGCGCAAAAGAAGGCGCGTCGCTGACATGGGAGAACTATTCCATGCAGGAGGTGTACCAGCGTACCTGCAGCGATATCCTGCGGGCGTCCGGAAATAAGGCGGACGTCTCGGTATACAACCTGGAGAAGGCGTTCGACAGCGGCGTCATTCATTATGGGCCAAAGAAAGAGCCGTATGATTTCAAAAAGAATTTCTATGGGAACCTGCGGAGCGTCTGCAATGAACTTCTCCAGGAACTCAATGCGGCCTACGATAATATGATCAACGTGGATGTAATCCTGCTGACCGGAGGAACCGGTGTTGCCTGGGAACGGTACATCCGTGATTTTTATAAGGACACAAAGGCGCTGGAGATTATCCTTTCCGGGGAAGGAAGGGAGGCGGCCAGAGCGAATGTGAGGGGGTATTACAACCTTCTGGTTTCCCGATTTCGATAGGAGGAGGTATCGTGCGCGTTCATTTGCGATTTTCAAAAAAGGATCCGGATTTATGTAAGTGGCGCCATTCGGTAAGCGGGAAAATGCTGAGCTTTTACCTGAACAGCATCTTATCCGCTGAGCTGCATAACAGGATAGCCTTTATCCCTCAGACGGTGCTGCTCTCCATGGATGAAAGCCCCTGCGATATTTCCTTTCATACGTCCTCAAGGGAGATTGAAGCGTTTGTCGCTTCAATCCCGTCTAATCAGAGGAACAAGGTGATTAAGGAAATCATACGAAAGCATCTTCGTAACCAAGGTGTGATAAAAAGCAGGACAGTTAATCCTTTTTCAGAAGAGGTGCAGATGGCGCCGGATAAGCCGATACCAAAAAGGGCGAAGGTGGAGTTCGTTCCGGAAAAAACAGAGCATGTCGGTTTTGCCCCCGCCGCCACTGCACGGACAGACAAGCCGGAGCAGAAAGAGGACAGTGCCGGGGAGGAGACCGATGAGGAACGGGAACTGCGCATGGCGCTGATCGCCATGGCGGGTGAATAGGAGAGGAACCTATGAAGATTGAAAAAATAGCCGCAGGGGTTCTGGGACTTCTTGTGGCAGTATTTTTCATCATTTATTTCACTCTGCCGGAGCAGGGTGAGCAGATATATATCCCGCAGGAGACCAGTGTGCCGGAAGAAATCGAGATTCCGGAGGGATATCAAAGAGTGGACAATTACAGCGACGTGTACTATACCGAGACGGAAGACGGCTATCGGTATCTGTGGCTCGTACAGTTTTCTGATGGCAGCTATGGCTGGCAGGAAGTGGATGAAAACGGAAATCTGATATTCCCGAACCGTGGGACGGAGGCAGTGCCTTCGGATGAAGCTTCGCCGGCGGGAGAAGCGGAGGAGAGCTCGCCGGACAGTTCGGAAAGTGTCGAAACGGAACCGGCGTCAGAGTGATTTTCTTGATTTCCCGCCTGCCGGAAGTTAATCTTTCACTGCATAGATTGATATCATACAGGAGGAATAAAAAATGACGGATACAGAACGGGATTTGAGAACGGCAATGAACAATTTACTTTGCATGATCACCCTTAGCGGGCGGATGAATCAGACGCTGAAGGAACTGGAAGCATTGTTTGCAGTATCTGATTTTGAAAAGCGGATATTTGAACAGCCCCAGCAAATGAGAGGTTATGCAGAGGCGAAAGCAATGCTGTATGGCGCGGTGGAACAGATCAAGGCTACTTATGGCAAGCAAATTATTTCCGAAGCATACGAGGCGTTCAAAAACGCCCTTTCCGAACCAGCGTTTTGCGAGGAAACGGGAATTGACATTGCACTGGAAAAGACAGAGGCGGCGAAGTTGTTTAACGATGTATTCAACCGCATGGTGGATATGGAAAGTTCGTTTCCGGATGAAGCGGATGGATATCTGATTTTCGTGGAGCTGGTACGGGAAGTGAGGAGCCAGACCACACGGACGGACACAGCGGCTGATATCTGCCCGTATTGCAACGGCCTTCCGTCCAAAACGGCCAAAGCGGATTTCTTTGGGGAAAACCACGACGACAACGAAGGCTATGTGTGGGCCTGCGAGTGTGGCGCCTATGCCTACATGAACAGGGAAGGCAATGTGATTGGGACCATGGCGGACAGGGAGCTGCACTACCAGAGAAAAATTGTGAAAAAGATTCTGTTCGACCTATGCGGCGCGGCCGGGATGACCATTTATGAGAGCTGCCGTTGGGCCGCATGGATAACGGGGAAATCCCTGAATACCGTCCAGGATGTTGAGTATCTGAGCATGGAAGATTGCGATGCGGTACGCTCCCTGTACAACGAGGTAAAGAAACGTCTGAAAACAAAGCGGTTCCAATATCCCCACACCCACGGAGAACTGATGAAGTTCCTGGAGGACGGCGGCCGGATGATGGCGCAAAATGCGTTTGGCTATCGGTATGGGCGGCTGCTGATTCCTATTTTAACAGGAAGTGAAGCCATCCGCATCCGGTACCAGAAGGGAATCCAGGAGGTCATGCTGCCCAAAGGACTGGAATATCGCTTTGAAGGCGACCAGATGATGATCCTGCATCCCAGCGGAAAGCGTGAAAAGTACAAGTTATTTACAAAGGAACAGAGACTGGAGCTGTATCAGAGGGAAAAGAAGGAATAAGACAGGCGGGTATCTGATTGCAGATACCCCATACATAAGCAGAGATGGAGGTGTCGGCGTGAAAGGAAAGACATACCGTGTGGTTTTAAACAAATGGGATGTGGAGCTGTGTGCCAGGACATTAAATATTTCCCGGAAACGGACGGAGCGTTATCTAAAAGCTCTGATGAAAAAGGTAGAAGCAGATTACGGCTCGCTGCGGCTGTTCTGGTCGGATGTTATCATGCTGAACATGATGACGACGAAACTTCTGAAGGCAGCGGACCCGAGGGAGATAGAAAAAATACTTTCCCCACTGCGCAGCGGGGAAAAGGAAGGGGTGGATGGATGATATTGTTTCAGCTTGGCTTTGACCACTATGTACCTATAGAGAAAATCAAGGTTATTTTGCCGTATGAATCGACCAGGGTCAAAAAAGATATCGTCGCGCTCAGGGAAGAGGCCGGAACCGGCAAACTGATCGACGCCACAAAGCATAAACCCATCAAAACCGTTGTTGTGCTGGATGACGGCACCTTTATCCTTTGTACATACACGGCGGAAACCCTTGCAAAACGATATAAGGAGACACAGGGAGGGAATATATGAACCGGGATAAGCTTTTAACGGCTTTGGAACTATTAAAGAAAAACGGGGTGCTTTGTTATGTGTACCGGGAGTCGGTGTTTGAACTTTTGTCTATGAATAGAGCAGATGGCGTTATCCATCTGCTTTCGGATACGCCGGCAGAAGATCTAAAGACGATACTGGTAAAATGTGGATTTAAGGATGCAGCTAGCGGAAAGGAAGAAAATATTTCTGCGCGGCTGTCCGGCCAAGCAGCGGAGATCCTTTGCATCAGCGATCTGGAGCCGGAAAACTTTGACGAATGCATACGGAGAGACCTGACTGTTCACTCCATGATGATGCGGAGCAACGGTGACATCTATGATAACTGTGGTGGGCTGGAGGATTTTCGTCAAAAAAGACTTCGCCTGACCGGCGGGAAGATTGTGGACAAGGATTCTTTTGCCATATCGTCTTTTGAACTGATGTTAAAATCGGGATATACAGCTGACGCCGGCATACAATCCACTTTGAACAAAGCACTGGCCGAGCTGCCTGTAGGGAAACGGGTTTCCCTGATTATGATGCTCCGCAATTATATGAAAGCAGAAAATGCAGATGTGCAGCATATCCTGTGCATACTCTCATTAAAAGGAATCTTCCCCAAGGCCCCTACAGTTTCCTGCAGCAGGCCGGAAAAACTGATGGAAAAATTAAAGGGGATGAAGCCATTGCAGGTATCGGCGCTCGTTTGCACTCTTTGCGGGATAAAGGGGGAAAATCTGAAACAGATCCCAAATGTTGGATTTGCCCGGGAATTCTATGACTGTATTCAGAGACACATAGGCTCGGATCTGGGCAACCGGAAGCAGTTTGAGGAAGCGAAAAACAGTTGTACGGCGGAATGCTTTGAGACGCTGCTTGCTGTAAAAGAAGCCCTATGCCTGATTTCCGGCCAGGAATTCCATTTGGCCAAGAAGTCACGGGAGCTCTTGAAGGCGATTGAAGCCAGTGACAAATGGCAGGTGCAAAAGGAAAACGAGGAGAAAACAAAGCCGCCTGCCTCAGCATCAAAAGAAGTGCCGGAAGAACAGCCAGAAACGGAACCTGCCACGGAGATGATGGAATTTGGGGGAGAGGCGGAGGAGCAGTATGTCGAGGAGGAAGAAGAGCCAAAACAGGAGGACGATACGGCTTCTAACCTGCCACTGCGGGACCCGTCGAAAAACTTTTATATCCACCGGAAATAACGGATTGCGTCCTGAGTAATTTTCAGGACGCTTTTTTCTTGAAAATAAAGGCCTCCTCAGCTAATGTATCGGCGCAACCTTAAATTAATAAAGGAGGAATTCAGAATGGTTATTCAAGAAAAGGTGCAGAACAGGAGTCTGAAGATGACGAGAGAAAATCTCATCTTCGCAAAAACAATCGGTACTCTGTACACGATAGGAGCCGACAGGAATGTGATTTCCCAAATGGTAGAAGAGACCAAAAACACGGAGACGGATATACTTCCATATCTGCGGGATCGTCTCATGTCGATGAGAAGCGGCTATCAGCAGGCAACAAAGGAACATGAAACCTTGAGCAGGCTGCTGGACGACTGCAATGCGGCAATATCCGGGAATCAAACAAGCTGAAAAAGAAAGGAATGATCATGATGAACAGAAACGAACTTCTTGAAAAAATCGCTCAAATTGTCCTGGAGAATCCTGAACTGAAGGAATCTATGGAAATGCTGATGGGCGGATTGGGCCAAACGGAGGAAGCAGTTACCCAGAAGCCGGATATGATGTATGTACTGGCATGCAGAGTAAAGGTGCATTCCGAGGACGTGGAAGAACACTACCACTATCATCCTATTGTCGGGGAGACGCTTCTCATGCCCGGAGGAGAATGCAATAAAATCGTAAGCTCTTCGGATTTGCTCAGCCTGCAAAATTCCACGAGAGCGATGTGTCAGTATTATGGCAGCGGCCAATACCAGATTCTTGCTATGAGGCCGGAAGAATTTGAAAAGCTGCAACATGCTTTGGATGAAACGGTGACAGCTCTTATGGACAATATCCACCAGGCAGTGGAGGCGGTCTTAAAAAACAGCGGTTATGTCGCCCAGCGTGCTATTTCCTTTGAGGATATTTATCAATATATTCTGAGGTCAGTCATGCTCGGCGCACATGGTGTAATCGGCGCGGCCCTTGGTTCGGACAGTCAGATTATCCCTGACATTTCCGGAGTGCAATATGAGTATTCCGAGCCTTCCTGCGGGGATGAAGATGAATTGGACGAGGACGAGGATGATGAAGACAACGATTATGATGATGAAGACGAAGATGATGGCCCAACCAGGGAGATTTACATCATTCGTGAGGTTTAAAGAGACTATGTGATGTGTTCGCCGGCTTCGGATTCCCTGAAACACCTTTTTGAAAAATTAGTTCAAAGAGAGGTATTATTTATGGCATTCGTAAGCACAAACATCAATATCGGACACCTTCAGGGAATCCTGGTCGGCGATATCTACTCGCCGCGAAGTAATTTGGCTCTGCTTACCATCAAGGTAAAAGCGGAGAAACGGGAACCGGGAACAAACCGCAGGAAACTGCATTTTATCCAGTTTGTCGCCTATGATGAGTTGGCGGAATCGTTTCGGGAAAATGGAAGAGACGGTCAGATCGTATATGTCCAGTACCATTTAACGACCAATGGGAAAAGGGACGAAAACGGAGTGTCCCGTTTCTTCCATAACCGGACGGCGGACCATGCTGTTTTCGGCTCGGTCATTGGAGACGAAAAGGTCAGTGTGCCGTATCTGAACAAAGGATTTTTACAGGGAACGATGGCGGGACTTCAGAAGATCTACAGCAGCAATGAGGATCTGTGGAGTATTCTCGTCTGTGAAACGGTTCTTCATGATTCAGGCAGGGAGCTGCGCCGCTATCACCGCTTTGTATTGAAAGGGGATGAACTGAAGTTTATCGCCGGCAGAAGGAACATCGGCGACCCGGTTTTGGTTGAGTACTGCGTGGAAAGCAGAAAAGAGGAAAGGGACGGCCAGAAAGAACATTATACGGATTACATTTTGACAAATCTTTTATAGGAGGAATCATGCGCAAGACGGTGCAGGCCTGCCTGCTGATTTTGGGATTGATGGCTGCTGTACTTTTGATGATGGATTCCTTTTCAGTTGTGAAGACCGGCACAGGCAATGGCGCGACCATCCAATGGGATGACAACTTCGAAAGATTTTGCTGCGAGCTTGCGGAAGGCTGTTCGTCGGACGCGGAAAGGGTGACGGTCTTCCGAAACTGGATCATCCAGAATATCTCCTACGACGAAGAAAGCGAGGTTCTGTTTTACCAGACATTCCATGTAGGGAAAGTGATGCAGAGCAGGAAAGGCGTGTGCTTTGATTACGCCTGTCTGTTTGCGGCTATGTGCCGGAGCCAGGGAATCCCTTGCTATGTATTGGACGGAACTTATCAGGGCGAGCCGGCCTTCCGCCACGCATGGAACCGGGTGTTTTTTGACGGCCAGTGGTGGAGCCTGGATACCACAAGGGACCATACGGCCAGAAAGGAAGGCGGCAGTGAATACGGAGTGGTCCCCATAGGAGAGGATCCGTTTGCGGAAGACAGCTATTTTTTGATTCATCAGGTTTTCTGATATGGAGAAGATGATATGGAAAGGCAGGGAAACGATGATAAATCCATACGAACTAAAAGATGAACGCGCTCTTGGTCTGATCCAGGGCTATGTGATTGATGTGAAAGACAAAGGCGACTGCAACATGCTTTTGTTCAAGAAAGACACAATGGATCGGGCCTCAGACCTGATTTCGGTCGCCGCATGGGCGCCGCAGGCGGGACAGGACACGCCGGATATGAAGGCGATGACCGACGATGTAAAGGGAAAGTTTATCGCCTGCATTGTAATTATCCGGAAGAAAGAAAAAAATGGGAAGCTTTATACCAACTATGATATGAAGTATCTCATTAAGCCTCCGGTGGGAAAAACAGCTTAAATCAGCGGGCAGGCCTTTCAGGGCCTGCCCCTGCTTTTCGGAAAGGAAAAAGATGGAAGAAAAATCATTATACCAGACGCTGCTTGACCAAGGGGTCCCGCAGATAGATATAGGCAATCACTACAGCGATCTATATGTGCGGGTCACCAGAAAAACCAAAGAGATTATCCAGGACTATATCCAGAGGAACGGCTTAAAAGGAATGCCGGAAGTATTTCGTTCTAATATTGCGGGGGAAGGGTACTGGTACGACATCCCCTTTGCCTATATCCCATTTTGGGAGGAACGAATGAAAAAAGGAAGGGGGCTGGGACGATGAAGATTTTATCCTTTGGCGCAGGCATGCAGTCGACTGCATTGGCGCTCATGAGCTGTGACAATGCGATTGCACAAACATTAGGGCGGCCGGTCCCGTTCCCCAAAGTTCCGGTTTATGACGCGGTGATTATCTGTGACCTTGGCTTTGAGCCGCCATGGGTACAGGCGCAGGCAGATTTTGTAGGGCAAAAGTGCCGTTCTGTAGGGATTTTTTATACCAGCCTTGACGCCCCGCTATACCAGGACCTGATGAGGGATTTTGGAAAACGGCGGGTTGTCAGTATTCCATGGTGGACATTGAGCGATGATGGGCATAAATCCAAGATGCCGAGGAACTGCACGCTGGATTACAAGGTTGGTTTGATCTCCAAATATGTGCGCTGGGAACTCTTGGGCTACAGGAAAGGGCAAAGGCTGAAAGAGGAGGATAAGAAGGCCCATGAAATGCACATGGGATTTAGCGCGGAGGAGAAGCAGCGCTGCAAAGAGAATCCCAACCCCATGTTTGTCAACAGGTTTCCTTTGGTGGACATGCAACTGGAGCGCAGAAACAACTACGCTTACATCAAAGATGTATGGGGGCTGGATACAAAAGCGTCCGCCTGCTGTTTTTGTCCTTTTCACAGAAACTATTTTTTTCAGTATTTGAAACTGCACGAGCAGGAAAGCTATCAAAGGCTGGTGGAGGTGGATAATCTGCTTCGGGACAACTCTCCCAAACCTCCCGTGAATTCCGAATTGTTTATTTCACGCAGCAGGAAACGCCTGAGAGAACTGACACCGCAGGATTGCAACGATGCAGAGTGTTTTGCCTTAAATGGGCGCCTCATATGGAACGGTTTTTAGGCTACAGAAAAAGTTACAGGAGGATTGACGATTTGAACAGGAACAGAGATTATACAGACGTGCTTAAGAACATCATTGATGATGAACTGGAGGGGCGCTGCTCGGAAAGCGAGTGTGCCGTATGGCTCTCCGAGATGGGATTGACCGCAGAGGATCTTACGGAACTTGGATACGGTTATCTCAATGACCTATTTGCGGAAGAGGATGGTGATTGAAAAATGAAGGATTTATTGAAACTTGTACGGGAGTGTAAAGAGGAGCTGGACGCGCTTGGCATTGAATACCGTACCGTCAGGAATTGGACGGTCAATACCCGGTCACAACGCCGGTGGGGACAATGCAAGGTAGTTTCTTCGGACGTATTTGACATCAATATCTCAGTCCGGCTTCTGGCCGACCAGGTTTCAGACACTGCGGCAAAGGACACCATTATCCATGAATTGCTTCACACGGTAGAAGGCTGCTTAAAGCATACGGGAAAGTGGAAAGCGCTGGCAGAAAAAGTAAACCGGGCTTATCCGCAGTATCATATAAAGCGTGCTACTACCGAAGAGGAAAAAGGCTTTGAAAAGACTGCAAGAACGTACCATAAGAACTATAAAATCACCTGTACCAAATGCGGCAGTTCTGTTTACAGGCAAAAGGCCAGCAAGGTCGTTCTGCACCCTGAGCAGTTTAGATGCCGCATTTGCGGCGGAAAGTTTGTAGTAGAAAAGCAATAGAATAAGGCTCTTAGGCTACACCGGGGGATTTGTCGAATCCATTTACTATGAGGAGGAATGAGAGTGAGATATTACAGAATAGGAAGACCGATTGCTCCAGGTACTTATCCGGAACTACAGGGAAATGAGGTCTTAGAGGTTCACAATTACAGTTTCTCAACCTACTGTGAGGAAATTGACCGGAAGGCATGGGGGTACATAGAATATGCATCCCCTTTGCCGCCGGTCCTTGCGGATAACTTTGATCTGACTGCGGACGGCATTGGCTGTACAGGCTGCCTCAATGAATACGCAGATCGGGATATGGATTGCTGCTGGAATTGCAGCAGGAATAAGTATTCCAGAAAAGATCTTTACAGACACCGGAAAATATAATATGGAGAAAAGGGCGAAGATGCAAATGCTTAAACGGGATCTTTAAAGAGATGAAAAAATGGAGCAACAGTCTTGTTGCTCCATTTTTTTCTTGCAATATAAATCCACTCTAGCTATTCTTCCTGCGCATCCATTAAAAAGCAAAGGAGGAATTCAAATGAGATTCAAAGACATGGATGAAGAACGGAAAAAGGTTGATGAGCTTACAAAAGCGCATCAGAATCTGAGACTGGAAGGAGAGAACTATTTGATCCGCCCGTTTCAAGATATGGCTGAAATCGAACGGGAGGGGGAGCTGTTGCACCATGCAATTGCCTATTATGCCATTGACCGCTATGCCAAGGGGAAGGATTATCTTTTCGCAATGCGGAAAGCATCGGAACCGGATACTCCATTTATTTCTTTGGAGTTTTCCTCTGGCGGGAAACTGGAGGAAGCTCGAAAGGATTGCAACCGCAAAGTCACTGACAGGGAAGAACTGGAGTTTATTCAGCGGTTCCAGGAAGAGCTTCTGTGGCCATTCATCTCTCATAGCAAGGAGGGCGTCCAGACTCTGCTGTCCAAAAGGGTTTATGATGTTCCGGAATACCGGAGAGTGCTTGGAATATCTCCGCAGCTAGGCATGAAAATTTCTTCTTTAACGAGGCAGCTGGCGAAAGAGGTGCAAATGTGCAAAGAGTATTGGTGGTGTAATTTTGAAGATCTGCATCTGTTAAAGCTTCATGCAGTGGACGGGATACTGCGAGTAGCAATCGTGACAGACGGAGAGAAATTTATCCTATGTGAAATACCGCCAGAATGCACGAGTATTCAATTCATGGAAATCTAGGAGCGTGAGAAGATGACAAAGGAAGAATTCAGAAGATCCCTTTATGCCAGAAAGGACTGGTACCAGAAGTCGTTGGACATGAAAAAGGGAAAGATCCCATGGGAGAATGGTTATAACTGGCCGGATGGCGATGTGCAGACCTGGGAAGGTGCTGTCAGAGAATTGAAAAATACCCTGGATATGCTGAACTGCATATCTGAGCGGCTGACGGTATCTACTCCTATCGGGTCAATCATTACGGTTCCGAAAAAGGATAGAAACTATCCCGGTGTCCATATCTGCCTGGAAAAGAATGCGGATTTAGACATTCTTGCAACCATAGAGGCCAATCCATTCATCAAGAAGGTCCAAATGGTCTCGTATGCAGTAATTCCAGAGAAACGATAAGGCGAAACGCACCCTGCGGATATCCGGAGCGTGCTAATACGGAGAACATGAAACAGGAGGTAAAATGGTGGAATCAACGGAAGAGAAAGTGATTTCTGAGATTAAGCGCTTGATCAGACAGCATACCTACTGCAGTTACCGGGATGAAGAGGAATGCTTTGTGACGGAAATTTATGCCGATTACCGGGACGAGGCCGGAACAGATATCATTATTCAATGGTGCCGATCGGAAAAACCGTGGGACGCATTCTGGGAATCGCTTGACGAGTGGTATCGGGAGTCGGTATGGGACGAAGAGGACAACGTAATTGCCGCAGTGCGGAAGAATTGGTGTTCCAAATGCCATTCCTATGAAGAGAACGAGGAATTTATTGAGGAGTGGATCCGGAAAAACCTTTCTGTAGAGCTGCCTTCGGACCATTATCTGGAACAGGAAGTATGTGTTGATATCATTGTTGATACCGGTGACGGCAATTACGACTATGTTCTTAATGATGTGTATCCGCACTATGACGGGCGTTACGAAGAAGGGATTCCCGAGGAAGCGTCCATCCTATGGCTTGCCAGGCAGCAGGGGTATTTGAAGAAACAGTTAAGCATGGCGATGAAGAAACAGATTTTTGGTGACAGCAAATTGCTGGAAAGCCTGCGGACGGAAGTGCTCAACTGCTCCAGCCATATGAATGCTTTGACCTTCTTTGTGAAAATGACCGTAAAAGAGTTATTCAAACTGCAGGAGGCCATAGCTGAAAGTGAAAAAGATGAAATAAAGACCGGAAAGTACAGCGCCGTGCAGAAACGAAAGCACTTAAGGCATATGGTTCTTTCCAAAGATACGGCCTGTGGGTTGTACGATAACTGGTCTGGGGCCGGTTCGGTTCTGGAAATTGAACTGGAAAAGGACGTAGTGCTCCCGTTGAAGTTTATCAGCTCAGCATGGCCGGACGGCGGCAGAGGCTATAGCGTGGCAAATGTTTATGGAATCTGTAGTTCGTTCTGGACGGATACAGTGAAGCAAATTGCATAAGGAATTCCTTTGGGAAAGGTACTGTTATTAAAAAATAGGAGGATTTTGTTATGGGACTTCAATTACATGAGACAGTGTATGGAAAAAATTTTTTTGAGTATCAGCTTCCCAAACTTACAGAAGCGATAGAAAATCTGAGCGAAAACATCAAAAGGCAGAAGGATAGTGAAGGAACAGAGAAGGAGGATCTCGCTCCAGAAAAAAAGGGAAGCGTTGCTTGCGGTTTTACAGAACCCCCAAAAAGCGGAAGCGTTCGGCAGGCGGATCACGGAACAGGTGGAAACGGACGATGAATCACCAGAAAAGATTGGATATTATGCCGCAAAAGCGATTTTAGACGGCAGCATGGATGACTTGTTGATTGCCATCTGTGGCTGGTCTGTTTCTTCGCTTCTGGATTCCGTAAACAGCGATATATGAGTTCTATAGAAAAAGGAGAGAGAAAAAATGTCAATTTCTAACTGGAACGATTACGGATATGGAATCCGCACGGATAATCTGCAGATCAAATCAGAAGAAAGTCTGGGCGAACTGGTAAGTATGGCGCCAAAGCTGAAGGCAGAAATGGATGCCTATTTCGAAGAACAGGAAATCTCAGAACTGACGATGGAGGATTATCTGGGATACGACACAGAGTATGATTACCAATTAGCATCACTAATGCGGCTGGTGATTAAAGAAGCGGAGGGAATCGATTTAGTTCCCTGCGATGATCTTAACGCATGGAATTATCTTTTGTATATGCCCTCCTATCCATGGCGGATGAGTGAAACCGATTTACGGCTGACGGAAGAAAAACTGGATGAGATCTTTCAAAAGTATTTTTCGGTTGTGACTGATGATGAGATCTCACCGACTTATCTGAACCTGGAAAATGGCGATTGAAAGGAACGTATAAAATGGATATCAGAGAATATTTGAGGGCTTACAGGGTGATACAGAACAGCGGTGTTCTGAAACCACCGTGCCCACGCTGCGGCGGAGAAATGGAGAACGACAATGGCGAAAACGCATTAAGCCGACATTGGGATGTGTATATCTGTTCGGATTGCGGCCGGGAAGAGGCGCTGGCGGACATCTTTGAAGAGGAAAAACCGGTGGAAGAATGGTATGCGGTCAGGCTGCTTGCCTCCAGTTCTGAAATTCCAAGGAAACAAAACGGCTATGAGTTGGATATCGTCAATAAATTAGAGATAACGGACGAGGATATCGACGTTATCCTGTCAATGGCCCTTGATGGCGGGATTACCCACTGGTATTCCAAGGTGGAAGTAGTTGGAGAATATCTTGGCAAATATACGAGCGACCAGATCAGCCGGGGAGGCATCCTTATTCTCCATGATATGGAAGATGGGAAACGATACGAGCTGACGCGGGAAAAGTTGTTATCCGGACTCCAGAAATACCTGCAGGAACATTCAGCTGTGATCTGTGGACAGGGGATAGATACCGGAGAAATTGATGCTTTGGAAGCTGACCGCATTGTTCAGCTTGCCTTATTTGAGGAGGTTATATATGGATAGAGAAAGACAGGATTGGGAGATTCATTATGTTTCCAACAGTGCGCCCTGCATTCGTGAGGGGAGGGTAGAGAAATCATTTCCCGAATATATCTGCGATGCCCATACCCATGGTATGAACCGTTATGGGCATTTGGAATTTCAGGTTGTGATTGATTACGGTCCGAGGAATATCGGTTATCTCCTCAATACGATGGGATACCGGGTCCAGGCTGGAGAAATTTTCCGAAATGGAGATCTGGTAAAGGGATTGCTTAAAAACTACGATGTTCAGATTCGTCAGATGACGGATTCTATGGGAGAACCGGTACTGCGGCTTGTCATACCGGACAAGCAATACCGATGGCCTGAAAATGCGGAGCCGCCGTATCAGTACCAAATGCTGGCAACACATTTACTGTATTTGGACTCGGGAACATCAAACTGACGGGAGGTATCACCATGGAGAAAAAGGTTTTCAAAGCTGTCTTGTATTTAAGGGTCGGCAATAAGGAGCAGTTGTCTGAGAAAGACGTAAAGAGCCGGGAGCCGGATATCAGACAGCTTTTGCGCCAGAACAGGTATGGGGTGATCGGAACGGTCCCCGTTGTAAGCAGAGGCGAAACGGAGCCCCCTTTCCTGAATCCCTTTGCCGGAGAAACCAAACAAAGGGAACGGCTTATAGCCGGCGATATGGCGAACACCAAAAGAGGCTACGGCCAATGCCCTAAGATTGGGGAAAAAGGTGGAAGGAACAAATATAAAAATGATTTTCGCAGTAAAAGAAGAGATAGATGGCCTCAAAACATCCTGAGAGGAGATCAGAGATAACAAGGGCGTTAGCATATATTGCTGATGCCTCAAAGTGCAAGAAAAGGAGGAAATTTTAATGTCAGAAAAGGTGTTGATGTATGCAAGAGTCGGCAACATAGGGCAGATGGCGGAGGCAAGTTTGGACCTTCAACTGCAGGCAGTCGAGGAGTTCTGCCGTCAGAAAGGCTATGAAATCGTCGGGACAAAGACTTGTGTAGGCGGTGGAGAAAAAGCGATTTCTTTTCTCCCTCCTCTTGCTGAAGAAGCGAAACAGAGGGAAGCTACAATGATCGTGACCTGTAGTATGGACCGTTTCACCCGGGATTACGACAGCCTTATTAAATTTGAGGATGACATGAGAAAAGAAAACATCAAAGTGTTGTCCGCAGAGGCAACGACAGAACCGAATGAAATGGATAAAGTGTTACAGGCAATTTTTGAAAAGTTTAAGGAATATGAGAAATAAGAGAGGTGCCCGGCAAGACTTGCTGGGCATCTTTTTTCTTGAAATAGAATGGTTTCCGGCACATATTGTCGGTGTATTTTATGGAAAGAAAAAGGAGGAGTTTAATGCATTAATGTATCGCTGGGCAAGGCCCGGCAAAAGGAGGTTGTTATGCGTAAAGTTGCCAATGACGACCTGGATAAGATGAATCATCAAGAGGTTCCAGTCACTGATACGGAGGAACTTGCGGATATACGAGACGTTAGGATTGATCCCAAAAGTTCAAAAGAAGAAAAACTCCGTTCATTCCTGGAACAGATTAAAAACCCATATCGGTTTCGCTGCGGTAGCCATATCGTCCGCGTATCCTTTTCAGAAACGGACAGGACGCTGGAGGACTGCCTGGAAGACTATTTTAATTCATTGATATAGGCGCCTGGCAATGTAGCTGTAAGGTGCCGGAAAGGAGAGTTTATGAGTTTGAAGGTGCTTTACAAAGCGATTGCCTACCTGCGCCTGTCAAAGGAAGATGGCGACGAAGCAGAAAGCAACAGCATCCGAAATCAACGGATATTGATAGAAGATTATGTCAAACGGCAGGCGGATATTAAGCTGATTGGAGAGAAGGTTGACGATGGATATTCCGGAGTGAATTTTGACCGTCCAGGGTTTCAGGAAATGATGGAGCTCATCCGCGACGGAAAGGTAAACTGCGTTATCGTCAAGGATCTGTCCCGGTTTGCACGAAATTTCGTGGAATCAGGGAAATACCTTCAACAGATATTTCCTTTCCTGAACGTGCGGTTTATTGCCATCAACGATAATTACGACAGCCTGAAAGCGGACTATCAGACCAACAATCTGTACGTCCCCATTAAAAATCTCTTTAACGACGCATACAGCCGGGATGTATCCATTAAAATGAGGAGCTTCTATGATTACAAGAAGCGCAATGGAATGCCGACCTGTGCCTTTGCCGTTTACGGCTACAGGAGAGAGAAAGGCTCCAAAAAGTTGCTGGTGGATGAGAATGTCGCCGGTGTGATTCAGAGCATCGCTGCCGCCAAGCTGTTTGGGCTGAGTCTTCAACAGATCGCGGACAAGCTGAACGAACAGCAGGTTTTGTGTCCGGCGGAATATAAGAGAAGCATTAGTCCGAACTATAAATGCGGGCCACGAAAAAAAGTTGTCTGCAAATGGACTAAAATGGCGGTCAGCAGGATCCTGCGCAATCGTGTTTACACAGGCTGCCTGGAGCTTGGGAAGACTTACCGGCCCAATTATAAGGTCAAGCGTCCGTTTCTGGCTGCCAAGGATAGCTGGAGCCAATATGAAAATGCCCATGAAGCGATTCTTTCCAAGGTGGAGTTTGATACGATTCAACGGACTATGGACGTGGAAATGAGACGGAATCCTCAGGCAGAAACCAGTTATCTTCTGAATGGTATTCTCTTTTGCGCCGATTGTCACCAGGCTATGGTCCGGCGGAATGTCTACAGCAAGGGAAAAAAGTATGTTTACTACAACTGTGCGTCCAACCGGAAAGACAAGAACGAATGTACCCCTCACAACATCAGCGAAGATACGATTCTGAAAATCCTTCTTCCGGTTATCAGAAACCATGTGGAAGCTGTCGTAGAGATAGACGACATGCTGCATTATCTGGATACCTTACCGGAAAGGCAGGGAGCTTCCCGGACGATTGACCGTCATATCAAAGCGTTGGAAGCAGAACTGGAGAAGAACCGGCGGTTTAAGCGGATGGTGTTTGAGAAGTATGGCGAAAAAATCATTGATCAGAAGACGTATCTGGAGTATACGGAAATCTATTCTAAAAAGTGCGACGACCTGGAAGCGGCGATTTCTAAACGACGGGAAGAGCTGCAGGCGGTTCTCACAGCCGGCGCCTCACGCAATGAGTGGGTCCGGTTGTTCAAGAAAAACCGCGGCATTAAAAACCTGAACCGCCCCCTTCTGCTTTCTTTGATTGAACGGGTCGAAGTAGGGGAAGGAAAGAACATTACGGTACGGTTTGCCTATCAGAACCAGTTTGATATCGCAAAAGAGTATATCGATAATTTTAAGACGAAGGAGGCAGAACATGAACTGGAACCAGCAGAGAACAAACGAAGCTCCTAATCCTGTGGCAGGAAATCCGAATATTGCGAAAGTCTATCTGACAGGAGTGTATGTTCGCCTGTCTGTGGAAGATGGGGGCCTTGGAAAAGAAAGCGAGAGCCTGCTTCATCAGGAACAGTTTTTGATGCGGTATCTGGAACAGCATCCCGAACTCATATTGACGAAAATATACAGAGACAACGGTGAGACCGGGACGAAGTTTGATCGTCCTGGTTTTTCTATGATGATGGATGATCTGCGTCATGGTGCCATCAACTGCATTCTGGTAAAAGACCTGTCCCGGTTTGGCAGGGACTATGTACAGACCGGAGAATACATCGAAAAAATATTTCCTTTTATGGGAACGCGGTTCATATCCGTCCTCGAAGATTTCGATAACATCAGGCCGAATGCCAGAGATACGCTGATGGTCAACCTGAAGAATCTGATGAACGAAGCCTACGCAAAGGATAAATCCAAGCGTATCTGCTCCGCGTTTGACGCAAAGCGTGCAAACGGCGAATTCAATGTAAAATACGCTCCTTACGGCTATCTGCTATCAGGAGACAAAAAGCATCCATATGTGATCAATCCGGAAACGGCAGATGTGGTGAGAGAAATTTTTAACCTTCGGCAACAGAGAATGCCGGTACGTGCTATTGCCCGCCTGTTGGACGAAAAAGGGTATTTGACGCCAAGGCAATACGCAATCAAAGTTGGGATCCGGAAGAAACCAATGCCGGAGAATCATTGGACGTCGGTGGCGGTCTATCGGATACTTGAAAATCCGGCTTATCTTGGACACATGGTTGTGCATAAAACGGAAGCTCGGCTGTATCAGGGAATCCAAAAGCGCAAGGTGGATAAGAAAGACCAGCTTTTTGTGCCAAATGTCAATGAAGCGATCATAACCCAGGAGCAGTTCGATTCGGTGCAAGGAGTAAAGAAAGTGTCCAAACGGTCATCCAAAAAGCAAAAGGCAAAAACAGAGAATCTGTTCAGAGGCTTCCTGTACTGCGCAGAATGCGGAAGGCCCTTATATGCGGAGAAATCCAAATTAGCCAATGGGAAAGAAATGCGGTATTATCACTGCCCTACCTATCGGGACCATCACGAGAAGTATTGTTCCCATAAAGCTGGTATGCGGGAAGATAAAATCAAAACGGTTGTTTTGGAATTCATCAAGTCGCAGGCACGGCTGGCAGGGGAAATTGAGAGGCGTGCAAATAGTGCTTCGCTGTTTCATCTGGAAGGACCAAACGGCAAGAGCAGAAAAGATACCATACATGACCTGGAGGCAGCTCTTGCTCGGGAAGAGTATTTACTGAAAGATGCGTTCGAATGTTATGTGCTTGGCTCATTGAGTGAAAGCGATTATCTTTTTTCCAAGGCCAAACGCGAGAAGCAGATGGAATCTTTACGTGCCCAGCTGAAAAAAGCGAAAAAGAACGAGGGAAAAGGAATTCTGGAAATGGTGAAATCTAGTTCGTATGTCCAGATATTGAAATCCCTTACGAGAGCAAGGACGGTAACCCGGGAGATGTGCGAGGCATTGCTGGAGCGCATCGATATTGATAAGGACCACAATCTGAAAATTACGGTCAAGTATCGGGATGAATTTGCTGACCTATTGCAAAAGATTGGAGATTTGGAGGCGGAGATACATGATGTCGGATGAATACACAATTGCAAAATACCTTCGCCTGTCACTGGAAGATGGTGACCTGGATGAAGCGAAAGACGAAAGCAACAGTATATCGAACCAGCGGAAGCTACTGGATTATTATATCGAGCAGCATCCGGATCTGAGTGGCGCAAAAATATTGGAATTTGTAGACGATGGTTACTCAGGTACCAGCTTTGACCGCCCCGGAGTGCAGAAGCTCCTGCAGATGGTGAAGGAGAATAAAATCAGTTGCATTATGATTAAGGATTTCTCCCGTTGGGGGAGGGATTATATCATGGTCAGCGATTATCTGGAACAGATCTTTCCGTTTCTGCAGGTACGTGTAATCTCGGTCAATGATAATTACGACAGTGCCACGATCACTTCTACTGCAGGGAACATTGAAGTTGGTTTTACCAATATCATGCATGACATGTATAGCAAAGACCTGTCAAGAAAGCTCTTAGTGTCGAAACGACAGCTGTTTGAAGCAGGCAAATACCATAGTAGTTATCCTTTTTATGGGTATCTGAAGTCCACGACTGAAAAATACCATCTAGAGATAGAGCCGGAAGCAGCGGGAGTTGTAAAAAAGATATTTCGCTGGTATGCAGCCGGCTCTTCTACCAAGGAGATTGCACAGAAGCTCAACCGGACAGACACAATGACGCCGCTTTTATGGCTTGTAAAATTTTGTGGATTTAAACCGCGGTTTGAAAAAGGAAGCACTAAGGGGACCAGATGGACCAGCTCATCTGTTATGCACATTTTGAAGGATGAACGCTATACAGGCAAGTGCATTTATGGAAAGACGAAGGTCGCTAAAATCGGAAGTCGGAAATTAATTAAGCAGCCAGAAAGTGAATGGTTTGTGGTTCCCAATCGGTTTCCGGTTATCATCACGCAGGCTTTGTTTGATAAGACGGCTGCCATCAGAAAGTCCCGAGCCAGGACAAAGGTCAAAAAGGGAGAACCAAGCCCCAGGATTTTTCTTGGCAATATTCGATGCGGTCACTGTGGTTATGCAATGAATTTCCATGAGACCAAGTACCCTTATTATATTTGCCACGCGAGACAGGCGGACAATGATCTGCATTGCCAGGGAACCCGTATCATGGAAAGCGATCTGGCAGAGGTTGTGTTGAATGCCTTAAAGCAGTTCGCCCAGGTTTGTCTCGATTCAGAACGGAGGCTGGAGAAAAGAAGGGAAGTGATGCGAAGCGAACGGGCACAGATACAGGAAAAGATAAAACAGCAGGAGAAAATTGCCGCCAAACTTCTTCTGGAAGGGAATGATTGCTTTGAGGAACTTCTGGAGGGAAAGATTGACGATCAGGAGTACACCACACGAATGGCGGAGAATAACCGAAAGGTTGCAGAATGCCAGAAGCAAGTAGACGCATTAAATGAAGCGCTGCAGAGTATGCCAGAGGTTCCGGATGCGATGTCTGAAAAGACATTGATTGGGAAAATCCTTTCTCTTGAAAGATTGGACCGTAAATTGGCTGATCTGACAGTGAAATGTATACATGTATTTAAGGACGGATCGCTGCAAATCGAATGGAACTTCTCTGGATTGTTTGACTCCATGTTTCCGCAGGATCTGCTTGAAGTCCTGCCAAGAACCGAAACAGTCATGCTGAATCGAACGTGGATCTATTGCTGTACGGTAGACGGATGGGACGAATTGGAAAGAATGCGTCAGGAGCTCTTTGCTTATGCGGAAGGCCGGCAATGGCTGGTAGTAGGGGACTCTTTTGATAACTCAAAGCCTTGTCTGGAGGCAAACGGGTTTCGTCAGATGCGAGACGCTGCAAAACAGGGGAGAGTGGACAATGTTCTTGTTTATACACTAGACGGACTCTCCAAGAGGTCTAAAAATTATGCGAGGTTTCAGCGGCAGATTGAAAAGCGTCATGTCCTTATGTATGACCGCAATGGCAACCTTCTAATAGGAGCATAAAAAGAAGCCGACGACTCTTCTTGTGAAGAGAGGAGCGTCGGCTTCGTGCTGTTTGTGGATGAGTTTTGTGGGATTCTCGTTTATATAAAGTTTGGTGCCGACGTAACATCTCAGTATAATGATGATTTAGAAGAGTGGGCGGAGCCTAGTGTGTCAACCGGTAAGTTTGATGCGGGTAATGGCTGCATGGGGTATGAGCACGCGGCAGAGCTTTTATCACAGCAGGGTATTACAGATATTGATGATATGAAGTTTGTAAACGCGTCATTATACAGATTTAAATTTATGTATGCAAGGTCCGGCGGTACTGAATATATGATATTCTTAGAGGATGTAAGTGATTTTGGCTTACAGCAGCAAAAGGTGTATGCGCTAAGTGAGGTAATCCATCTGTTTGATACCCCTGAAGAGGAGTTTCTTTATGAGGCTGGCTTTGCCGGAGACAGAAACCCGGCGGGAATAGAGTTCGAAACTGACAGTAGTACATACAGCAGTACTGATATCTGGGCAATAGTGTTTATTGTGGCTGCCGCTTTGGCGATATGTGTAGGCGGCGGGTGCCTGATTTATCGGTTGGTAAGGAAAAAATAGCATAAAAGTGCCGGCGCAATAAACGCCGGCACTTTTTTAAAAAATGCAACTTTTTTGCCCTTTAAATTTTATATATAGTAAAGGGGGAATTAAAATGAAAAAGATGTTATTAATAGTATGCTTTATGCTGGTGCTAACAGTGTCCGCTGCTGCAATGCCGGCAGATGAATTGATTGCGGATATTTATGCTGCGGACAGTGAAACTAAAGCTGAGATACAGGACTGCCTGGATGAATATGCTGAGCAGATAGCATTGATGGCGCGCAGCTGTAACCCTGATGCCCCGCCTGATATTGAGGTGACACTTGCTGCACTTAAAAGCGATAATGCAATGAGGTACTACTATATACATAGTGATTTTAGCGACGCTGTAGACGGCAGCCTTGAACAGCTTATTGACCCGGATTATATCTGGTATATACCCATCTATGAAGCTAAAATAGATGTATTATGTAGCATTAATAGCGAAACCGGGGAATGGGATGAGCCCAGTGTGTCAACCGGTAAGTTTGATGTGGGCTACGGCTGCATGGGGTATGAGCACGCGGCAGAGCTTTTGGCACAGCAAGGTATTACAGATATTGATGATATGAAGTTTATAAGGTCATTGTCATACTTGTGTGAATTTATGTATGTTAAAGCCAGCGGTACTGAATATATGATATTTTTAAGCGATGTAAGCTTGTTAGGCCTTGATAAACAAAAGGTGTATGATGCAAAAAAGGCTTGTAAAATACTTAATAAAACACAAATGCCATTAGGTAACGCAAATTTTGAAACAGATGAGTATTTAGAAAATAATAAAGGCTATAGCAGCACTGATGTTTGGGCTATGGTTTTTATAGTGTCAACAGCACTGGCGGTTTGTGTAGGCGGCGGGTGCCTGATATATTTTATAAAAACTAAAAAATAAATATTATACATAATAAATATGTCCTCAGCTTTGCTGAGGACATATTTGTTATGTATTTACTTGTCAAGGCCTTGGGCCTTTGCCATGCGCTTTAGGTTTAAAAGCCCTATTTCAAGGCCGGTCATGCAGTCCTCCAGCCCTTCAAACTCAATGGCGATATCGCCTTTGTACTCGGCGCGCGCCAGCGCGTACAGGCAGGCGGATATGTCCAGGTCGCCCTGGCCGACTATTGCGCCGCGCAGGTATCTGCCGGCACGGCTGCGGAAAAATCCGCGGCCGGGGTCTGTAGCGTTTGCAGGCCTTATGTAAAAGTCCTTTGCGTGTACGTATCTGGCAAAGGGCGCAACTATCGCAACGGCGTTTTGCACAGTCTCGTCCGCACAGGCAAAGTTGCCCATGTCGCACAGCAGGCCAAAGTTTGGGTGGCCTACACCCTGCCACAGCTCTACAAGCCTTTGACTGTCCTGCGAGAATATGCCGTGGTTTTCAGTGAGTATCTCAACGCCCCTCTCCTGCCCATACTGGCTAAGCTCCACTGCTGCCTTTATCAGCGTGGGCAGGGCCTGGCCGTAGCTTATGCCGCGCTTGTAGGATGCCATGTCAGTACGCAGCCGCGGGCAGCCAAGGCCTTTTGCAATGTCTATCATCTCTTTTACCCTTGCAATCTCGGCAGCTGTGTCCTTATTTATAAAGTCCGCACCTACTGCAAGGTTGGTGATAGCCATGCCCTGCCGCTCACACTCGTCCAGTACAAGCTTTGCAAACTCGGCCTTGGGCATGCTGCTGTCAAAGTGAAAATCACACAGCTCAACCCCGCCAAAGCCTATATCCTTTGCCGCCGCAATCGCCGTAAGCGGCGTGAGCGTGCCGGATTTATAGGCGGACGAAAAGCTGTAAAGGCTTACTGAGTATATCATTTTAAAACCACCTCGTGCCCAGTGCGCGCGCTTTCATACACCGCGTCAAGTATGCGCATGATATCCACGCCGTCTTTTGCGGGGGATTTGCAGGGCGCCCCGGTCAGCACGCAGTCCACAAAATGGTTTATCTCATTTGCAAACAGGCCGGAAAAGTCCAGCGAGGTCCTTATGTCAAAATCAGTGTTTACAAGATAGCCGTTTTGCTCGCTAAAAAGATGCACATCAGGGTTGATAAGCGCGCCGCCCTTGTCACCAAACAGCTCAATCTCGCCGCGGTCATGCTTAATATTAAGCGAAAACGCGGTCTCAACTGTAAGCATTGCGCCGTTGTCATAGCGTATCATCGCCGCGGCAAGGTCTTCCACATCGCAGATATCGTCCCCGCCTGCTGAGACAGAAAGGTAGCCCTTGCTGCCTTTTATGCCCGGCCGGTTAAACAGCTTTTGGTATGTGGCGCCGTAGACCGAAACCGGTTTATGGTTGCCCATGAGGTATCGGGTAAGGTCGATTACATGCACACCAAGGTCAATAAGCGGGCCGCCGCCTGAGCGGCTCTTATCGCCAAACCAGCCGCCCGGGTTGCCGTTGCGGCGCAGGTAGGTGGCCTTGGCATAGTAAAACTCGCCGAAAAAGCCGGCATCTGAAAATTCTTTTAGCACCCGGCAGTCATTCCCAAAGCGGCGCACAAACCCTATCATGAGTAGTTTTCCGTTTTTCTCAGCCGCTTTTTGCATCTCAAGCGCCTGCGCCGCGTTTAGGGCCATTGGCTTTTCACACAGCACATGCTTGCCGGCGTTAAGCGCGGCAATCGCGCAGGGCGCGTGGGCCGAGTTCCAGGTGCACACGCTTACAATGTCTATCTCCTTAAGCTCGCTTAGCATTGTCTGCGCGTCGGTATACAGGCGGGTGATGCCAAACTGCTCACCCCGCTTTTTAAGCTGGTGCTCATTAATATCGCAAAACGCGTACAGCTCCACATTTTCGTTTTTAAGATAGCTCTGTATATGCTCTTTTGAAATGCCGCCGACGCCTATGACAGCGGCCTTTAGCTTTTGTGCCATTTCAGTTTTCTCCTTTTATAATATTTTCAAGGTATACCTTTGCGTCGTTTATATCCTTTTCAGGGTCATCCCCCACCTCGCGCTCAATAGTGAGAAAGCCGCGGTAGCCGATATCGTCCAGCGCTGCAAGGTAGCTTTTAAAATCAACATCGCCACTACCCAGCGGCAGCTCAATAAACGATTTTTCGTGCTTAAGCTCACTCTCTACTACCTTGTAAATCTCCTCCGGGTTACGCTCGTAAAGCCGGCGCCCGTCCTTGGCGTGGGTGTGCACAATATAGTCCTTTAAGGTGTAGACCGCCTTTACAGGGTCATCCCCGGTCACCATTACGAGGTTGGCAGGGTCAAGGTTTACAGCAACGCCGCGGCCGCCCAGCGTGTCCAAAAATGCTTTTAGCACCTCGGCCGTTTCCGGCCCGGTCTCGATTGCAAAGTGTGCGCCCACGCTGTCTGCATACCGGCACAGCTCGCCACACGCCTCCTGCATGATTTTAAAGCGGGGGTGGCTGGCGTCCGCCGGGACCACGCCGATATGGGTGGTGACAACATTGGTTTCAAGCTCGAGCGCAAGGTCCATTATCCGCTTTGACTTTTCAATCAGCTCAGCATTTTTCTCCTCGCGCCAAAAGCCCATGCCAAGGTCACCGCACAGCGCGCTGATTTTAAGGCCGCGCGCCTTGACCTCGTTTAAAAACTCACGCCGTTTTTCGCCCTTGAGATTGTCCGGCGCAAGCTCGCCATAGGTGGAGTAGGCCTGGATGCCGGCGGCGCCCATTGCCGCGGCTTTGTCCAGCGCCTCGGGTATGCTGCATTTAAAGGATTCAAGCATTACGCCTATAGGGAAGTTGTACATAGAAATCTCCATTCCGCCGCTCCGCGCCGGCATAAATATTATATAAAATATCTCTTATCAGCGGAGAGAGGAATGATAAGAGATTTTCCTGCCCATGTGCGTTTTTCGACCGCAGGGAGGAAAATTTCGCACGGGCAATTGGGTCCGCCGGAGGCTTGACGGAAAGGAACTTTCACGTTAATGCCTCCTTATATTGACCTTTTGATGAATTTATTATATACTCATATTACAGGCCTGTAAAGCACTTTTATTGACACTAAAGAGCACAATATTGACTTTTTAACGGGGTGATTGGTTTGGAGACGGTGGTGCATGAGCGGCATGTGTATGACGACCCGAGCTTTCCAGTTTTTTTGCATCTGGACCGGGTGGGCGGCAAAAAGCGGGTTTTGGAGCACTGGCATGAAAATGCGGAGCTGTTATATGTGATAAAGGGCAGGCTGTGCGTGCGCGCGGGCGATGGCGAGTATGTGGTAGGCGCTGGCTGTATTGCGCCTATAAACTCGGGTGCGATACACAGCCTGTGGGCGGATGGCGGCAGTGAGTGTGACTACTACTGCCTGATTGTGGACCTGGCGCTTATATCCGCGTTCGGCATTGACATGGCAAAGGTAAGTCTTAAGCGCAAGGTAGAGGACAGTGAGGCGGCAGAGGTTTTTGAGCGCATACTTGAGCTTTGGCGGCGGCAGGGTTCTGGCTGGCGGCCGGCGGTGGCGGCGCTAAGCTGTTATCTGTATATCTTACTGTACAACCGGTTTGCTGACCTTAACCTGCAGCAGCAGGCGGACACCGCGCCAATCAAGGAGGCGATAAGCTTTATGCGGGACAATCTGGGTGAGCCGATTACCACCGCGCTGCTTGCAAAGCGCGCCGGCTTTGACAAAAGCTATTTTTGCCGTCTGTTTAAAAAATCGACAGGGCAGACCGCCATTCAGTACCTGCACGCAATCCGGCTTGAAAACGCGCGCCGGCTGCTTTTGGGCGGGCAGTGCAGCATCACCCAAGCGGCGCAGCTTTCCGGCTTTGGTTCGCGCTCGTATTTTACCAGGCTGTATCTTAAGACGTATGGCATACTTCCGTCTGAACAAAAAAACAAGCCGTAAAATATTAAAAAAATTGGTGAAAATGCCTTTACTTTTGAAGGGGGAAATGGTATCATATAGCCAAAGGGAGGTATTTATGCCTTTGCTCTTGGAAAGTGAAGCGGGTATTTGTGCCTTTGCTTTTTGAGAGTGAAGCAGATATTTGAGCTTTTGCTTTTGGAGAGTAAAGCTGGTATTTGTGCTTTTGCTTTTTGAGAGTGAAGCGGGTATTTGTGCTTTTGCTTTTTGAGAGTGAAACGGATATTTGTACTTTTGCTTTTGGAGAGTGAAACGGATATTTGTACTTTTGCTTTTGGAGAGTGAAGCGGGTATTTGTGCTTTTGCTTTTGGAGAGTGAATCGGATATTTGAGCTTTTACTTTTTGAGAGTGAAACGGGTATTTGAGCTTTTGCTTTTGGAGAGTAAAGCTGGTATTTGAACTTTTGCTTTTTGAGAGTGAAACGGATATTTGTACTTTTGCTTTTGGAGAGTAAAGCTGGTATTTGTACTTTTGCTTTTTGAGAGTGAAGCGGGTATTTGTGCTTTTACTTTTTGAGAGTGAAACGGGTATTTGAGCTTTTACTTTTTGAGAGTGAAACGGGTATTTATGTCTTTACTTTTAGAGAAAGAAATGGTATTGTATAGCCAAAGGGGGGTATTTATATGAAGGATAACAAAGCACTTAAGGTTACCTGCATTGTAGTTATTGCGCTGCTGCTGGTGGCAACGCTTGCGCTTACCATGCTTAAAAACTATCTGATGCTGCCGGACGGGAAGGTAAAAGACCTTATCGCGGCGGAGAGGCTTGTGTGCCACCCGGAGACGTTTTTGGACGATGCGGTTGCAAGCCCGTACCAGCTGGATAGTGCGGGGCAGAGGCAGTTTTTAGAGCAGTTTGGTGCCGCAAGGGACAGTGTGTACTCCACCCGCTCACAGGAGTACAAAACCTATACGCAGATTGCAAACCAGCTGCTGGTACGGCCGGCCGCGGCGGTTGACACAAGGGATGTTGCTGCGGGGGTTTTGGATGTTAAGATACGTTCCAAATGGCAGACAAGGGATGGTATTAAGGCCCAGGTAGAGGTTGTAAGCTATCTTAACGATGTAAAGCTTATTGACGGCAGGTACCACGCCTCGTTTTTAGTGAGCGAGAATTTGTACGAATATACTTTTGAAAAGAAAGACGGGCAGTATTACATACTTGAGTGCAAAAATGCAAGGGGCGGGCTTGTATCGACTTTGGATGAGAGCCTTGGCCGGGATTTTGCCAGTTATGATGAGGCGGTCCAGTACGCAAAAAATAACATCCCGCAAAATTTGTATAAGTGATTTTTAGTCCCCTTAACAGTTAGTTAAGGGGACTAAATATTAAATAAGAATAAAGCTGTATTTTTTGTGCCAAACTATTTTAAATTACAAAAAGGCGGGGCTTTTTTATGGGAAATAGGTCAAGGGTTATTAAATACGCGGCGCTGGCGCTTGCACTTATCACAGTTGTTTTGGCCAGCGCGTACTTTACAGCGGTGGAAAGCGGCATAAGGTCAGTCAAGGCGGCGTACACCGCCGCAGGCAGCTACAGCTTTGGCTGGATTAGTGACACGCAAAACTACAGCCAGAGCTATCCTGAGATTTTTACCAGCATGACAAACTGGCTTAAGGCGGAGGCGGGCGGCCGGATAAAGTATCTGTTTCACACCGGGGATGTGGTAAACACTATGACAGATGAAAAGCAGTGGCAAAACGCGCTTTCCGCCATGCAGGTGCTGGACGGCAGCCTAAGCTACAGCATTGCCGCCGGCAACCATGACGTGGGCAGGGATGAGGTTGACTACACCCGGTTTTTAGAATACTTTGGCCGTATTGGTGAGGGCACTGGCAGGGACATTGAGTGGTATGGTGACGGGGTTGTTACCGCCGAGAGATTTGAGGCGGGGCGCACGCGGTACCTTGTGCTGGCGATAGGCTACGGCGCGGGCAAGGATGCGCTTGACTGGGCGGGCGAGCTTTTAAGCCGCCACAGCGAGTATATAACGATACTGATAACCCACGACTATATGCGGGCGGACGGCCGGCTCAGTGACAACGGCCAGCTTTTGCTTGAAAAGCTGGTGCGCGGGCACCCGTCGGTAAGGCTGGTGCTTTGCGGGCATAACCACAACGCTGAAAAGAATATCCTGCCGCTGGATGACGACGGGGACGGGAAGGCGGACCGCACTGTAATCCAGCTTTTGGCCGACTATCAGGCCATGCCCAACGGCGGCGGAGGGTATATACGGCTGCTGACAATAGACGAAAAGAAAAAGACGCTTTCGGTTACCACCTACTCGCCTTATTATGACGACTATGACTGCTTTGAGCCGATAACCCACCCGCAAAAGGACAGCTTTGAGATTAGTAT
>ERZ826242.1130-NODE-1130-length-31519-cov-12.823322_pt1 | contig 31519 bp, 31 predicted proteins | sample MGYA00519871_ERZ826242 | MGnify/ENA primary metagenome ERZ826242 (study PRJEB31778, sample SAMEA3449226) | human gut metagenome | biome: human gut; feature: human-associated habitat; material: faeces | place: United Kingdom | collected 2010/2012 ...
AACACCGACCTGGCCAACAAGCTGGGCAACCTGGTCAGCCGCACCACCGGCATGGTGGAGAAGTACTTCGGCGGCAAGCTGCCCGCCGACCGTGAGGACGCGCCCGAGGACTGCGACCTGAAGAAGACCGTCTGCGGCCTCCGCGACCGCTACGAGGCCGAGATGGAGAAGCTGCAGCTCCAGAACGGCATCGACGAGGTGTTCAAGGTCATCGACCGCGCCAACAAGTATATCGACGAGACGGCGCCCTGGGTGCTGGGCAAGGATGAGAGCAAGCGTGCCCGTCTGGCCTCCGTCCTCTATAACCTGCTGGAGACCATTCGCGTCTGCACCACCCTGCTGACCCCCGTGATGCCGGAGAGCTGCGACAAGATCTTCGTGAAGATCGGCGCCTCCGCCGAGGATCACACCTGGGACAAGGCCAACGTTTGGGGCACCCTGCCCGCCGAGGTGCAGGTGGCCAAGGGCGAGAACCTGTTCCCCCGCGTGGACACCGAGAAGGCGCTGGCAGAGCTGAACGCCATGCAGGAGGCCCAGAAGAAGGCCGCCCTGCCCGCCATCGAACTGGAGCCCTATGTGCAGCAGGAGGTGGACTTTGACACCTTCCTGAAGTCCGATTTCCGCGCCGTGAAGATCAAGAACTGCGAGGCGGTGAAGAAGTCCGACAAGCTGCTGAAGTTCACCCTGGACGACGGCTCCGGCACCGACCGCATCATCGTCTCCGGCATCCACCATTACTATGAACCGGAGGATCTCATCGGCAAGACCGCCGTGGCCATCCTGAACCTGCCCCCCCGCAAGATGATGGGCATCCCCAGCAACGGCATGCTGATCTCCGCCGTCCACAAGGAAAAGGGCGAGGAGAAGGTAAACCTGATGCTCATTGATGACAGCGTTCCTGCCGGTGCGAAGCTCTGCTGACGGGACGATTTACCCATGAAACATCGTAGGGGCCGGCGTCCTCGACGGCCCGTTCCCCTGACGATGGTGTTCCGATAGACTGGCGGGGCGTCGAGGACGCCGCCCCCTACAACAGCAACATCCGCCGCAACTTCGTCAAACCCTAAACTAATATGGACAATCACGCTCCTTTGCGCTACAATAGGCGCAAAGGAGCGTGATTTTTAATGCTGACACTATATGTGAAATACACCGCAAAGCCCGGCTGCCGCGAGAACTACGTCCGCGACATCGTGTCCGAGGGCATCCTGACCACCATCCGGGCCGAGGAGGGCTGCATCCGCTATGACTACTACTTCTCCGCCCAGGAGGAGAACGTGGTGCTGCTGATCGAGCAGTGGGAAACCGAGGAGCACCAGCGTGTCCACATGCAGCAGCCCCACATGACCCGCCTGCGTGAGCTGAAGGCCAAGTACATTGACGACACCGAGATGGGGAAGGTCATCCTGGCATGAGGCTGTTCGACACCCACGCCCACTATGATGACGAGGCCTTCGATGCCGACCGGGATGAAGTGCTGTCCACCTTCGACGGTCTGGTGATCGACCCCGGCTGCACGCTGGCATCCTCCCAGGCGGCCATTGACCTGGCAGCCCGACACCCCAACGTCTACGCCGCCGTGGGCATCCATCCGGAAAACTGCGGCGACTTCCTGCCGGAACACATCAATGTCCTGCGCCGTCTGGCCCGACAGCCCAAGGTGGTGGCCATCGGCGAGATCGGCCTTGACTACTACTGGGCGGAGAACCCTCCCCGTGAGTTTCAGCAGCAGGTGTTCCGCGCCCAGCTGGAGCTGGCACTGGAGCTGGATCTGCCGGTGATCGTCCACGACCGCGAGGCCCACGGCGACTCCCTGGCCATCGTCAAGGAGTACCCTGCCCTTCGCGGCGTGTTCCACTGCTACTCCGGCAGCGTGGAGATGGCACGGGAGCTGCTGGCGCTGGGCTGGTACCTGGGCTTCGACGGCCCCGTCACCTACAAGAACGCCCGCAAGACGGTGGAGGTGGCGGAGATGGTGCCCCTGGACCGCATCCTCATCGAGACGGATTCCCCCTACATGTCCCCCGTCCCCATGCGTGGCAAGCGCAACGACTCCCGCAACGTCCTCTACATTGCCGAAAAGCTGGCCCAGCTCAAGGGAATGACCACCGAAGAGATGGCAGCGCTCACGGAAAGCAATGGTAAACGATTGTTTAATATTTCAAAATAGTATCGTTTTCTTCCTCTTTTGGCGAGAGCAAGAACTATTCTGTACTATTTTCTTCGCATTATAAAAATATCCCGCATACGGTAGTATGCGGGATATTTTTATAATAAACGCTCATTCTCTTTTATCCGCTGCGTGCGGCTCGTCGCTGCGGCCTAGCAGATAGTCCGCCGACACCTGATAGTACTCTGCCAGCTTCACCAGATGCCGCACCGGCAGCTCGTTGGCACCCCGCTCATACCGGGCGTACATGGTTTGAGACGTCCCCAGCACATCGGCGATATCCTGTTGCGTTTTGTCATGATCCTCGCGCAGATCACGAAGCCTTCTTCTGTAATCCATGTTGCACGCCTCCTGCTCATGCAACATTTTATCCAGTAAAGATATTTACTATTGATTTTAGTAAACATCTTTACTAAAATCAATATATAAAAGGAGGCGAAAAAATGCCGGATTACAAAGCAATGTACCTGCGCCTGTTTGACGCAGTAGAGCGCACGCTGGACGTCATGGACGCCAACACCGATCCCCGGCAGGCCGTCCTGCTGGGCAAAGCCTTTTTGATCGACGCCCAGCAGGCATGCGAAGACATTTATGTGGAGGCAGAGGGGTGAAATGCTGCGGTTCTGCCGTGTGCCGGCATGTACCCCAAGGGTACTTGTTCCGCTTCACCCAGTTGCGTGGTCATGCCGCCTTGCGAAAAGACTCTAATATCCCATGCGTAGGGCGGGGTGACCTCACCCCGCCGCCATAAAACACCCAACAAAAAAACGGCCTTGCGGCCGTTTTTTTATATCAATCGCTGTCCAGCTTGAGGACAGCCATAAACGCTTCCGTGGGCACCTGCACGGTACCCAGATTGCGCATCTTCTTCTTGCCCTCTTTCTGCTTCTCCAGCAGCTTCTTCTTTCGCGTGATGTCGCCGCCGTAGCACTTGGCCAACACGTCCTTGCGCATGGCCTTCACCGTTTCGCGGGCGATGATGCGTCCGCCGATGGCGGCCTGAATGGGCACCTCGAACAGCTGGCGAGGGATGTTTTCCTTCAGCTTTTCGCACAGGCGGCGGGCACGGCCATAGGCCTTATCCCGGTGGGCGATGAAGCTCAGCGCGTCCACGCCGTCGCCGTTCAGCAGCAGATCCACCTTCACCAGATCGCTGGTGCGGTAGCCGGACAGCTCATAGTCCAGACTGGCATAGCCCTTGGTGTTGGCCTTGAGGGTATCAAAGAAGTCGTAAATGATCTCGTTGAGGGGCATCTGGTAATGCAGCTCCACCAGATGGGTGTCCAGATACTGCATATCCTTGAACTCGCCCCGGCGCTCCTGACACATGGGCATGATGTTGCCCACGAAATCCTGGGGCGTAATGATGGACACCTTCACATACGGCTCCTCGGCGTGCTCGATGCTGCCGGGGTCAGGGTAGTTGTGGGGATTGTCCACCTTCACCATGGTGCCGTCAGACTTGTAAACATGGTAGATAACGCTGGGCAGGGTGGTGACCAGATCCAGATTGAACTCACGCTCCAGCCGCTCCTGAATGATCTCCATATGGAGCATACCCAGGAAGCCGCAGCGGAAACCAAAACCCAGCGCCACGGAGGATTCCGGCTCGAAGGTCAGGCTGGCATCGTTCAGCTGGAGCTTCTCCAGCGCGTCGCGGAGGTCAGGGTACTTGCTGCCGTCCTCGGTGTAGATGCCGCAGTACACCATGGACTGGGCGGGCCGGTAGCCGGGCAGCGGCTCGGCAGCCGGCGCGGCGGCGTCGGTGATGGTATCACCCACCCGGGTGTCCTTCACGTTCTTGATGCTGGCGGTGAAATAGCCCACCTCACCGGCCTGCAGGCAGTCGGTAGGCTCGTTGCCCAGCGGCTTCAGGTAGCCGCACTCCAGAATGGTGTACTCCGCGCCGCTGGCCATCATGCGGACGGTCTGACCCTTGCGGATGGTGCCCTCCATGATGCGGAACAGCACCACCACGCCCACATAGGGGTCATACTGGCTGTCGAACACCAGGGCACGCAGGGGCGCCTTGGGGTCTCCCTTGGGGGCGGGGACGTTGTTCACCACGTCCTCCAGCACAGCGTCGATGTTGATGCCCAGCTTGGCGGAGATCTCCGGGGCCTCCAGCGCAGGCAAGCCGATGATGTCCTCCACCTCCTGCTTGGCCTTCAGGGGATCGGCGGCGGGCAGGTCGATCTTGTTGAACACGGGCAGGATCTCCAGATCGTGATCCATGGCCAGATAGGTGTTGGCCAGTGTCTGGGCCTCCACGCCCTGGGTGGCGTCCACCACCAGCAGCGCACCCTCGCAGGCGGCCAGGGAGCGGGAAACCTCGTAATTGAAGTCCACATGGCCCGGTGTGTCGATGAGGTTCAGGGCATAGACCTCGCCGTCCTGGGCCTTATAGAAGATCTGCACGGCCCGGGACTTGATGGTGATGCCCCGCTCCCGCTCCAGATCCATGTTGTCCAGCAGCTGGTTCTCCATCTCCCGCTCTGGCACGGCGTTGCACTTCTCCAGCAGGCGATCCGCCAGCGTGGATTTACCGTGGTCAATATGGGCGATGATGGAAAAATTGCGGATGTGAGATTGGTCAAACATATAATAAAAGCCTCCTTGGGGAAGTGTCGATATCGGGTGTTTTCATTTACCGGGCGTAGGGGTAAATATCTCAGCGTCCCGGTTTGGAGTGTTTCGCGCCCCGGCACGAGTCACTTTTGGCCGCGTCATACTGTGCAAGCACAGATGACACTACGGCGGCATAGCCGCCGAGATCGGAGGCTAAAAACATGCCACCGGCATGTTTTCTTGACGCCCCGACCCAAAAGTGACCAAAAAGACAGCTTAAACCTGCGGTTTAAGAATCCGCGCACGCTATACTTTTTACAATTATGATACCTTATACCACGTGTTCACAGTACACGGTGGTTGTCGTTACGTATGATGCATCGTCTGTCCCTTTTGCGCCGCTGCCGCTCACGTTCTCAACGGTAGACACCGAAGCGTTGTTCGGCGTAGGCATCAGCGGCAGCGGCACAGAAGCAGAGACGATCCTTTTATCGAATCGAAAAAGGAAATCTACCGTGAACGTGCGGTAAAAGCACACAAAGCAGCACAAGACATAGCGCGCCCGGAAGTGAAGGAACCGGAGGTTCCTTCTGGCGCTTTTGCCTACTTTTGCCGCTATTGGCAAAAGTAGGTCGCTCCGGAGAGCGAAACTCCCCTCAAAAAAAGAAAGGAGTCCCCATGCCCTATTACCGTTTTGACAACGGCCTGCAGCCGCTGAGCGCCCCGCCGGAGCACTGGCAGGGCGTTCTGGCGGTTCTCTCGCCGTCCGAACTGCGTGACGCGCCGCTGCCGGAGGGACTGACGCCGCCGGTCATGCCCGCCGATGCCCACGAATCCCAGTTCTGCTGGCTGCGGGCCGATCGCACCGGCGTGTCCGGCCACCTGCGCACGCCGCCCCGGGCCAATCAGAGTGCCCGCCGTCTGAGCTTTACATGGGCGGATGGCTCGCTGCTGGTGGTGGATCACGACCGCGTGGCGGCGGACTGCATCGACCATATGGCGGCCCAGCGTCCGGCGCTGCCCGGCAGTCCCGACGCCTTTCTGACGGCGCTGCTGATGGCGTTGATCCAGAACGATCTGCCCTATATCCAGCAGCTGGAGACCCGCCTGACCAATCTGGAGCAGGCGGTGCTGGACAACGAAACGGGCCGCTTTCTCCATCAGATGAGCGTTATCCGCAAGGAACTGAACCGCACCAACCGGTTTTACGCCCAGCTGGCCGACTTTGCCTCCTCACTGCTGGAGGAGGGGGAGGACCTGTTCACGTCCCAGAGCAAAAAGCGCATGAGCCATCTCCTGCGCCGGGTGGAAAACCTGCGGGGCGAGACCCGTATGCTCCACGAATACGCCACCCAGATCAGCAGCGAGTATCAGGCGCAGGTGGACATCGCCCAGAACCGGGTCATGAAGGTGCTGACCATCGTGACCGCCATCTTCCTGCCTCTGACGCTGATCGCCGGATGGTACGGCATGAACTTTACGGGCATGCCGCTGCTGGAATGGCGCTACGGCTATCCGGTGGTGGTGGCCGTGTCGGTGCTGGTAGTGGCGGCGCTGATCTGGTACTTCAGGCGAAAAAAGTGGTTTTGATAAAAAGAAAGAGACGACCGCAGGCCGTCTCTTTTTGCCTATTTACACATCTTCGCTCTGCGCGTTGCGCAGCAGCTCCTCCGGTGATACGCCGTACAGCTTGGCCAGCGCCAGCAGATTGGCGGTGCTGGGATCCGCCGCGCCGGTCTCCCACTTGCTGACGGCCTGACGGCTGACGCCCACGGCCTCCGCCACGAACTCCTGCGTCATGCGGCAGCGCTCGCGGTGGCCCTTCAGCGCCTTGGCCAGGGACTCCACCGCCGCCCGGTTCTCCTGCCGTACCTCGCCGCTGCGCAGATACTTCCGCAGGGCGCGGATCAGCAGAATGAACAGATAGACGATGGCGGCAATGATGACCACCACGATCAAAGACATGAGAAGGGTACTGATCGAAGTAAATCTCATAATGCCATACCTCCCTTGAGGAAGCCTTTGTATGTCATCTGCATAGCAGGCACACTCCTGTCACCAGCAGCGCCGTCACCGCCGCGCCCAGGGCCATCAGGCCCAGATAAATTGTCATCATCGGTTTCGCTCCTTTGCGTTTGATGACGCTATGATACCGGAAATGCCCCGTTGCCGCCACCAACTACCGCGCAACTTTCGGTTGCGGAGGAGGAAAATTTCGTGGCTGCGGCCACGAGGTACTTTTGCCCATGGCGGCAAAAGTACCCAAAACCGCCACTTAAACCTGCGGTTTAAGAATCCGCCCACGCTATGCCGTTTGCGCATTTGCTGCCTTTTACCACGCGTTTGCGGAACATTGCCGTTATCGTTTCGTATGACGTATTGACTATCTTCTTGCGCCGCTGCCGCTGATGATATCAACGGTAGAAAACAGCGCGTTGTACGGCGGCGCGATGAGGGCATCGCGCCCTACGAAATTCTAACGGTGGTTGGCCGTAGGGCGGGGTGACCACACCCCGCCGCCCGATATCCGGCGTGCCATAAAGGCGGGGCACATTGGCCCCGCCCTACAGTTGAACCGTTGTAGTGGCGGACGACCCTGTCCGCCCTGACGATGCCCGTTTGATTTTCCGGGGGCCGACAGAGTCGTCGGCCCCTACACTATGGAAAAGTGGGCCGCCGGAGGCCGTCCCGTGCCCGGAGGCACGGGACACCCCAATTCAGAATTTACAGCTTCGTCACCATGGGGATGATCATGGGACTGCGCTTGGTCTGCTTATAGAGATAGCTGCTGACGGCGGACTTCACCGTGCGGCAGACCTCGCCGTCGTCCTTGCGGCGGCGGTTGGACATGCCGTCCACCGCCTTCATGGCCACCTTCCGCATCTCCTGCATCAGCTCCTCGGACTCCTTGACGTACACGAAGCCCCGGGTGACGATCTCCGGCTCACACAGAAGCTGGTGATCATGGCTGGAGATGGACAGGACCACCACCACCATGCCGTCCTCGGCCAGGATCTTCCGGTCGTTCAGCACCACGGCGCCCACTTCGCCCACACCGCCGCCGTCCACGAACACCTCGCCGGAGGGGACGGTGGTCTCGCACTTCATGTGCTTGGTGGTCAGCTCGATGACGCTGCCGTTGTCGGCCACGCAGATGTTGTTGGGATGCATGCCCATGCTCTCCGCCACCCGCTTGTGGATCTGCAGCATCCGCTGCTCGCCGTGGAGGGGGATAAAGAACTTGGGCTTGGTCAGGGCGTGGATGATCTTCAGCTCCTCCTGGCAGGCGTGGCCGGACACATGCAGCATGTCCGCCTTGTCATACACCACGTCCGCGCCCTTGCGGAACAGCTCGTTGATGACCCGGCCCACCGTCACCTCGTTGCCGGGGATGGCGCTGGCGGAGATGATGACCTTGTCGCCGGGGCCCACATCCACCTGCTTGTGGGTGGAGAAGGCCATGCGGTACAGGGCGCTCATCTCCTCACCCTGAGAGCCGGTGGTGACGATGACCTGCTGATTCAGGGGCAGGCCCTTGATGCGGTTGATGTCCATCAGGGTGTTCTTGGGCACCTTCATATAGCCAAGCTCCGTGGAGACTTTCATAATGTTCTCCATGCTGCGGCCGGTGACGGCCACCTTGCGGCCGCAGGCCGCCGCGGCGTCCAGCACCTGCTGGATGCGGTGAACGTTGCTGGCGAAGGTGGTGACGATGATGCGCTTGGTGCAGCCGGTGAACTGCCGTATGAACGTGGCGCCCACGGCCTTTTCACTCAGGGTGTAGCCGGGACGCTCCACATTGGTGGAGTCGGCAAGCAGCGCCAGAACGCCCTGCTTGCCCAGCTCGCCGAAGCGGGCCAGGTCGATGACCTCGCCGTCGATGGGCGTGGAGTCGATCTTGAAGTCGCCGGTGTGAACGATGGTGCCCATCCGCGTGTGGATGGCGAAGGCCGCCGAGTCGGCGATGGAGTGGTTCACATGGAGGAACTCCACCTGGAACTTGCCGGCCTTCACAGTCTGGCCCGCCTCCACGGTGATGAGCTTGGTGGAGTTCAGCAGTCCGTGCTCCTGCAGCTTCAGCTTGATGAGCCCGGCGGTGAAGCGGGTGCAGTAGATGGGGGTGTTGATCTGCTTGAGGACGTAGGGAATGGCGCCGATGTGGTCCTCGTGCCCGTGGGTGATGAACATGCCCCGCAGGCGGCTGTGGTTCTTCACCAGATAGCTGACGTCGGGGATGACGCAGTCGATGCCGTACATATCGTCCCCGGGAAAGGCCATGCCGCAGTCCACGACGATGATCTCGCCGCCGTACTCATAGGCGGTCATGTTCTTGCCGATCTCATTGAGACCGCCCAGAGGAATGATTTTCAGTTTTTCTGCCATAAATGTCGATTACTCCTTTGCTTTTCACAGATGCCGCACAGCCGCCGGACATGGAAAAATGGCCGCAGCAAAACAAAGGCGGTCCGCCGCGCCGCCGGCCCTGCATCGCCGGAGGGGGAGCGGAGTATCGCCCAGCCGCTGTGTGGATGGTCACGGGGAAAAGTCCCCTTGTTTTGTCTATATGATCGCAGGCGCGCGCTCTGCGAAACGACCAAAAAATACGCACAATTTTCTGTGCTTTTTACAAAGTATACCACACATTTTCCTGTTTGTACACCCCCAACTTGCCGACAGGTTCCGACAGGGCGCGCAGCAGGAGCGGCGGAGACGGAAACTGACGGGATTTTCCAAAAGCACCTATTGTCCCAACGGGAATTGTGTGCTATAATCAATTCCTATATTAAATTGGAGACGTATTCCCATCAAAAGGGAGGAGGACGCCCTTTGAGTAAAAAGATCATTCGCGGGTTCCGCACGAATATGGCGCTGTACAGCCTGTGCCTGCTGGCCTTCGTTATCGTGACCATTCCGGTCGAGCCGCTGCTGGCGGCGGGGGAGGCCCTGGCGGCCGTGGTGGTGCTGCTGCTGGGAAACCGGCGCAACAAGATGGCCCAGGCCTCGGTACGGCAGTACATGGACCGCGTATCTGGCGGCATGGATTCCGCCCGCTCCAGCAACATGCTGTACGCCCCGCTGCCCATGCTGGTGTTCGATGTGAACACCGGCGAGGTGCTGTGGAGCAACGATATGTTCCTGCAGCTCACCAGCCAGAAGGAGAAGATCTTCGAGATGCTGGTGGACACTGTGGTGCCGGATTTCAGCTATCGCTGGCTGCTGGAGGGCAAGCGGGAGTATCCGGAGCTGTTCCCCTGGAACGGCCGGATCTATCGGGTGTTCGGCTCTCTGAGCCATCCGGAGGAGATGGAGCGGGACCAGACCCCTCTGGCCACCACATACTGGATGGACGTTACGGACAGTGAGGAGATGCGCCAGACGCTGGAGCTGACCCGGCCGCTGGTGGCCATCCTGATGGTGGACAACTACGAGGAGCTGATGAAGGCCTGCCCCGAGAGCAAGCGCTCGGCGGTGCTGGCCGCGCTGGAGGAGAAGCTGAACGACTGGGCCGCGGGCTCCGGCGGACTGCTGCTGAGCTACGACCGCGACCGGTATCTGTTTGTGTTTGAGGAGAAGGACTACGGCGGCTACACCGAAAGCAAGTTCGACGTGCTGGAGAAGGTGCGGCAGGTGCAGGCCGGAGAGGGCGTGTCCGCCGCGCTGTCCATCGGCGTGGGACGGGATGAGGACAGCTTCGACCAGCTGTTCAAGAACGCCTCGCTGGCGCTGGAGATGGCGCTGAGCCGCGGCGGCGATCAGGCCGTGGTGAAGGACCGGGTAAACTTCGAGTTCTACGGCGGGCGCAGCAAGTCCACGGAGAAGCGGACAAAGGTGAAGTCCCGGGTCATGGCCAACGCGCTGGGCGAGCTGATCGACGACGCCAAGCAGGTATATGTCATGGGCCACAAGTACGCGGACATGGACTCCGTCGGCGCGGCCATGGGCGTGTGCTGCATCGCCCGCAAACGGGGCAAGAAGTGCCAGATCGTCATCGACACCGAGAACAACGCCGCCCATCCCCTGATCCGTAAGATGGCGGAGCAGCCGGAATACGCCGGTGTGATGATCTCCGGCGGCGAGGCGTTTCTGAAGTGCCAGCCCGGGGCGCTGCTGGTGGTGGTGGACACCAACCGGCCGGAGAGCGTGGAGTCCGAGGAGATGCTGGAGACCTGCAACCGCGTGGCGGTCATCGACCACCACCGGCGGGGCAGCAGCTACATTGAGAAGATGGCCCTGAACTACCACGAGCCCTACGCCTCCTCCGCCAGCGAGCTGGTGACAGAGCTGATGCAGTATCTGCTGGAGCCCTCCGATGTGCTGAAATGCGAAGCGGAGGCACTGCTGGCGGGCATTGTGCTGGATACCAAGAACTTTACCAACCGTACCGGCGGCCGCACCTTCGAGGCGGCGGCCTACCTGCGGCGCACCGGCGCCGACACCCAGGATGTGCAGCGCTTGTTCCAGGGCGACCTGCAGTCCATGGTAGACCGGTACGCCATCATCCGGCAGGCGGAGCTGTACCACGACGACATCGCCGTGGTGGCGCTGGAGGACGAGTGCGACCGCGTGACGGCGGCCAAGGCGGCGGATGAACTGCTGACCATCCGCGGCATCAAGGCGTCCTTTGTCCTGTACCGGAAGGGAGAGGGCGTGTACATGTCGGCCCGTTCGCTGGGCGAGGTGAACGTGCAGGTCATTCTGGAGGCGCTGGGCGGCGGCGGCAATTCCACCACCGCCGGCGGTCAGGCGGACAACATCTCGGTGGAGGAGGCCAAGGCCAGACTGCTGGAGGCCATCGACCGTTACTTTGAAAACTGACGAAAAGGAGATACAGAGCGATGAAAGTGATTTTGAAGCAGGACGTGAAGGGCAAGGGCAAGAAGGGCCAGCTCATCGAGGCGGCGGAGGGCTATGCCCGCAATTTCCTGCTGCCCAAGGGACTGGCCGTGGAGGCCACTGCCGACGCGGTGAACACCATGAAGCTGCAGGCCAAGGCCAAGGCCAAGGCGGACGCGGAGGCCAAGGCGGAGGCGCTGGCCATTGCCGAGAAGCTGAAGAGCTGCCAGGTGAAGATCGCGGCCAAGGGCGGCGAAGGCGGCAAGCTGTTCGGCGCCGTCACCGGCAAGGAGATCGCCGGTGCGCTGAAGGAGCAGTTCGGCATGGAGATCGACGGCAAGAAACTGGTGCTGGATCAGCCCATCAAGAGCTTCGGCAGCTACGAGGTCAAGGCCAAGCTGGGCTTCGAGGTCAGCGGCACTGTGTACGTGCTGGTCATCGAGGAGAAGTAACTTTTACCACGGAGAGGAGGGTCTCATATGGCTGCGGACGATCTGCTGCTGCGGCAGGCGCCTCATTCGCCCCAGGCGGAGCAGGCGGTGCTGGGCTCCATGCTCATCGACCCCGACTGCATCAAGGACGTCATGGACAAGCTGCAGCCGGAGGACTTTTATCTGCGGGCCAACCGCGATATCTTTGAGACCATCTACCATATGTTCATCTATTCCAGGCCCATTGACGGCGTCACTGTGGCGGGGGAGATGGAGCGAAACGGCGTCTATAACGACAACACCCGGGACTATCTGGTGCAGCTGATGGACGTGACGCCCACCAGCGCCAACGTCATGGAATACGTGAAGATCGTGCTGGACAAGTCGCTGATGCGGCAGGTGGCGGCAGCCGCCGGCAGCATCACCGCCATGGTGCAGGAGGGCAACGGCGACGCAGGCGACATGCTGGAGTCAGCGGAGCAGAAGGTCTACGCCATCCGGCGGGGCCGCAGCGCCCAGAACATGGTGACGGTGAGCATGGTGCTGCAGGACGTGATGAACCATCTGGCGGAGCTCACTGCCAGCGGCGGCAAGACGCTGCCGGGCCTGTCCACCGGCCTGTCCGCCGTGGACGCCAAGATCAACGGCCTGAACAAGTCCGACCTGCTGCTGCTGGCCGCACGCCCGGGCATGGGAAAGACCAGTATGGCCCTGAACGTGGCGCTGTCCGCCGCCAAGGAATCCGGCAAGACCGTGGCCATCTTCTCCCTGGAAATGTCGCGGGAGCAGCTGGTGACGCGGCTCATCGCCAGCGAGGGACTGGTGGAGAATACCCGTCTGGTGACGGGCAACCTGCGGGAGAGCGACTGGCAGCGCATCGCCGAGGCCGCGTCCTCCCTGAGCCGGATGGATATCCGCATAGACGACAATCCGCTGCTGACGGTGGCGGATATGAACGCAAAATGCCGCAGGCTGGAGAATCTGGGGCTGGTGGTCATCGACTACCTGCAATTGATGACCTCCGCCGGCGGAAAGGGCTACTCCGGCGAGAACCGCCAGCAGGCGGTGTCGGACATCAGCCGTATGCTGAAGATCATGGCCAAGGAGCTGCAGGTGCCGGTGCTGTGCCTGAGCCAGCTGAGCCGTGCCAACGAAAAGCGCGACGACAAGCGGCCCATGCTGTCGGACCTCCGCGAATCCGGCGCCATCGAGCAGGACGCGGACATCGTGCTGTTCCTGTATCGGGACGATTACTACAACAGCGATTCGGAAAAGCGCAACGTGGCGGAGTGCATCGTGGCCAAGAACCGCCACGGCGAGACCGGCAAGGTGGAGCTGCGGTGGATGCCGGAGTACACCGCCTTCGGCACGCTGGAGAACCGCTATGACGATGAGGAGTGAGCCATGGACCTGACGCCGTGGATGGCGCGGTGGCACATGCTGCCGGAAAAGGGCGGCGTGATCCTGTGCGCCGTGTCCGGCGGGCGGGATTCCATCTGCCTGCTGGACTATCTGCACACGCTGGGGCAGGAGCGGGGCTTTACCGCCGCGGCGGGACATCTGAACCATCTGATGCGCCCCACCGCCCAGCGGGACGAGGACTTCGTCCGCAGCTTCTGCGCCCGGCGGGGCATCCCGTTCTACACGGAACGGGCCGACGTGTACGCCCTATGCGGCACGTGGGGCCTGACGGTGGAGGAGACGGGACGCCGCGCGCGGTATGAGTTTTTGCAGCGGACGGCGGAGGCCATCGGCGCGGAGAAGATCGCCACGGCCCACCACCAGAACGATCTGGCGGAGACGGTGCTGCTGCAGCTGCTGCGGGGCACGGGACCCCAGGGCCTGACGGGTATCCCGCCGGTGCGGGGCAACATCGTCCGGCCGCTGCTGGACACGCCGCGGCGGGACATTGAGCGATATATTGCCGAGCACGATCTGGCGTATGTCACCGATGAGACCAACGGGGACACGGCCTACGCCCGTAACCGGCTGCGGCTGGAGATCTGGCCGGAGCTGGAGGGAATCAACCCCCGAGCGGCGGAACACATCGCCTGCACGGCGGACATCCTGCGGCGGGAGAACGCCTATCTGGATGCGCTGGCGGCGGAGCGGCTGCGGTCAACGGGGACCGGCGTGGACTGCGAAGCGCTGCTGGCAGCGCCAGAGGCCCTGCGGCCCAGAATGCTGCGGCTGCTGCTGGATCGGCTGCCCACGGGACGGAAGGATCTGGGTGCAGTGCATCTGGCGGCGCTGGAGCAGCTGGCCGCCGGCGAGGGCGCACTGTCGCTGCCGGAGGGCGTGGAGGCGGTGTGCCGCGGCGGCGTGCTGACCCTGCGCATGGCGGAGACGGCGCCGGAGGAGACGGTACTGCGCCGGGGGGAGAACCCCTACGGCGCGGGATACCTCGTGGTGAGCAGAAGCCCCATGGAGGGAGCGCTGGCACTGCGGTGCGGCGCGGAGCAGCGCCTGACGGCCCGCTGCTGGCGGCGGGAGGACCGGCTGACACTGCCGGACGGCCGCGGGGCGCGGAGTCTGAAGCGGCTCATGGCGGAGCGGGGCGTGAGACCCGAGAACCGCCGGAAAATACCGGTGCTGTGTGTGGACGGCGTGGCCGCCGCCGCGTGGGGCATCGGCGTGGACAGGAGCTTCCTGCCGGAGCCATCCGGTGAGGGCATATATTATATTATAATGAGAGAAAGCTAACGGAGGACAAAACGGTATGGCGAAGAGCAATATGGATCAGGATATTCTGAAGGTCCTGCTGTCTGAGGAAGAGATCAAGACCCGCGTGGCGAAACTGGGCGAGGAGATCTATGATGCGTTCCGCGATAAAAACCCCATGTTCGTGGGCGTGCTGAACGGCTGCTTCATCTTTATGGCGGACCTGGTGCGGGCGGCCCAGCTCAAGAGCGAGCTGGAGTTTATCGGCGTGTCCTCCTACAACAACGGGACCAAGTCCTCCGGCGTGGTGCAGATCACCCGCGATCTGCAGCGGGACATCAGCGGCCGCGACATCATCGTGGTGGAGGACATTCTGGACTCCGGCAACACGCTGGCGTTCCTGACGGACTATCTCAGGACCAAGGGCGCGGCGTCCGTTACCATCGCTACCCTGCTGGATAAGCCGGCGCGGCGGGAAAAGCCTATCAAGGCCGATTATGTGGGCTTCGAGGTGCCCGACGAGTTCGTAGTGGGCTACGGGCTGGACTACGCCCAGCAGTACCGCAACATGCCCTACATCGGCGTGCTGAAGCCGGAGGTATACAGCAAGTAAAACGGCGTATTTTATATACGCATCGTATAGAGAACGGGGGACGCAGACAGATGAGGGACAAGGGCGGCAAACGGCTGGCAGGCGGCGCACCGGATGGTGCGGCGATAGCGGAGCAGGCTGCGGCAGGCGGCGCACCGGCGGGAAAGAGCCGGTGGCGGCGGCTGTGGGACGACTGGGGCTATCTGGTCGTCACGGCGGCGGTGATGTTGTTCCTGCTGCGGGTGCTGCTGCAGCTCATCTACGTGCCCACCGCGTCCATGGAGACCACCATCCCCACCCGATCACTGGTGGTGGGGTGGCGGCTGCCCTATGCAGTGGCCGACCCCGTGCCCCAGCGGGGCGCTATCGTTACGTTCTGGAACGACGAGGAGGGTGAGGTGCTGGTGAAGCGGGTGGTGGGACTGCCCGGGGAGACGGTGTCCTTCGAGGGCGGCGATGTGTATATCGACGGGGCGCAGCTGGGCGAGGACTATCTGCCGGAGGGCGTGGAGACCCTGTGCGACAAGACGTTCCAGGTGCCGGAGGGCTGCGTGTTCGTGATGGGCGACAACCGCGAGTGGTCCAAGGACAGCCGTCTGCTGCAGGAGCCGTATATACCGGCGGCATCCATCCAGGGGCAGATGCTGCTGGCGTTCTCCATCGGCTCCGGCCAGAGCTGGCAGGGTGTCCGCTGGATCGGATAGCATAACAAAACGTAATTTTCCACGAGTGGTTATACAATTCGTATAGCCATCCGGCGGCGAAAGGAGACCATATGGAAGACAAAGGCGGCAAGCGTCTGGCCCGGAACAGGGCGGACGCGGCGCGGAACGATACGGCGCAGGGGAAGATGCCTGCGGCGGACGTGCCGGAGAGCGGCGCGGCACCGGTGCAGAGCCGGTGGAAGCGGCTGTGGAGCGACTACGGCTATCTGCTGGTGACGCTGGCGGTGGTAGTGCTCATCTTCCGCGTGCTGCTGCAGCTGGCCTACGTGCCCAGCGGCTCCATGGAGACCACCATTCCCACCAAATCGCTGCTGGTAGGCTGGCGGCTGCCCTATCTGGTCAGCGATCCGGCGCCGCAGCGGGGCAGCATCGTCACGTTCTGGGACGAGGAGATGGGCCACGTGCTGGTGAAGCGGGTGGTGGGACTGCCCGGAGAGACGGTGTCCTTTGAGGGCGGCTTCGTCTATATCAACGGAGAGAAGCTGGACGAGGACTATCTGCCGGTCAGCGGTATCACACAGAGCGAAAAGGACACGTTTCAGGTGCCGGAGGACTGCATTTTTGTGATGGGCGACAATCGCACAGGCTCTCATGACAGCCGGTATCTGCGGGAGCCGTACATTCCGGTATCGCAGGTGCAGGGCCGGATGCTGCTGGCCATCTCCATCGGCTCCGGCCAGAGCTGGCAGGGCGTGCGGTGGATCGGATAAAGGGGGCGTAAGGTTTTGGAAAGAAGACGATTCGGGGCGACCGGCCTGCTGCTGGTAGTCCTTGTGGTGGTATTCGTGGGGTATCTGGCGGGCAATATGCGCCGCGCCGGAGACATTTCGTACAGCCAGCTGCGCTCGCTGTTCACGGAGGAGAAGGTGCAGTCCTTCGCCATTGAGAATGAGCGGCTCACCGCCAGCCTGCGGGACGGCACCACCGCCACCTGCGAGCTGTACAGCTTTGAGACGTTTTACGAGGATCTCAACGATCTGGTGGTGGAGCAGAACAAGGCGGGCATCATCGAGGCCTACGACTACCACGCCGACCACTCCACCAACTGGGTGCAGGTGCTGCTGCCCTATGTACTGGCGATCATGGGATTCATCCTGCTGCTGAACCTGATGAACCGGATGAACGGCGGCGGTGCGGCGGCCAACGACAAGATGGCCCGCTTCGGCGAGGCCCGCACCCAGAGCTTACCCACGGGCAGCAAGAAGGTGACATTTCAGGACGTGGCCGGCGCCGATGAGGAGAAGGAGGAGCTGGAGGAGATCGTCCAGTTCCTGCGGGACCCCGAGAAGTATACGGCACTGGGGGCGCACATCCCCAAGGGCGTGCTGCTGGTGGGCCCTCCGGGCACCGGCAAGACCCTGCTGGCCAAGGCCGTGGCGGGGGAGGCGGACGTGGCATATCTGTCCATCTCCGGCTCCGACTTTGTGGAGATGTATGTGGGCGTGGGCGCCAGCCGCGTCCGCGACCTGTTTGAGCAGGCCAAGAAGCAGGCGCCGGCCATCGTGTTTATTGACGAGATCGACGCGGTGGGCCGTCAGCGCGGCAGCGGTCTGGGCGGCGGACACGATGAGCGCGAGCAGACGCTGAACCAGCTGCTGGTGGAGATGGACGGCTTCGCCGTCAATGAGGGCGTGGTGGTGCTGGCCGCCACCAACCGCGTGGACATCCTGGACCCCGCGCTGCTGCGGCCCGGGCGCTTTGACCGGCAGGTATATGTGGGGCTGCCCGACATTAAGGGACGGGAGGACATTCTGAAGATCCACGCCCGCGGCAAGCCGCTGGCGGAGGATGTGGATCTGGGCCGCGTGGCCCGCAGCACCGCGGGCTTCACCGGCGCGGATCTGGAGAATCTGCTGAACGAGGCGGCGCTGCTGGCCGGCCGGCGGGACCAGAAGCTCATCACCGAGGATGTCATCCATGAGGCGGTCATCAAGGTCATCGCCGGTCCGGAAAAGCGCAGCCGCGTGATCCCCGAGATAGAGCGGAAGCTCACCGCCTACCACGAGGCGGGCCACGCCGTGGTCATCCACGCCCTGCCCGATCACGATCCGGTACACCAAATCACCATCGTGCCCCGGGGACAGGCGGGCGGCATGACCATCTTCCTGCCGGAGGAGGACCGGTCCTACCGCTCCAAGGCGTATATGACCCAGCAGATCGTATCCCTGCTGGGCGGCCGCGCCGCGGAGGAGCTGATTTTGGGTGATATCTCCACCGGCGCGTCCAGTGACATCCAGCGGGCCACGGCCATTGCCAGAAAGATGGTGGGCACCTACGGCATGTCGGAAAAGCTGGGCAACGTGGCCTTCGACGCAGGCACCGATGAGGTGTTTATCGGCAAGTCCATGGGCCACACCCGTCCCTACTCGGAGAAAACGGCGGCGGAGATGGACGAGGAGATCCGCGCCATCATCGACAGCGCTTACGACCAGTGCCGCCGGATTTTGACGGCCAACCGCGAGCAGCTGGTGGCCGTGGCGGAGTATCTGCTGGTCCACGAGACCATGGACGCCGAGACCTTCGAGAGCTATTTCACCGGCGGGCAGGCATCGGAGGAACGTTAAAGGTCCGTGCAAAAAATGAAAAAAAGAGGCCCTGCGGCAGCGCCGCAGGGCCTCTTTTGTGCAAATAGCGCGGGTGGGAGGGTTGATTATAGGGAAAAATAATAGAGCTTTGGGCAAAATGACGAAAAACGTGTCTGTGAGTGACGGACAAATGTCGGGGAAGTATGCCGGAAAATAGCGGCAAATGTACGCGGCGGGGAGACAAAAGCGGCGGAAAAGCCGGAGAAATCAAGGCCTTCCGGGGAAAAGCGGCACGATTTTTCGGAGCAACTCACAGTTGTAATCGCAGGGGAGTTCCGATAAAATGGGGGCATTCTATGGAGGACCCATTTGGGAGGGTCCTCCGGAGAAAGCATAGGAGGAAAATGAAATGAAGAAGTTTTTTGCGATGCTTCTGGCGCTGGTCATGGCGCTGAGCCTGGTGGCCTGCGGCCAGCAGGGCGGCGACAGCCAGGGCTCCGATGACGAGAACAAGGGCTCCGACGGCAGCGCCCCCGTGGCCTATGTGCTGGCCGAGAAAGGCGACACCTATTCTCTGGGTCTGGCCAGCAGCTTCCAGACCGCCTTTGAGAAGCTGGGCGGCACCGTTGTGATGGAGACCTTCCCCACCAACACCACCAACTTCTCCGACTATCTGCAGAAGGCCATTGATAAGGACGCCGATGTGATCTTTGCCCCCAACTCCATCACCGTGGCATCCAGCCTGCTGCCCCAGGCCAACGACCTGGGCGTGGAGTGCCCCATCATGGCCGGTGACACCTGGGAGTCCTCCGTCATTCTGGACGGTATGGCCAACACCGGGCTGAACGTGTACTGCTCTACTTTCTTTGATGAGAACGACTCCGCTTCCAGCGCCGCGTCTGAGTTCGTTGACGGCTTCAAGGCATGGCTGAACGCCAACTCCGACGCCTACAACGACAATGGCGGCAACGACATTGTGGCGGCTGTCTCCGCACTGGGCTTTGACGCCTACAACGTGGCCATGGCGGCCATCCGCGCTGCGGCCGAGGCCAAGGGCGCTGACCTGACCTCCGTGGACGTGGCCAGAGCGCTGTGGACCCTGACCTATGACGACGCCGTTACCGGCAAGATCCAGTTCAACTACACCGGCGATGCCATCAAGAACTGCGCCTACATCAAGAAGGCCGCAGCCGACGGTTCCAAGTTCGAGTTCGTCAAGACCCAGGAGGTCCAGAACGATGACACGCAGGCCACCGGCTTTGACTACGGCGATGCCGCCGGCGTGAAGCTGGATACCGTCAACCACAAGATCGTCATCGGCGTGTATGAGCCTCTGACCGGCAACAACGGCGGCGGCGGCAAGCAGGAAGTGCTGGGCATCAAGTATGCCAACTCCCTGGACAATAAGATCGACATTGCCGGTGAGGAGTACACTGTGGAGCTGTACGTCTCCGACAACGGCTCTCTGGAGGAGAACGCGGTGTCCGCCGCTTCCTCCATCGTCTCCGCAGGCGCTATGATCTCCCTGGGCTCCTACGGCTCCGGCGTGTCCATCGCTGCGGCAGATACCTTCGCTGAGGCCCAGATCCCCGCCATCGGCGTGTCCTGCACCAACGCGTCCGTCACCGACGGTCACGACTGGTACTTCCGCATCTGCTTCCTGGATCCGTTCCAGGGCTCCGTCATGGCTCAGTTCGCCTGGGACATGGTGGCGGCTGCGTGACCATTCTGATTTGACCCACAGAAGTACGGTGGTCCGCGCCACCGTACTTCTTTCGGTTTGAGAGGTGACATACATGAATCTGACTCCTTATCTGATCCGAGGGCTCGCCACAGGCGGACAGTTCGCGCTGGTGGCCATCGGCTACACCATGGTGTACGGCATCCTGAAGCTCATCAACTTCGCCCACGGCGACCTGTTCATGCTGTCGGGCATCATGATGATCTATCTGGCGGCCTCCTTCCCCACTATGCCTATGTGGGTGACCATCCTCATCATGATCGCCCTGACGGTGTTTGTGGGCTTTGCCATCGAAAAATGCGCCTATTCCCCGCTGCGCACCGCGCCGCGGATGTCCGTGATGATCTCCGCCATCGGCGTCAGCTATCTGCTGCAGAATCTGGTGTGCTACGTCACCGGCGGCCTGGCCAAGCAGTTCCCCGATATCCCCCTTATCAGCCAGAGCGTCCGCGTGTTCGGCGTGAAGGACAAGCTGGCGGTGTTCATCTCCCCACTGGCAGCGGTGGTGCTGATGGTCATTCTGGTGATTATTATCAACCACACCAAATTCGGTATGTCCATGCGGGCCGTGTCCAAGGATTTTGAGACGGCGCAGCTCATGGGCGTGAAGATCAACCGCGTCATCTCCATGACGTTCATCATCGGCTCGTTCCTGGCGGCGGTGGGGGCGCTGCTGTACTTCGCCAAGAACACCGGCATCAACCACATGGCAGGCTCCACCCCGGGCATCAAGGCGTTTATCGCCGCTGTGGTGGGCGGCATCGGCTCCGTGCCCGGCGCTGTGGTGGGCGCACTGCTCATTGGCGTGGTGGAGAGCCTGGCAAAAGCCTTCGGACTGGCAGATTTCAGCGATGTTATCTCGTTTGCACTGCTGATTATCATTCTGGTCATCAAACCCACGGGCCTCTTCGGAGAGAAAACGACGGAGAAGGTGTGAGAGGATGAAAACGACATTTTGGGAGAAAAACAAGCGCACCATCTGCAACCTCATTTTGGTGGCGGTGCTGGTGGCGCTGGTGGGATGCGTGGACGCCTTCGCGCCGTCCAGCTCCATGTGGTTCCCCGTGCTGCGGAAGGTATGTACCTTCGCACTGGCGGCGGTGGCCATGAACCTGCTCAACGGCTTTACCGGCCTGTTCTCGCTGGGCCAGGCGGGCTTCATGCTGCTGGGCGCGTATGCCTATGCCATTCTGACCATCCCTGTGGAGCTGCGGAGCACCGTGTTCCGCAACTACGGCGACAGTCTGGTGCAGTTTCAGATGCCGCTGGTGCTGGCGCTGCTGGCGGCAGGTGTGGTGGCCGCGTTCTTCGCATTCCTCATCGGCCTGCCTGTGCTGCGGCTGAAGAGCGACTATCTGGCCATCGCCACGCTGGGATTCGCGGAGATCGTCCGCGGCCTGGTGCAGCTCAGCCAGTTCGGCCCGCTGACCAACGGCCCCGACCCGCTGAATAACTTTACCGCGCCGAAAAGCGTGATGCCCTACGCCGCCATTGCCGGCGTGTGCATCCTGCTGATCGTGCTGCTCATCAACTCCACCTACGGGCGGGCGTTCAAGGCCATCCGCGACGACGAGATCGCCGCCGAGGCCATGGGCATCAATCTGGCGCGGCACAAGATGATCTCCTTCGTGGTCAGCTCCTTCTTCTGCGGCGTGGCCGGCGCCATGCTGGCCATGTGCAACACATCGGTGTCCTCCGTGTCCTTTACCACCAGCATGACATATCAGATCCTGCTGGTGGTGGTGGTGGGCGGCATCGGCTCCGTGTCCGGCTCCGTCATTGCGGCGTTCATCTACTACGCCAGCAGCGAGTGGTGGCTGCGGTTCCTGGATCTGGAGACGTACACTGCGTCGGGCGCACGGGTACCCCTGCTGGGCTACGGCTTCCGCATGGTGGTGTTCTCCGTGCTGATCATGATCGTGGTGCTGTTCTTCCGCAAGGGCATCATGGGCACCCGCGAGGTGTCGGTGTATGACGACATCCGGAAGATCGGGCGTTTCTTTACCCGCAAGAGTGCGGCGAAAGGCGGTGACGCACAGTGAGTGAGACGAAAAACGTGCTGCGCGTGGAAAATGTGACCATGCAGTTCGGCGGTGTGGTAGCCGTGGACGATCTGAGTATGGAGGTCAATGAGGGCGAGATCGTGGCCCTTATCGGCCCCAATGGCGCCGGCAAGACCACGGCGTTCAACGTCATCACCGGCGTGTACGCGCCTACCAACGGGCAGGTGCTGTTCGACGGGAAAAAGGTGGTGGAGAATCACCCACGCGGCAAGATGCGCCGCCAGTATAAGGGCAAGCACCTGGGGGACTACAAGTCCGTGCTGGAGCCCACGCCCGATAAGCTGACCAGAATGGGCATGGCCCGCACATTCCAGAACATCCGGCTGTGGAAGTCCATGACCGTGTTCGACAACGTGCTTATCGCCAAGCACCTGCGGCGCAGCAGCAATATGTTCACCGCCATGTTCCGGCTCAACGCCAGGGAGGAGGCGCGGCAGCGCGCCGAGGTGCTGGAGCTGCTGCGGGTGGTGGGCCTGGAGGACGTGAAGGACGAGCTGGCCACCAGCCTGCCCTACGGCAAGCAGCGGCGGCTGGAGATCGCCCGTGCGCTGGCCACCGACCCCAAGCTGCTGCTGCTGGACGAGCCGGCTGCCGGCATGAACCCGCAGGAGACGCTGGAACTGGCGGAGTTCATCCGCGAGATCCGCGAGAAGTTCCACAAGACGATCCTCCTCATCGAGCATCACATGGATCTGGTGATGGGCATCGCCGACCGTATCTATGTGCTGGATTTCGGCGAGCTCATCGCACAGGGCACGCCGGAGGAGATCCAAAACAACGCGCGCGTCATTGACGCATATCTGGGGGTGGCAGACGATGCTGAAGATTGATGATCTCCACGTGTCCTACGGCGGCATCCGTGCCCTGCGGGGCATCAGCCTGGAGGTGCCGGACGGCAAGATCGTAACGCTTATCGGCGCCAACGGCGCCGGTAAGTCCACCACGCTGCGCACCATATCGGGCCTTGTGAAGGCGGACAGCGGTTCCGTCACCTACGATGGGCAGGAGCTGCTGGGCAAGCCCATCAACAAGGTGCTGGAGGCGGGCATCGCCCAGTCCCCCGAGGGGCGGCGGGTGTTCCCCAACCTGACGGTGCTGGAAAACCTGAAGATCGGCGCGTACCTGCGCAAGGACAAGGACGGCATCGAAAAGGACATCCGGTGGGTGTATGACCTGTTCCCGCGGCTGCAGGAGCGGCACTGGCAGCAGGCGGGCACCCTGTCCGGCGGCGAGCAGCAGATGCTGGCTGTGGGGCGGGCCCTGATGAGCCGTCCCAAGCTGCTGATGCTGGATGAGCCGTCGCTGGGCCTGGCGCCGTTGGTGGTGCAGGGTATCTTCGACATTATCCGTACCGTGAACCAGCAGGGCATGACGGTACTGCTCATCGAGCAGAACGCCAATATGGCCCTGAAGATCGCGGACTACGCCTACGTGCTGGAGACGGGGTGCATCACCAAGTCCGGCACCGGCGCGGAGCTGCTGGCCGATGAGTCCATCAAGGAAGCGTATCTGGGCAAGAAAAAGAAGTAAAAAAATATCCCGCGGCACTCACTGCCGCGGGATATTTTTTTACTTCTTAAGGATGGCGTCCACCACGCCGTCCAGCCAGTGGCCTTCGAACTGCTCGATGCAGCCGTCGTCCGTCAGCTTGGCCAGCTGCGGGTCGATGGGCATCTTGGCCAGCAGGGGCAGGCCGTACTCCTTGGCGGCCTCCTCCGTCTTGCCCTCGCCGAAAATATAGAGCTTTTTGCCGCAGTCGGGACACTGCACGTAGCTCATGTTCTCCACCAGACCCACGATGGGAATGTGCATCATCTGGGCCATCTTTACGGCCTTCTGCACCACCATGGACACCAGGTCCTGCGGCGACGCCACGATGATGACGCCGTCCACCGGCAGGGTCTGGAACACGTTGAGGGCCACGTCGCCGGTGCCGGGGGGCATGTCCACGAACATATAGTCCACGTCGTTCCACAGGGTGTCGCCCCAGAACTGCTGGACCACGCCGCCGATCACGGGGCCGCGCCAGATGACGGGGTCCGTCTCGTGCTCCAGCAGCAGGTTCACGGACATCAACTGGATGCCGGTGGCGGTGGTGACGGGGACGATGGCGTCCCCGCGGGCCATGGCACGGCCGTGGATGCCGAAGGCCTTGGGAATGGAGGGGCCGGTGATGTCGGCGTCCAGCACGGCTACGTTGTAGCCCTCACGGCGGACGGACACCGCCAGCTGGCTGGTGACCATGGACTTGCCGACGCCGCCCTTGCCGGACACCACGCCGTAGACCTTACCGACGCGGCAGCCCTCCCGCAGAGGCTTGATCTGGAAGGGGCTTTCGTTTTTGCGATCCGCGCAGCTCTCGCCGCACGTACTGCAATCGTGGGTACAATCGCTCATAACTGCTTCTCCTTATATAAATGTAGTGAATGGTAACATGGTGGATGATCGGTGTACGTACAGGTATAACACCAAATCGCGGCGCTGGCAAGTCTATAATGTCAGGACAGTAACATTTTTATGCCCCGCCAGATAGTCCCGCTCCCGCGTCTGGCAGGTGAACAGCAGGATCTGACGCTGTTCGCTCTCGGCCAGCAGGACATCCAGCGCGGCGCGGAGCCGTCGGTCATCGAAGGATACCAGCGCGTCGTCCAGAATCAACGGGACGTGCTTCTCCTCCGGCAGCACCATGCCGCAGATAGCAAGGCGTACCGCCAGATATAGTTGGTCGGCGGCACCCTGACTCAGCAGGCGGATGCTGCGGCTCATGGGGTCGCCGGACTGCTCGGCGGACAGAGCCATGTCCTGGCTCAGCAGCACCTTGTCATAGCGACCGTCGGTGAGGGCGGAGAAGATCTCTGCGGCCCGTGCGCCCAGCGCGGGGGAAAAACGGTTTTTCAGGATAATATTGGCCTGCTCCAGGGCCGTCATGGCCAGAGTGATGGCATCATACTCCTGCTGAAGGCGGGCCAGCTCCTCCCGCTTCTGAGATAGTTGGTCGGTCAGATCGCTGCTGCGGTCCAGCCCGCGGATGCGGCCCAACAGGTGGTCATAGCGGCTGCGGGCGTCGGCCAGCGCCGTCTGTGCCTGGGACAGCTCCAGCTCCACACTGCCGCCGGCGAGGGGGGTCACCGGCATGGGAGGACGGGTCAGGTCCTCCTCCGACAGCTGGCTCTGCAGGGCGTCGCGGCCCACGGCGGCCTCCCGAGCGGTGCGGCGGGCGTCGGCCAGAGTATCGCGGCTGCGGCGGGCGTCCGACAGAGCGATTTGCGCACCGGACAGGTCGGCGGCGGCAGGTGCGAAGCGCTGCACCTGGGTCAGCAGGGTCAGCAGGCGGCTGCGGCAGCTCTCCTCGGCACCGGAGAGGATGGCGCCGGCGCGGCGGGCGGCTTCGTCGGTCTGGGCGGCGCGGTCGCGGAGGGGCAGGTACGAGGCTGTCTGCTCCGCCAGAGCGGCGCGATCACGATCCACCCGCTCCTGCTCCTGCCGGATGGCGCGGCGGCGCAGGCAGACGGAGAATACGGTGAGCGCCGCGGCCAGCAGAGCCATACCGGCGAAGATCCAGCGCTGGGGTGAGGCGGCGCGAAACACCACAGCCAGCACGGCACTGATGACCAACAGCAGTCCATCGGCGGCGGGCAGCAGCAGGGACGGGGCCTTAGCGGGGGCGATACTGGCGGCGCGGCGCTCCAGCGCCGCAGCATCGTCAGGGTACAGCGGGTGGGCCTCCCAGACGGCGTGGGCCTCTGCCGCGGCAGTGCGGGCCTCGTTGGCTGCACTGCGCTGGCCGGTAAGGGCAGCCATGTCGCTTTGCAGCGCGGCAGCCTGCCCCTCCAGCAGAGACAGCGCAGCGTCATCCGGCAGCGGCGCGGCGGCCTCCGCCAGAATGTCGGCGCGGCGCTGGGCCTCCTCCGCCGTGCGGGCAGCACGGTGCCAGGCGTTGATGCGTTCCTGCCGGATCTGAGCCTGCTGCTGCGCCGCTTGATGGCGCAGGCCGTCCACCCGTTGGGTCAGGGCGGACACCTCCTCCTGGGCCTGACGGGCCTGCTGCTCCAGGGCGTCCAGTTCCTGCAGGGACTGGTGCAGCTGCGCGATGTCCCGTTCCAGCACAGGGATCTGGCCGGTCTTGTTGTGCTTGCGGCGGTTTAGCTGCTTTTTCAGGCGCTCGTAGGACTCGGTGAAGGAGGCGTCCTCCTCACCGGTGGTGATGAGGGAGGAGATGCGCCGCTCCAGCTCGGCGCTCTGGCTCACGGCCAGCGCATTCTGACCGATGAAAGCGCTGCGTTCCCACACGTCACGGGGGACGCCCAGCAGCTGCTCACCGGCGTTCTGGGCAGTGATGCCCTCCACGGGGGTACCGGTGCCAGTGTAGGTGCAGGAAAAATTCCCCATGGGTGCGTTGGCGCGGCGGGTGTCCCGCTGCAGCGTCAGGGCGCGGCCGTCGGACAGAATATCCATGCGGCCCTGCATGGCGGCGCCGCTCCAGGGGGCGAAGCGGTTCTTGTCGGCCATGAGGCCGCGGTCACGAGTGGACAGGCCATAGAGCATGGCGCAGATGAAGCTGCCCCAGGTGGATTTGCCGGACTCGTTGGGGGCACAGATGAGGTTCAGGCCACTGTGCAGGTGCAGCTCATGCTGCTCCAGGCGTCCGAAGGTGGCATTGAGATGGAGAAATTCCAAGATTTGCTCCTCCTTTTCGGGGTATACCATAATGATACAGATTATAGCATGGGCGGCGAAAAATGTCACCCGAAAGGGCATTAGAAAAAATTTTGAAAAGTCAAGATAAAAATTGCGAAAGGTAGGGAGAAATTTTGATACCTTCGGCAGCGCAGGCGGATTTGAAAGCCTCTGCGGGCGTTTTCCAGCCAAGGGAAGCACGGTAATAGGTGTTCATCCATCTGGAAACAGCGATGCAGTCTGCCTGCGTCACAGCGGCCAGAGAACGGCCCTTCTTGAACCAGCGGCGAATCATACGGTTGGCGTTTTCGTTGCTGCCGCGCTCGCAGCTGGTGAACGGATGACAGTAGTAGCAGTATGTGCGCCGGTAGCCAGTTGGGGAGTTTTCCAGGCGGTGGGCGTTAGAGAACTCCACGCCGTTATCCATGGTAATGCTCTTGAAGATATGCCGGAAGTCAGAGCAGCGCTGAAGGTGATCCAGCACGGCCACCACGGAGGCAGCATCCTTACGCGGGACTTTGAAGATCAATTCCATGCGAGTCAGACGCTCCGTCATGACAACGATAGATTCGCCAATACCCTGCTTTTTGCCCACAACGCTATCCATCTCCCAATGGCCAAAGGTGGAGCGCTCCGCGATAATCTTCGGACGCTGCTCAATACTGGTACCATGTCGGGCAGGCTTTTTCTGCTTGTCCTGCTTCCAGGGATGCTTACGGATGCCATGCTCAGGCAGATCAGAGGGGCGTGCATCCAGCAGGCCACGCCGGAGGTAGCGGTAAATAGTATCCTCGCAGAGATAGCCAAGATCAGAGGTGCGTAAAGACGCCGCTACCCACGCGGGGGAGCGGCGTTCTTTTTTGATATACAGGGATATGTAGGAGAGCAGCTCACCGTCAGCAGCAGCCTTCAGAGGAGCGCCGCAGTTTCGGCGGCGCTTCCGGCTACGGTCATCAGCAGCGTAGACGGAATATGCGTGATACTCCCTCAGATCGTGATTGAGCTGGACACAGTCACCATTCCGCAGCTCACGGTAGACGGTGGAGATATGGCAGCCCAGCAGCTGGGCGATCTCCCGTTTGCTGTGACCGGCACGGAGCAGCGCTTCAAACTGTACGCGACGATCGTGATCAAACCATTTCCATCTTGCCATTTCCAAATCCTCCAAAACCAAATAACCCAAATGACGGCGAGACTTGATAGTTATTGCTCCGGTGCTCTGACCGTGCGACCAGCGCACGGATCAGCCACCGGGGCTATGCGTTTATGCGTGTCGATAGTGCCTTACAGCGGTTGTTCAAAAGTGGCTGAGCTGGGGCAGCGGGATGCCTGCGGGCAAAGACAACCGGCAAGACAAAGGAAGCAGGCGGCAACAAGGCCGTTGTTCATGCTCCGCATTTCTGTGGGAGGTATATCCATTATATCAGCAATGACAGATCTATGAAAGCGTAATGGCATTACGGCTGAGATCTGGGCAGGGGCCCCGCGCGGCTAAAGCCTTGGCGCGGGGCCCCGCTGTAACACATCCTCCAGCTGCTGCCGACTGCGATCAGCGCCGCAGCGAGTGTCCGTTGTGTTACTTCCTCAATTTTTTCTGGTTTTTCCGCCAGGCACGGGAGGGCTTCACCACGCCGTCCATGTTGGCCTGCTGGTCGTTCCTGCGCAGGGACAAGATCTCCTCCTCGGACAGCATGTCGCCTTCCTTGAAGGATTTTTGCAGATTGCCCACACAGGCCAGGGTATTATAGGCGTTGTAATCCCTGTCCGTGACGAACCAGCAGCGGCGAGCGATCGGTGACACAAGGCGGGGACTGGTGGCATTTTCGACCTCCCAGGCATCATAGAGGTTCTGCCGCTGGAAGCGCCACAGCTTGTTGCAGTCTACCACGCAGCTGGTCACCTGCCGAAGCAGGGCATCCACATGGCCGAAGCGCTGGGCGGTATAGAACATGGAAATGTGGTAGTGTCGGCAGGTCAGCAGGGTGTTGAGGAACAGCGGATCTATGTTGCTTTTGAAGTTCCGGCTGTTCATCTGGACGCTGAACTCATCGCCCAGCACCAGCGTCACGGTGAGGGTATCATGCTCCTCGTCATACTGGCCGTTCTTCTCAGCGCAGTAGACCACCTGCTGGAGGGAGACGAAATCATCATAGGGGATAGACAAGGCCACGTTGGACAGCACCTTGACCCGCTGCTCTACCCACATCTGCCGCTCCTTGTCCCAGACGGCTTTGCCGTCGTATTGCTCATACATGGAAACAACCTTGTGGACGGCTGACAAGGTTTTCCCCTTGCCAAACAGTCCCACATAAGCAATCAGCTCTCCGGTGCTGCACTCGTTCCACTTTTGGTACTTGATATACTGGTAGAGATCGACCACACCGTAGCGCACCAGCTTAAGGGGATGGGACACAGCGCAGCGCAGCGTGGGAAACGATAGAATGAGCAGCGCCGCAATAACCAGAATGATAAACGTCATCAGAACCTCCGCCAGTTGATCAGGGCGGCGGCGATAGCGCCCATGATGCGGAACACCGCAACGACCAGCACGATACTGATGAACACCGTCAGCAGGTACGGGATCAGCTCCGCCATATTGGTGGGCGGGACTGCGTCCACGCCCGTGATCTGGAAGAACTCAGCCACGACAGAAGCCACTAAAACACCCCCTTGATGATTTTCCACACCAACCAGCAGAAGCCTAAAATCAGAAACAGCAGCAGAAAGCCCTCGGTGACGGTGTACTCGTCGAAGGACTTGGAGAGGAACAGACTGCTGTCCGTCTCATCGACGGCGGCAAACAGGGACGGGTCCGCCAGCAGCGCCGGATCGTCCGTGTAGCGGATGGTGCCGTCCGAATTGTAGATGGTGGTATAGCCCCGCTCTGATGCCGAATCATCCGCTGTGCCGGTGTCTGTTTCATCCGTTGGTTCTTCGCCAGGCTCCAGCGCCGGACGCAGCGCCCATTCCGGCACATCCTCCGGTATGTTAGCCGGTGGATCTACCGTAGCAGGCTCGGCAGCATAGGCACTCACGGTCAACACGAAGCACAGGACCAGAACGCTGGACAGAAGTTGTATGTATCTCAATTGTCATCACTCCATTTCACGATCAGGTAGACTACCGCACCGGCCACGATCAACCAGAGGAAGATCTGCCAGAGGGAGAACGTGAAGCCGTCCAGGGATAACTCGATCTGGAACAGCTCCAGGCAGGAAAGCAGGACTTGTCCGAGACCTTCCATTAGAACACCCTCCTTTTGATGATGACGCCAATGACCAACACGATCAGGGCTGCTTCAATGATGGTGATCCATTCGGCGGGGATAAATGGGAATAGGCTGCCGCCCAGATCAGTAAAAGCAGTGAAGAAACCGGACACAGAATCTACCGTGTGATCCAGCAGACTATCCACATCATCCAGACCATCCAACAGATTAAGGATGAAGTGCAGCGAGCCCACGATCAGGCCGTTGATCAGGCTGGTGATCATATTCAGCAGCGCCCGCAGCGGCTCAAGCAGTATTGACATTACAGCACCTCCAGTAACCAGCAGAACACTTCCCGCAGACCGGCCCATTTATAGTCGCTGCATCCGTGGTCGGGATAGGGCATACCGATGGCGTTCATGAAATCGGCACAGTCTGGGAGATCACAGCAGCATAGACATTTCAGGCAAAACAGGCTTTTCATAGTGACCTCCGTAACACAGATTTTAAGATCCTGGTCTGGCAGCTGAAGCAAGGTTGTGTTACGAGAAGAACAGTTTTCTGCCCACAGCACCCAGCGCCATGCAGATGACGGCAAAGGTCAATGCCGTTTGAAGCTCCATGGGGATGATGGCCCAGAAGCCGGTGAGCCATGACGGATAGGCTCCGCCGAAGCTGCTGATCTGCGCGGTATAATCGTTGAATTTAGAGATCACATTGTCCACGCCGGTCAGGGCCTTATCCAGCAGATGAACAAAGAAACCGATGAGCTTACCGGCAAAGGTGCCCAGCTTGCTGAACACTTTGACCACCAGCTTGGAAATGGACGTGTTGCTATAATCCTCGTTCGGCGCGCCGTCGCCGCTGTGATCCTCGTAGGTCTGGCCGCAGCGGGAGCAGGTATAGACATCGTAGGCGGATGCCGTCTCCTCGCCAGTGTCCGGATCGGTAACGGCGTCTGTGTGAGACGTAATGATCCAGTCGTGACCCAGTGGATCTACAATTTCCGAGTAGCTGTCGCCGCATTTAGCGCAGGTGGAGATCATCAGGCCAGGCAGCGTACAGGTGGCATCCTGCTCCATATCCTGCGCATAGCCATGCTCGCACGTGGCCGAACCGGAGGTAGAGCGCAGCTCCCCCAGAATATCGTCCAGCCGCGTGGTGATCTCCGTCAGATCCGTGGTCACGGTGGGCCTGGACATGTTGGTAATGGCCGCGATCAGACCGCTGTCATCGTAGGGCGGAATGTTGTTGATAGCGTTGATGATGTCCGCCGTCTGGGTGTAGCTGTCGTAGGTCTCATATTTGGCAGTGATACGCAGCA
>ERZ826242.1133-NODE-1133-length-31477-cov-12.052479_pt1 | contig 31477 bp, 30 predicted proteins | sample MGYA00519871_ERZ826242 | MGnify/ENA primary metagenome ERZ826242 (study PRJEB31778, sample SAMEA3449226) | human gut metagenome | biome: human gut; feature: human-associated habitat; material: faeces | place: United Kingdom | collected 2010/2012 ...
CAGCCTCATGGCTTACTGGCTCTTTGTCGATCAAGTCTATTGCAACTTTAACATTTTCATCTTTAGCATTCCCCCTCAACCACTCAAAGTAACTCCTATCACTCTCGAATATCTCTCCTAACGTCTTTCCTTGATATTTTCCAAAGGAAAGTTTTAAATTCTCAGCGTCTTCCTTAGTAACAACTGCTGGTAAATCTTCGCCCTGATATAGTGACAATCCCAAACCAAACATCGCTAAATTTTTAGTAAGGCACCTCATAATGGTCTTGTTTACGTCGAACATAGTCGCAGGTTCAACCCTTTTTCCGGTGTAATTACCAGTAAATTTGCCATTAACATACTCTTTGACTTGATAAGTATATGGGCGGATTAGCATTGCTTTATTGGCATTGTCCATGACAGGCAGCCACATCTCATGCGTTATACCTTCAATAGTTACACTTGTAAACACCATATAACCTGTATTTTCGTCATAAACATAAGGTACATTTTTCTCGCCAAACTTATATATCTTATACGTAGCCTTTGGATATATTTTCTTTATCTCGGCCCAAGCATAAGCCCAGCTTAAATAATTCAATCCATTCTTCTGCTCGACTTTATCATTAACATTCAATTCATATAAGTTTTCAAACATATTTTCCATTTCTAAAACCCTCTTTCTTTTTCATTTTTAAACTTGCTCGCCATAGTATCAAACGTATCTTCCATGGCTCTAGCTCTAGCACACAAGTGATGAGCTGTTGCGTAATACTCTTCTAAATTTTTAATAATCCAATAACCACCACTCTTGCCGGCTTCACTCCCAATTAGCCTAGGATATGTAACTTCGTCCCTAATAGTCTGAATATAACTCCTAAACGTCTTATGATCCTTGATGTTAAATTTCTTCATAATCTCCTTAGCCTTAATTCGTTTGTCATATCCAACACAATTTTTAATTAAATATCCATAAATTAAATCTTCCATCATAACCCCTTTCTTGATTGCTTTAACAATTCGCTTAACTGCCTATCGGTTAACCAAATTTCGCCTTTACAATGTTTTTTAATAATCTCTTCGGTAGACCTTTCCTGTTTAAGTTTTTCAAAATCTTTAATCTTCATTTAACCAATCCCATTCAGCCAGTTCATCGATTGCGAGCTGCTGCTCCTTGCTAAGCCTTGCTGGTTCCTTAAACCTTTTGTCTTCCCTCTGACACTCTTCAAGTGTTTTAAAACCTTTATCATGCCATGAATTTATAATTGCCTCTGTATAGCTTAAAGCCCTTGCGCCATTCAAAACAGTTAAGTCTATTGCGTGATTGATAACATCATCATCAAACCACTTCTGCCACTCATTAATTTTTTGGAGCTCTGCAGAAGTAACCGTTCTTCCAAAACTCTCCTCTAAATAATAATAAGTATTTATATTCTGATATTCTGTATTATTCTTAGATTGTTGTTGATTTGTCTGTTGATTGTCTGTTATTTGTCTGTTGTTTTGGCTGTTATTCTTTTGGTATAAATCATAATTATTTATTGTAATTACACGGTATTTTGTATGACTTTTGTTTGTTATATTGTTTGTTGAAATCAATTTATTAAGAGAAGTTCTTGTCTGTTGAATACTTAATCCAGTCTCTTCACTTAATTTTGGTAATGAAGTAACAAAGCTCCCTCTTGCTATCTCTTTTCCCTCAAAATTTCCTTCTTTATAATTTGCTTTCAGCAAACAATGTATAAATAGTCTTGTAGTATTAATATCCGAGTACCACTCCCAATTTAATAATTTAGTATGTAGTTTTATCCACAAGAAATGGCACCTCCCATCATTTATTTTCGAATGCCTGTGTAGTCGCCAGACCAATGGGAAAAACTGAATTAGTTAGTAGCTTTTTTTAGAAAAGGCAGCCTGACGACTGCGCAGACACTCGAAACTTGATTTTTATTTAAATTTTTGATATAATCAGAAAGAATTATTTAATAATTCAACTTCTAATCGATAAGATTAACTTGACCGTGTGACTCGACATCTACGGTCTTTTTTTGATCCAAACCACCAACAAGGGCTATCAATAAAACAAATACAATTAATGCCCATGTAGCTTTTGACTTTAGCATTTTACTCACCCCTTTCTAATACTACTTTTTTCACATTCAACTATTCCTTCTTCAATTTTTGATACAATAGCATTTTCTTTTTTGTTTTTCATCTTTTCTTCAAAATACCACTTCGGTATCTTGCCTTGAATTGTTATCACGTCAGGGTATTCTTGTTTAAATTTCTTTTTTAATTTTTTAATTAAGTCGTAGGAGTATGTTTGCTTACGCCCAGTTATTCGTTGAATATCTTTTGCACTATAATAATCCATGTCATTCCTCCTTAGTCGTGTTAGATTTTTTTTATCTTTTCTTTTTTAATTAATGTTTTGTCGAGACTTTAAGGTCTTCTTCTGCTATTTTATAAAAATTATCTTTGATTAATGGAAAATAAAATTAGAGAAGATATATTTGAACATTTCCATTTTCTTTTTCACAAATTGACAAAGTATTATAATAATTTATATTTTTCATCTATTTATTCTCTTTTTTTGTAACTATTTTCAGTTACAAAATCTTCAAAAAAAATTTCATCATAAGAACATTTTAAAATTTGCAAAATTTTTTTTACTTCAACTAAATTAAAATCCAATTTCCCATTTTCTTTTAAATTATAATTATTTTTTGAAATCCCAAGCATTTCTGCCATTTTTTCTTGTGTTATTCCATTTTCATTTCTTTTACCAACAAGTTTAGGATACAAGATTATTCCTCCTTTCTTTTTTGTAACCATTTTCAGTTACAGTTTAATTCTATCACACCTTTTTTACCTTGTCAACAAAAAAAGTTACATTTTTGTTGATTTTTTCACTTTTTTTAGTTATAATTGTATTGGAAAGGAGGAAATATGGATTTTGACAATGATGAAAACTTAGATTACCAGTTAAATAAAATTGCTTCATTAGTCATAAAAGAAAAAAGGCAACAAAAAGGATATAGTTTGGAAGATGTAGCTAATAAACTAAACAACATTATAACAAGACAATCCTTATACCGCTATGAAAATAATGAAGCAAGAATGAAAAATAACATATTTAAAAAAATTTGTTTAGTACTAAATGAAAATCCTGCTGATGTTTGGAATGAAATAAATAATAGATTTTTATCTAACCTTGATTTTGATAATGCAACACAAATAGATATCAATGATAATGTCATCAAAATACCCGTACTAGGGGTTATTAAAGCTGGCATACCTATTGAAGCACAACAGGACATATTAGAATATATAGAAATACCAAAGCAATGGACAACAGGCGGTAGACAGTATTATGGTTTACGAATAAGCGGTGACAGTATGTATCCAAAATATAATGAAAATGATACTGTAGTATTTGAAGACAGTCGTAATTATAATTCGGATATATATAATAATAAAGACTGTGTTGTGATGGTGAATGGTAATGATGCTACATTTAAAAAGGTTACTTTAAATGAAAATGGTATGACACTAACGCCATACAACTTAACTAATTATGAAGTTAAAAGTTATACTAAAGAAGATATTATAAATAAACCTATTAAAATTATTGGTATTGCTAGGGAAAAAAGGACTAAAGTATAATGGGTATAATTGTCATATTACTTATTATATCTTTAGTAATATTATGTTTTAGTTTGAAACATAAAGTTTATGATAAAGAAAATAAAATACTGCATTGTCCTATTTGTGGCACAAAAATAGACAATTCCACTATCAGTAACGCTTTGCAAAAAAATAGTTACACTCCATAAAAACATTACAAATAACGTTTTGCCACAGTATAATTTCAATTCCATTAAAATACAATCTAATCAGCCAATTATTATTAATAATATAAATATACATGTAAGGAGTAACGATGAATAAAGACATTAAGATTAGCAAAAAAAAATTAATAATGATAATCACAGTAATTATAGTTTTATTCACAACAACTATAATCACCACTACATTGCTGTTTTCTAAAGATGATACTAACGAAATAGGAAAACAAGAAAAAATTAATAATTCTAATCTAACTGACGAGGAAGTTATAGAATATCTAGAAGGTAAAGGATATAATTTTCAAAAACTCTTGTATCTTGATAGCGGAGTGTTCTATACGATTATAGAGAATAATGATAATGTTTATATTCAGAAAATATTAAGTCCCCATATGACTTTGTATACCTTTAAAAATAATGATTACAACGATGAACATGCAAATATTGTTAATTTAAGCGATAATGACAACGATGAAGATATACAATATTCAGCATATCAAAAGTGGTTACAGGAAATTAATTTAAATGATAATCAAATTATTTCTGTGCTCGACTATTATGATGAAAATAACGTTGCTGAATATATAGATATGGATAAAATACTCAACTCCGACACTAAAACGATAAACTAACAAAAAAAAGATAGTCTCTCCGCCAAAGCAAGGCTATATAAAATAAAAAAGAGCTAGTGCTGCAACACTAACTCAAAACCCAATAAAGGGTGCGAAAATAAATACTAACACGACTAAATGTAGGTCTTCTTCTCGCACTCTTATTATATCAAAACGTAAAAAAAATTACAATAATAGGAGGTTAAAAAATGGATCTAAACGTATACGAAAAAACAAGATATCAAAATATATATAGACACAAGAAAAATAAAAATTATGTGGTTATGATCAGTTCGCCGGCCAAAACAAGTATATCAAAAATAGATAACAAAAAAATACAAAAAATAGAAGACGCTTTAAAAATAAGAGACAATCCTAAAATTAAGCTTCAAAAAGGAAATGAGGCAATTTATAAAGAAGAATTTGATGATTTATGGGGAAAATATATCAGTGCGTGCAAAGATGAAAAACACTTAGCATTCAACACCGTTAAAAAGAAAATAATATTATTTAATAAATACATTAAAAATTCATTTAACAAACGAATATCAAAGATTACAAAAGCTGAGGTATTAGAATTTATAAAAAAATTGAATTGCAGCGACAAACAAAAAAATGAAATATTAAATTCATTAAAAGGATTTTTTAGCTGGTGTGTTGACGAAGAATATATTTTAATTTCTCCAACTTCAAATATCAAGCCAATTAAAACAGAAAAAATAGAAATGAAGTTTTGGACACCAGATGAGCTAAAACAGTTTTTAAGCGTTTTGGAAGCAGATATAAATGATGAAAATATTGAAGTATCTCTCATAGCACGACGTACAAGATTATTCGTTTTAATCGAGTTTAGTCTTGGTAATAGGGTTGGAGAAACTAGAGCACTAACCTTTAATGCTTTTAATCCCAGACTGAACATCGTAACAATATATCATTCTATAAACTATGAGCCTGACTCTAAAGACTTTTTGGGCTCAACAAAAAACTATCATTCACAAAGAGTCGTCGATGTTACTGATAGACTTATAGATGAGGTTTTAAGTTATAAAAGCTTTTTAATTGAATACACAAATTATGAAGTCAATAACGAAGATTTAATATTCTTTAACTATTCAACAAAACGACCTTATTCAGATACAACCTTACGAAAGCAATTTTACCACTATTGCGAAAAAGCTGGTGTAACCAAAATAAGAATGTATGATTTGAGACATACTTACGTCGCGACTATGATGGCAGAAGGAAAAGAGTTATATCATATTAGTGGAAGAATTGGTCATATCAATTACTCTACTACAGTTAATAAATATGGTCATTTATCTAACAAGACAAAAAAAGAAATTGCTTCAATTACAGATAAATACATATAAAGTCGGAGTAATTTTAGGAGTAAAAAAAATAAAAACCCTTGAATTTCAAGGGTTTTAAAAAACAATCTGGAGCAAGTGACCGGAATCGAACCGGCATCTTAGCCTTGGCAAGGCCATATACTAACCGTTGTACTACACCTGCATAAAAGAACTTTTAAGTTCTTTTTAATTATATAATATTTTTAAATTATTGTAAAGACATTTTTGCTCTTTTTTTCATTCTATCTAAGCCTAATAAACGCATGATATCATATAAATCAGGTGTCATTGATTTACTAGTTAAAGACACTCTTAAAACCATACTAACATCAGTTATATTTCCTTTATAGTTTTCTGGATTTTCTTTATATGCTTTCATGTCACCAGCATAACCTAGCTTGTTTGCTAAATCCTGCATTTTATTAAACCATGTATTTTTATCGTCTTCTACATTATAATATTCATTTAAATAAGTATTTATTATTAATTCTTGTTCTACCCTATCTTTAATATTTTGCCATTCATAAATTTCAGGATTAAATAATTCATCATACATATACCAAGTTTGATTTTTGACATCACTAAAGTAAGCGATATCTTTTCTTGGCTTTTTTTGCTGCCTTTCAATATTAAAAATTTGAATACTGTAATCTTGATATTTTTCTAATAAATCAGCAAAGTCTTTATCATATAATTTGGCGTGCTGTAAAGCTAATTCATATACTTCCTCAGCTGTTAATTTGCTTATATAATTTTTAGAGATATTGATTAATTTATCGTAATCAAATAAGGTACCACCTGTTGACATCTTTTTAAAATCTAAAACAAATTCATCTGGATCCTTATCCTTATTTTGCTCTAGCCACAATTCGAAGTTTGAATTAGCAACTGTTTCTAAATAAAGCATAATTGCCTCATTAGGAATTCCCTTTTGATGATAGAAGCTAACAGCGGCTTCTGGATCTTTACGTTTACTTATTTTACGTCTTGTGCCATTATCTTCAATCATTAGTGGTGAAATATGAGCATATTTTGGAACTTTAAAACCTAGCATAACAAATAATTGAGTATGTTTGGGAACGCTTGGATACCATTCATCACTACGAATAATATGAGTAGTGTGCATTAAATGATCATCAATAGCATGTGCAAAATGATAAGTTGGAAGTCCATCTGACTTAATAATTATAAAATCCTCATCATTCTCGGGTAATTCAGATTTACCTTTTACACAATCTTTAAAAGTGAATCTTTTATTAAAGTCACCTGGTGATTTTAATCTAATTATATACTTTTCACCATTATTAATTTTTTCGATGGCCTCTTCCATTGTTAAATTACGACATTTAGCCCATTTACCATAATAGCCTAATCTTTCTTTTTTACTTTCTTGTGTTTCACGATCTTTTTTACCATCTTCTTCAGAACAAAAGCATGGATAAGCTTTGTCTTCAATAATTAATTTTTTAGCATAGGCTTGATAAATGTCTTTTCTTTGGCTTTGCATGTATGGTCCATAGTTTCCTTTGTCACCATCTTTGGTAAAGCCTTCATCAAACTTAATATTAAATTTACTTAAATCTTCAATAATTTTATTTACACCATCGTCAATTGTTCTTTTTTGATCTGTATCTTCAATTCGTAAGTAAAAAACGCCCTCTGATTGTCTAGCCATTTTACTGCAAATAAAAGCAGTATACAAAGCCCCGATATGAATGAATCCTGTAGGACTTGGAGCATATCTAGTTACCATTGCTCCCTCTTTTAAATTCCTTTCTGGATATAGTTCTTCATAATAATTATAATCATGTTTTACATTAGGTAATAATAAATCTGCATATTCTTCTCTAGTCATACTATTCCTCCCTTTTTATATTATCCAATATTTACTAAGAAAAATCAATTAATTTAAACGAAAATATAAAGAAAATTGACTTTTGTTTTATTTTCTTTATAATAGTAAGAGGTTTAAAAATTTCTCATTTAGCGGAAACTCTAAATATTAATCATTAAGATATAGAATCTGTATACAAAAATTTATGAGAGAATTAAAAAATTAAGGAGGACATTATATGACTAAACATAACATTGGCGAAGAGCTAGAAAAAATATTTTCATTTATGAAACAGGGTCGTAACTCTAAACAACAAAAATCAGATAAAAAAGAAGCACCTAGTGAAGATGCCTTTAGTGCTCAGGAACCAACTATGCCACAAAATCAGCTAGAAAAAATGGTTAGAGCCGTAAGACTTCAAGAAATATTTAGCGAACCAACTCCGACTTTGAAAGTAGAAAAAAGAAGGAAACCTTACACGAAAAAACAAATAGATGATTATCAGCAAGCGATGGCAAAAAAATACGAACGTGAAGATGCTCAGGCTAAAAGACAATACGATATTGATTGTTTTACTGTTGGTTTATTACAAAGACTAGGTAATCATTCATATGAAGATATTTACAGGGCAACTACTGGCCTTTTGCATAATGATCCAGTAATTAAAAAAATGGCTTTAATATTTATTGGTGAAAATCAAGGACGCGCTTTTGAGGGACAATATTTTGATGCAGTAAGTCTAGTAACACAATCTTTGGGACAAGTTTTAGATTATGCTGATTACAAAATAGCATTGCAACATGATGAAATGGCTTCTACGCCACATATTGTTGATTTCATGCTTGAACAACAAGCAGTAAGAAGTAGTAACACTTCAACTGAAGTTCCAGCACCAAAACAACTTCACATTAAACCTAAAGTAAAAAACTAGTTAGTATTTCTAACTAGTTTTTACATGCATCTTTAGCTAATACAGTTTCTTTAGGTTCCTCAGTAATTGTCCCATCTTTATAGATTAACTTGCCTTCTGTCCATAATTCAGACTCTAAAGTACCTTTTTCTTCATAAACATCACAGGTGGCGATTTCTTCTAAACCTAAACTGGTATATTTTGTATATGTAACATCGCTCGTTAATTTATAATTAGCATTATTACCACTATAGATAACATTTCCTTCTTTGAAAACTATAAGGCTCTGCATACCATTACTACTTCCTTGTTCGAGTAATAGGTAAATGACATCATCTTCAGTCTTCATTTTCCAATTTTCATTAACTTTCATTCCAGTTATTTTAGTATTAATAGGATTTTCTTTATAATAGACTTGCTTTATAATATATGGCAAATTTTCATCGTTAGTTCTAGCAATATCAAATGATAAATCTGTGGTGTAAATGACTAATTTGAAATTATCATCATTTGAACATTTTGCTAATCCTGAAGAAATATTATATTTTGATGCTTTTGAGGTACAGATTTTTTCACTTTGATCATCTGTTTTATTATTAGGATTATTTGGACTTTCCTCAGGCATATAATAATTAACATAGATTAAGTAACCAATAACTGCAAGTAAAGCAAGAATAATTAAAGTTAATAAGAATAACCAAATACCAGAGTGAGATTTTTTGTCTCGATATTTATAAACTACTTTTTGTTTGGGCGTTTTTAATTTTTGTTTTTTAGTAACTTTTTTAGTCTTTTTAACTTTTTTAGGTTTTGATTTTTTATCTTTTGATACTTCCTTGGTCTCTTCTAATTCTTCATCAGTATCTTCATATTCATAGTCTCTATTTTGATTCATATCATCACCTCATAGTTATATTATATGGCTGATTACTATTTTAGTCAAATTGAAAAGACAGCATTTAACTGTCTTAACTAGCTGGTGTTCCGGTATTGCCATCAGATGGGGTTCCAGGAACTGTAGGTTCCTCTTTTCCATCATCTTTATCACTGGTTGAATTATCATTTTTATCGTCTGTTTTATCATTGTTTTTATCGGTATTAGTATTATTTTTGTTTGTCTGGTTATTAGTATTTTTACTAGTTCCAGTACTACCACCTGATAAGGTAATTGTAATACTACTTACATCTTCAACATTTGCTCCTGAGGGAACACTTTGTGAAATTACCGTTCCGGTACCATTTCCTTTTACATTTACTTTAATACCATTAGCGCCACAGAATGAATTGACATAGCTTAATGATTTACCAACAAAGCTTGGAACTAAAACTAAAGAAGTTTTAGAAGTTTTATCTTTACCAATAACAACCTCTTCATATGGATTATTTATATTAAAACTAAACTTTTTAATTGCTTTGGTCTTTTTAAGCTCTAAGTTTTCTTTCATAGCGTCTGATACAGCTTTGATACTATCATCATATAAAACATAATTGTATAATGATAGATTTGTTCCACCATAATCGTATATTCTTTGATCATAGCCATTTAAATATAGTCTTTGCATACCTAGTAAATCGGCCATATCACTATTTTTGCCAGCTTTAGCTGAAATATCTTTAAATACATTATATAGTGATAGAATTTGTTCAGTACTCATATTAGTATTCATATTATTACTAATTGTATCTAATAAATTATAGACTGTATCTAGGTTTTTAACTGATTTAAATTTATTTAATAAAGCCATAACAACTTCTTGTTGATGTTGTCCTCTGATGAAATCGTTACTATTGTAATTTGTCCATTTAGCAGAACACATTGATGGATTTGGATGACGGTTACGAGCAAATGCTAAAGCTTGCTCACCATTTAATGTTTGTTTTCCTTGTTCAATATAAACAGTGTTGTTACCCCACTGACGATTACTATTTTGTTCACATAAATTATATGGAACATCAATATCAACGCCACCTAAAGTATCAACTAAACCAACAACACCCTTGAAGTTGATTTTTACATAATAGTCGATGTTAATATCCAAGAAGTTTTCAATTGTTTTTTGCATGCACTCTTCGCCTTTCCAAGCGGCATGGGTGATTTTATTTTTCTTTTGATTATTGAAACAAGCAATTGGAACATAAGAATCACGAGGAATACTTAAGATTGTTGTGCTTAATGTCTTTGGATTAAAAGTAACTACCATAAGTGAGTCACCATTAAATGAACTATTGCCAATTCCTTCTGTTTCAGAGTCAACTCCCATTAATAAAATAGTAAATGGTTCGGTGATTGGCTTAGTATTAGCAACTTCTTCTTTATCTTTTTTTACTTTTTTTGTTTGAGTATAAATAACTTTTGTCGTATCTTTTAAATCTTCATAACCTTCCATGCTACCAAACATAATAGAATAATTGGTTGGCAAGAAGATATAATCAATTTTTCCATCTTTAAGAGCATCTATCATAGAAATATAACTATCATAGTCCTCAGTCTTATTTGTTAAATTCTTCTTTTTAATTACTTCTTTTGGGATAATATTTCCTTCAATACTAGTTTCATCTTCTAGTACCCCTAGTTTTGCATCATCAATGTCATCTAAGGATTCAGCTTTATTGTCTTTTAAAGTAACTAAACTAGCTGAATATGTTGTATAATCAGAATTGTCACTGACTTTTTTTATTGAGCCATATACTTTACTGATGTTATAGCCGACAAAGCCTTCTACACCCGTAAAAATAAGCATGATTACAATAACAATGATTAATTTTACTTTTTTATATTTTTTTAAGAATCTAATACCTAAAATAATTAGTAATAAAGCAATTATTACTAAAACAATAACAGCAATTAGTCTTAAAACGTTTTCTATATCTTTTAATAAAGAGATATTATATATTAAATATCCAGTACTGCCTAATAATAACAGTGTACATAATAATGTAATAACAAAAGCGAATTTATGACGTGTTAACTTCTTCATCTATATTCCTCCTCGAATACTGTCTAGATAATTATAAACCAAAATCGTCTTTTTAACAAGTCCTTAACAAAAAGAAGTAGAATTTTTATTTCAATTTACATATACTGTAAGTGTAAAGTTAAAAGGCAAAAGTTGGTTGACAATATTCTAATTTTATATTACAATGTTATTGCACTTATTTAAATGCACCTATAGCCAAGTGGCTAAGGCAAGGGACTGCAACTCCCTGATCGTTGGTTCAAATCCGACTAGGTGCTCCAAAAGAAATTAACAGGCTTATAGCTTGTTTTTATTATATCGAGGTGTTTTATGAAAATAACATTTAAAGAAGTAGACTCTAATAATAAAGATTTAATTTTAAATATTAAAGTTGATGAAAGCCAAAAGTATTTTATTGATAGTTTAAAAGAGTGTTTAAAAAGAGCAGATAAAAACTCTGAGTTAAATCCTTTAGCAATATATGATGATGAATTATTAATCGGTTTTGCTATGTATGGTTTTAAGAAAAAATTATTTGGTGATAGACAATTATGGATTGATCACTTTATTATAGATAAAAACTATCAAGGCAAGGGTTATGGAAAAGAAGCTTTTTTATTACTTTTGGAACTAGTTAAAAGTAATAAACACAACGAAATATTTTTAAGTGTTCATCGTAAGAACTATTCAGCAATTCACGTTTATGAAAAGTATGGGTTTGTTTTTACTGGCAAGTATAACAGATATTTGGAAAAAATCATGGTTTTAAAATATTAATTTAACGAGTTTTTTGAGCTTGTTTTTTTATTTTACCACAATTAGGTTTTGCGTCATTTTAAATAATATATTTTATTGTTATACCTTTTACCCTACTATAATAAGTCTAATTAATACAAATTAATTAGACTTGATTTTATATGGATTTGTTTTATTGAATGCTAAACAATAATTAAAATTTGAACCTTGTCTACTTATTTTTTTTACTTATTATTAATGATTGTTTTGGCAAAGTTCCATTACCTTGAGGCGTATTGTTTTTTTCACCATATGTATTTTTGGTTTCTTCATATAAAATTGGTGTTACGGCTTCAGACAGCTCGGGATTTTCAATTAACTCTAATATATAATCTCTACCATATGTTTCATAAACATAACAAAACATAGTGTGGCAATTTCTATAATCTCGCCCTCCATACATGGCTTGTTCTAAGGTAAAGTCAAATATTCTTTCAGCATCTTTATATTGCTCTGAAATCGTGGTTGCAAGCCCTTCACCAAGCCAAAAATAGGAAGGCTTATTGAATTTGTGATGACAACTATGTGTAAATTCATGCATTACCAAATACATTAAATCTTTCAAAGTCCCATTTTCGTGTTGCTCTGTTTTTATATATTCCTCTAATGAAAGTATATTAACTATATTCCCGTTAGCAAATCCGCATATCCATTTAGGTACTTCTAAATCTTCTTCTAAATTTTTTGCCAAACTTTTATAAAATTCTCTAAAATCTTCTAAACTACTCCATATTTTTACATTTACTTTCGCACCAAAGGAATTTAAACCAAAAAATGAAACAATTTTTTCACATTCGTGGTTAGCGTGATCACATAAATCATCAATATAAGATAAATCTTTATCAGAATAATTAATCACCATATATTTTAACTCTTTCTTATACATACAACTATCCTTTCTAGCTTGATTAAGTCATGTTAATATGACTTTTAAGGCCTATATGAAATATTAATATCAACTGCATCACACAATACTATCTAAACATAATTTGATCACATCTAATAAAAATATTGATACTTATAATAATATCATATTTTATTTCCTTTTTCATCTATTATCAGCATAACTAGTGACTTTCCTTTTGTTGTCTAATTGCAGTTGATCCAACGATCAGGGAGTTGCAGTCCCTTGCCTTAGGTTCAAATAAAAAAGAACTAAAATTAGTTCTTACTTAATTTTCATGTAAATTCAAAATTGTATACGATGGTTCTTTGTATTTTGATATATCAAATGTTTCAAATATTTCTCTCATTCTTTTTGAATTTAATTCACTAGTATATTTACCATATACTCCTGATGAAAAAATGGACGGTGATTTACAAAAAGCATAATATCCATTAGGTAAAGACAAATTATCATAGCCGTAATCTAGGTAAATATAACCGTTCATCGAATCAAACAAATGCCATTTTCCATTTAAAAATATTTCTAGAAATGCATGGCCTTCTATACACTCATAGTCTTCACTTTTCGTTTGTAATTTTTTTACCCAGTCCATTTTAGCAGATTGGACAATCAAGGTCGGAATTCCTTTTGCCTTTAATATAGGGGCAATTAAAGTAGCGGCATCTATACAGCCGGTTAATACTTTACTTTCAGCAATTTCTTCAGCCATTCTTTCAAAACGTTTGTATTTTTTCTCTTTATCTGGTTTAAAGTTGTCCATTATATACTTATATAAAATTTTTATATCATCAAATGTTTTTATATTAGGCGTGGCTTTTATAATCTCATTTAAAGCATCTCCAGGGTGGTGCTGGACGCCAATTAAAATAAAATCGTTAACATTAGTTCTATCTATTTTGCATAGTTTATTTAATCTTTCTGAATCTTTTGGTTTTATTACTTTTCCGAAGTTTTTTAATGATTCTTCGATATTTATATCATATATCCTATTAAACTCCGTATGCAAACCTGAGTTTGGATTATTTATTACAGTTAAATATCTTAATTTGCCAGAGTTATTTTCAATAACTCTTTGTGAGGCTTTATTTCGTTCATCACATGATACAAATATTTCTTTTAAGCCATGTTCCTGACATTTTTTAATAAGTAGATGACAAGCTAAAGACCCAATTCCTTGACCTTGTTTATTTCTAATTACGCCATAACCAATATGACCACCATATTTAGACATGTCATAATCATTTTCAATATTGAGTCTAATGCTAGAAGTACCAATAATACTGTCATCTTCCATTATCCAGTAATTAATACAGTTATAGTTACATGTTTCACCTTTTTTTCTTTTTATGCACCCTACCAAATACTTTGGAAGGGTTTCTTTGGTAACAAAAGGAACAAAATTTTCATTAATTTCAGTCCATCTTTTGTTATATTCTTCAATTCTATCGGCATCAGTTATATCTGGTTCTTTTAAATATATATTCATAAACTGCCCTCTTTCCAAATTTAATTTATAGGATTCTTGTATATTTAAATTATACATTGTTTTTCTTCTTTTTAAACATTTATTTGCGTTTTGCAAAAAATAAAAGTCCAAGAAGGACTATGATTATTAATATGATTAAAGCAATTACAATATTTAAAATAAATTGTAAATTTTCTATGTTTCCATTAGCAATTATTTCTAGCACTTTATCCCCTACTTTTATATCATTATATCACAAAAATTAACTTGTTGTTATATTTTTGGAAGGGTTTTGTTTTTTAATATAGAATTAATTAAAAATAAATAACAAAAAAGTCCTTGATAATTCAAGGACCTTTTAATTATTAAAAATAGCAATGCAAATTTTTATTTATCACGCAATTTAGCATTAGTTTTTTCTTCAACATTTTTAATAATGTTTTCAAAAACAGTATTCACTTCTTCCTCAGTTAGTGTTTTATTTGGATCTTGGAAGGTTAATGAATAAGCAATTGATTTTTCATTTTCTTTAACATTCTCTCCAGTATAAACATCAAAGACATTAATATTAGTAAGCAGACGTCCTCCTGCTTTTTTAATCACGTCTTCAAGCACTTTTGAAGATACTTCTTTATTTATAGCAAAGGCCATATCTTTAACAATTCCTGGATACTTTGGTGCAGCTTTAAACTTAATTGGTTTAACTTTTGACATTAAAACATTAAGTGATAACTCAGCTACATAAATATCACCTTTTGTAACTTTTGGATGAACTTTACCAATAATACCAATTGGTTTTTTATCTAGCAAAATTCTAGCACCAATACCTGGATGAACTTCCGGAAGGGCTTCTGCTTCAAAAGTATATCTATTTTTAAAGCCAAGGTAATCCAAAATGTTTTCGACTATACCTTTTATTAAATAGAAATCAACTTTAATTGTGGCTTTACTCCACTCATTTAGAATATAATTACCACTCGTTAAAATAGCAATTTTGCTTTCTTCTTCGTGGTTAGCATCATATGTTTTACTGATCTCATAGAGCATAATATCATTTACTTTTCTAGCTTTATTATAATCATAAACATTTAAAAGTGAAGGAATAAGTGAAGTTCTAACAACTGATTTATCAACACTCATAGGATTTGGCAAAACAGCGTTCTCTTTATCTTCATATTTAAAAGTTTTAGCCATAGCTGGGGAAGTTAAAGTATAAGTTTTACTTTCATTTAGCCCTAAAGAACGAAGGCGTTTAGAAATTATCTTACGGTATTTAACATCACCGATATACTCTCCTTTTTTTATTTCACATTTTGGCAAGGTTGAAACTAGATTATGATAGCCATATAGTCTGCCAACTTCTTCGGCGATATCATTAACATTAGGATCGACGTCTAATCTTCGAGATGGGATCGTCGTAATGAACTTACCATCTTGATATTCAAATTCAAAATCTAAGCGATTAAGTTCAGTTCTGACATCATCTTCAGTTAACGTAATTCCAAGCATTGAGTTTATTTCATTAACTGTAAATGTGGCTACTTTAGGGGTTTTATCTACTTTATCGTGTTTAATGGTACCAGATAATACTTTAGCACCAGCATATTTTTCTAGTAAATGGCAAGCTCTTTCAATAGCTTTTTCAGTATATTCATAGCTTAAGCCTTTACCGTAGCGAATTGATGCTTCGCTTCTTAAATCTAAATTAGCGGCAGTATATCTAATACTTACACTATCAAAAATAGCACTTTCAATTAAAATAGTTTTGGTGTTTTCAGTAACTTCTGTTTCTTCACCGCCCATAACACCAGCAATACATACAGGTTTGTTGCCATCGGTGATAACAATATCTGAAGTCTTTAATGTTCGATCAACACCGTCTAAGGTTTTAATTTCCTCGTTTTCTTTAGCATCTCTAACAATAATCTTATCACCTAGAGCATCTTTATCGAAGAAATGAAGTGGCTGACCATATTCAAGCATAACATAGTTAGAGATATCAACAACATTATTTATTGAACGCATTCCATAAGCATTTAATCTTCGTTTAATAAACTCTGGTGATGGCCCAATTTTAACATCAGTAACCATTTTAGCTAAATAGTATGGACATTTTTCAGTTTCCACTTTTAGTTCAAAATGATTTTCTATATTATCGTTAATTGGATTAGTATCTTGTTTTGGCAAAGTTACTTTACGATTTAAGATACAAGCAATTTCATAGGCAAATCCAATGTGATAATAACAGTCATTGTTACGATGCTTATGAATATCTAATTCGTATAATGTATCATCTAAATTAAGGAATTTTATTGGATCTTCCCCTACTTTAGCACTGCTACCCAATTCTTCAATTCCACGGTTATAAGCTTCTTCTGTTTTTTCTTCTAAGCCAAGTTCGTATAAAGCACAGATCATGCCGTTTGATTCAACACCACGGATTTTGCTTTTTTTAATTTCAAAATTACCAGGTAGGATAGCGCCAGGAAGCGCAACAATAACTTTTAAGCCAGCTCTAACATTAGAAGCACCACAAACTATTTGGGTAGTTGCTGTTCCAATGTTAACTTCACAAACATGAAGGTGATCAGAATCAGGATGCATTTCACATTTGATAACTTCGCCGATGACTAAATTATCAATATGATTGGTAATTACTTTTTCAACATTAATACCCGCTTCGGTAATTTTAACGGCTAATTCTTTAAGATCTTGATCATCAATATCGATATAATCTTTAACCCACTCTAAATCTATCATTATTCGGCCTCCTTTCGATCAAATGTTTTTATTTCTCTAAGGTCATTAGTATAGAAGATTCTTAAATCATCAATACCATATGATTCCATGGCTAATCTTTCAGCACCGAAGCCGAAAGCAAAGCCACTCCATTCTTTTGGATCATAACCACAGTTTTTTAAAACGTTTGGATGAACCATACCAGCCCCTGAAACAGTAAGCCAGCCAGTGTTTTTACAAATACTGCAGCCTTTACCTTTACAACTGTGGCAGCTAATGTCCATTTCAACCGATGGTTCAGTAAATTGATAATGGCTTGGTCTAAATCTTGTTTGACAGTCTTCGCCAAAGAGTTTTTTTGCTAAAACATCAAAGGTTCCTTTTAGATCAGACAAGCTAACTTCTCTATCAACTAACAATCCCTCTATTTGCATGAATTGGTGTGAATGAGTAGCATCATCGTTGTCACGTCTATAAGTTTTACCAGGACAAATCATGCGAATTGGTTTTTCCCCCTTACCTTCAAGCATTGTTCTAACTTGAACAGGAGAAGTTTGACTACGCAATAAGATTTCTTCATCTTTTAAGTAAAAAGTATCCTGAGCATCTCTAGCTGGATGACCTTTTGGAATATTTAGTAATTCGAAGTTATATCTATCTTCTTCAATCTCTGGTCCATCTACTACGTCGTAACCCATTGACATAAATAAATCTTCAACTTCTTCAACAATTTTTTCAACAACACTTGGAGCTCCCATAGGGATTTTGGTACTTGGAAGAGCAATATCAATGCTTTCACTTTCTAATTTTTTATTGAGTAAATTTGTTTCAATTGCTTCTCTTTTTTCGTCAATCATACTTGTGGCCTCAGTTTTGATTTTATTTAAAGTAGCGCCAAAAGTTTTCTTTTCCTCTAAAGACAGGTCTTTTATTTTTGATGATAATTCAGCTATTGGTCCTTTTTTACCTAGGTATTTGGCTTTTAATTCATTTAGAGCTTGAATCTCACTGATTTGGTCAAGTTCTTGTTTTAATGTTTGTAAAATATTTTCTAATTCCATATTTTTTCCTCCTTATATATAAAAAATCACATCCTTAGATAAGGACGTGATTGACGTGGTACCACCTTAATTCGTAAGCTTTTGCTTACCTTAACAGTTATAACGCACCACCGGTATATCTTTGCATATACAGCTTATCATACCAAAGTGAATTCATAAAAGATTATTTATTGGCCTTTCACCTTCCGCCAACTCTCTATTAAATAAGAGCTTTTATTACTACTCTTTGGTCATTGCTTTTAAAAAGTATAAGTAAATTATAACACAATTATGATATTTTTCAAGTTTTTTTAAAATAATTTGACATTGCTTTAAGATGTTGATAGAATAACGACCTGATTATTTTTTAAGATGAAGGAGGAAATCTATGAATTTAAGTTCTCTTGGTGAAAGTAATTTAAGTGGTTTATTGGATATTACTCCTTTTGTGATGGAACACAAACCTGAAATACTAGAAAATAGAGATAAAAAGTTTTGGGTTACTCCACAGTTTATGTTTAAGAGCTTTTTTAAACATGAATTTGAATGTTATAGTGATATTTTAATAAACTATTAATGCCAAAAATGGGATTACACAATTCATGCGATTACAGAATGGTTACTTTTGATAATAAAACTGGAGTAGTCACGGAAAGAATTAACAAGGAAAATGAAACGTTTTTTATGATCTTTGATATTATGAAGCATTATAATTTCTATAATTTTTCTTTGGAAGTCATTAATGAACTTATCAAACATTTTTGTTTGGATAACGACTATGCATACACTAATGAAATAAAATCTGAATTAGAAAGATTATATTTATATGATTTACTAACGATGCAACAGGATCGTGGACCTTTAAATTTTGGAATTGTGATTGATCAAAATAAGCAAGCCAAGCTAGTATACTATGATCACGCGAATATGATGTTTATGGGTGATGATGGTCTAATTCAAAGGTTTAAAAATGGAAATTATACAGTTCAGGAATTTGATGAAAATCGTAGTGAAACTAGACTACTACTTTCATCTTCCGATTCGATGTTGTGGAAACAACCAAAGTTGGAATTTATTAGAAGTTACTTGGAAAATGCTGATGAGGAGCAACTAAACCTTTTTCAGGGAATGATAGATATGTATAATGATGAAACAGTCCATGAAGTTTTTGAGGAAATGGAAGATGAAAATGGTATTACGGTTCCCCCACTTTTCAAGCGACTAGTTTTTGAAGAAGTAAAATATATTAGACATGGTATATATTCATTTAATATTAAAAAATCAAAAAAAATCGATTAAGAAATTTTTACAATTTTTCAAGTTTTTTAAAACAATTTGACATTACTTTAAGATATTGATAGAATACTAAACAAAAAAGGAGGCCTATTACATGAAAAATACCGAAATGGCTGATGACATTATCTTTAATCCTGATTATCTTGAATTACAGCGTTTAAGAAAAAAATTTAATGTAGAAGATTCTGAGGCACGCAAATATAAAAATAGTAGAAATTGTTTATTTGTACTGGCTGTCGCAAATGCTTTATTAACAATTTTTGGAGTGGCAACTAGTGGGCTAACGACTATTACGCTTTTAAGTTCTTTAGTATGTATCTCTAGTATAATGGTGGCTAAACGCCACGCAAAGCAAATTAGAAAGTCAAAGGATGAAATGTCTAGAATTTCCTTTGAAATAATTAAAAAATCAAGCCAATTTACAAATCAACAAGCCCAAAAGATAAATGAACAATCGTTAAACTTGGGAAATGTTGATTACAGTTTAGGTGATGAGTTTTTTCTAAGTTCAAAAGATCAACAAACTACTAATGATACTGAAAATACAAGTGACGCTTGCGAAAGCTTAGAGAATAATAGCTACGAAGAAACAGCGGCTGAGTCATCACTATTTGAAACAACTCCTAATGATACTTTTTCAAATGGTGGCCCAACACGTTGCCGTAAAATAGGTGCGAAAAAAAAGGTACACCCTAGGCCCAGAGGTAATTAAAAGTCATTAATCATGACTTTTTTTATTGTAAAATTATTTTTACTATTTTAAGTATGCTTTTTCATTATAAAAATATAGTTATATAGGTGATATAAATGAAAAAACAAAAACTATTTTCAGGAAATTTAGACATTAGTAATTATTTTGAAGGATTATACTACAAGCAAGTAACTAAAGATGGCAAAAAAACTATATCTATAATATGTGGAATTAGTACAGCAACTGAAAATCCCCATGCCTTTATTCAAGTAATTGAAAATATTTATAACAAAAGTTATTATATAACTTTTAAACTAGAAGAATTTGATTTTAATGATGAATATATAAAAATTGATAATAATTATTTTTATAATGATAAAGTTATTTTAAATATAAATAAACAAGGCTTAAAATTAAAAGGAAAATTAACATTTAATGATTTAACACCATTAAAGGCTTCGCTTTATAGTCCAACTATTATGGGACCATTTTCATATAAAAAAATGGAATGTAACCACGGCATCGTAAGTCTCCATCATAACATTAATGGCTACTTGATATATAATCATCATAAAATAAACTTTGATGATGGTACTGGTTATATTGAAAAGGATTATGGCACTTCTTTTCCAAAAGATTATATTTGGTTATCTTCGACCAATTGTTCTAACCCAAATTCGTCATTCTTCTTTTCAGTTGCTCATATACCCTTTTTAAAAATGGCATTTAAAGGTTTTATCTGTGTTTTATTATATAAGGGTGAGCAACTAGTCTTTTCAAGTTATTACTTGGGTAGGTGCAAAACTAAAATTATCGATGATAAAATATATATTGAAATAAAACAGGGTAAATATAAATTAAAGGTAGCTAGTTATTACAATAGTGACAGCGTTTTATATGCGCCAATGAAAGGTCAAATGAGCAAACAGATTAAGGAAAGCTTAAACGCTAATATTGAAATCGAATTGTATAAAAAAGATAAATTAATAATCAAAGATACATTTTCAAATGGGGGCCTTGAAATTGTATAATAAAAAAACTAACCGAAGTTAGTTTAAGCAGCTTTTTGGGCCTCTATAGTATTAGTTTTTTTATTGTGATACTCTGCTCTAATTTCATTAAAGTCTTTAACTACTGAGGGAATGTTCCCGGCATCAGTTTTATCACGTGACTCTTCTGGAAAATACATTGGACTGAAATAAAAACTATTTGGTGAGTAGTAAGCTACACTAGGAAATAGTCTTGCTAACTGTCCTTGCTTTTCAAAAGGATTAGTTGGTAAATCACGTTTTCTATTTTCTAAATCATTATTTACATCTAAAATGAATTTTTCAATATTTGTGTCTTGCATATTATTTTCCCTCCGCTTCAATCATTGCCCTTATTACTCTTTTAGAGTCATTACTGAAATAAGCATCAAATAAGGTATCTTCACCGATTGCTTTACTAATTAAGTTGGTAATAATAATTTCATCAGTGAAGAAGTTATTATCAATATCCCCAACTAAATAATTAGTCATTATTTCGGTATAACCTTCATTTAAAGCGACTAATGTATCATCTTCATTATTAAATCCATAATAATTATCTTTAGCGGTTATAACTCCAAGAAGTGAATGCATAAACCAATGTTTAGCATCACAATCTTCAAACCTACCTAAGTTGATAAGAATCTCATTAGTATGTGGGTTATATTTACACGGAAGTTTAACTAAATACATGCTCTCCCGCTTGATGACTAGAGTTTTTAGCCTCTCATTAAGATTAGTTAAATCGATATTTTCAAACTTATTGTGGAAAACTTCGATAAGCTCCATAAGATTATTTCTAACTTCTGGAGTAAGACTTTGATTCTCATTAAGAGTGTTCTTAATTGTTTCGAGCATAATCCAATCACCTGTTCAATATTATAACACAGCCACTAAAAAATGTATATAAAAATTTTAGGAAGATTTTATTTTTTTACAATTACTTTACTTTTTGATAATAAAAGACTAAAATCTATAAAATTTTAGTCTTTATAATATACTAATCACCAAATATGTCAAATATTTCACTAACAAAAGATTCTTTTTTCTTCTTTTTACCATGTGGATAACTATTATCTTTATGATAATTGTCTTTTTTATAATATTGTTCTCTCTGATTACTTTCCTTATAATATTGTGGCGCTTCTTCTTTATAATTGTTTGCTTTATCTAAGACTTTGTCTAGTTCACCACGATCTAGCCAAATGCCACGGCACTCTGGGCAATAGTCGATTTCCACACCATTTCTTTCAGAAATTGCTAAAGTAACATCTTTACAGACTGGACATTTCATAATTATTCCTCCTTTTATTTATACACTCCCTAACATTAGTATATCAAAAGCCTTTTAAATAAGCAAACCTGCTTCGATAAAACTTTTTAGTTGACACTTGACAGTTATTTATTTAACAATGTCTTAACATTTGCGTTAAAGGGTAAAATATTATATAATTATTAAGAGGAAATAAGGTGACTTTAATGTATAGAAAAACTTTTGCTTTAATAGATTGTGATATTTTAGAAAATAATGTTAAGGATATTACTAGTAAATATGATTACAAGTATTATTTTGGAATAGTGAAAGCCAATGCTTATGGACACGGTGACTATATTATTAATAGCTTAATTGATGGTGGAATTAACTATTTGGCCGCTTCATCTTTAGAAGAATGTTTGCGTCTTAGAAAGAGAAATTCAGAAATTCCTATTTTATGTTTGGAACCAATTGGGCATGAATTTTTAGACATATGTTCTATGAACAATATATCAATAACTATCCCAGATATGGACTATTTTAAGGCAATGAATTTATCTTTAAAGTTGACTGTTCATATTAAAATCGATAATGGAATGAATCGTTTAGGTTTTAAAAATAAAAACGAAGTAAAGACTGTTTATGACAAATTATTAAATTCTGAATATATAAACCTAGAAGGCGTATATACACATTTTGGAACTAGCGGAATGTGGGACAAACATTTTGATGATGGACTTTTAGCATTTAAAGAAATAACTAGCTTAATCGATTTAACAAAAATTCCAATAGTTCACCTAGGACGTTCACTTACACTGGTTCAACATCCAAAACCTGATTTTGTCAACGGTATTAGATTAGGAATTATTATGTTTGGCTTTGATCAAAAAATGAGTGAGCCTACTGGCTTACGTCTAATTAAAAGAAATCATTATCTTAAAAAAAATGGAATTAGTCCTATTACATATTCAAATAATTTAGAGCTTAAAACGGCCTTTTCATTACATTCAGAAATAATGTGCATTAAGGATGTTATGGCTGGAGAATATGTGGGATATGGCGCTAAATATACGGCAACCGAAAATATAAAAATTGGGATTATGCCGATTGGCTTTGCAGATGGGCTAATAAAACAAAACGAAGGCCTTAATGTTAATATAAATGGTAAAGAGTACCCTATCATTGGTGAGCTTGGGATGGATATGACTACAGTTTTAATTGACGAAAGTGTAAAATTATATGATGAAGTAATCATTTATACTGATATAAAAAAAAGAACTAAGGAACTTGGGATCAGTGCATATCAATTATTTACTCAAATAAGCACAAGAGTACCTAGAGTTTATAAAGAAAAAAATAAATTAACAGAGATTAATTATTAAGGAGTGATTTTATGGATTTTGAAGTTGTAATTATTGGAAGTGACGCTAATGCTTATTATATGGCAAGATGTGCTCATGAAGCATATGGGAAAAAAGTTAGAATTTTTTCTGTAAAACCGATGAGCTTTGTTGAACATTCTAATATTACTTTGACTACTTATAATGAAGACCTTTGGAATATTGATAAATTCACACAAGCAATGAACGATTATGTTAAAGACATTGCAGCTTCTAAGATTGTTTGTATTAGTTCAAATGAAACTTATGCGAGACATTTAGTAGCAAATAAGGACGAGCTTGATGAAAGAATTGTCTTTAATTATGTTGATTTAAAATTTTTGGATTCTTTAATGATGAAGGATTTATTCTTTAAAACTTATGGTGCTTCGGGGTTATTGCCGAAAACAATTGTTTATAATTTAGATGATGAATTAAATATTGATTTTGAATATCCGGTTATAATTAAACCAAGCAATGTTATTATGTTTAATCATATTGAATTTGAAGGCAAGAAGAAAATATATAAATTAAATACCTTGGAAGAGGTTTTAACAACAATTAATTATTTCAGGGAAAGTGATTATACTGATACTTTAATTATTCAAGAATATATTCCTGGCGACGACAGTGCCTTATTTGATGGGGTTGTTTACTGTAATAGTAAGGGTAAATGTGAGTTTATGGCTTTCGCTCAAATTGGTTTACAAGAACATACTTCAAAAATGGTGGGTAATGCAGCTTGTCTAATTAATGGCTTTAATACTAATGGCTACAACGAAGAAGTTATATATAAATTTAAAGACTTTATGGAAACCATCAATTTCAAAGGCTTAGCCGAATTAGATATCAAATATGATAGTCGCGATAAAAAATATAAAATATTGGAAATTAATGCTCGTCAAGGTAGATGTAGTTATTATGTAAGTGCGGCTGGATATAATTTAGTTAAATATGTAGTTGATGACTTAGTTTATGGTCAGGAACATGAATTCAAAATAGTTAAAGAAGAAATAGGACTAAGCTATGTACCTAAGAAAATCATTAAAAAATATGTCGTTAATGAAGAATTTAAAAATGAAATGCTTAAATTATATAAAAATAATAAAGTTGTTAATCCTTTAATTTATAATAAGGATAAGTCATTTAAAAGAATGTTATTTTTAATTCGTAAACATTTTAGATATTATAAAGAGTACAAAAATGGATACTGGAAATATTAGGAAGGATGCGTTACTATGTGTGGTTTTTGCGGATATGTAAATAGAAAAGAAAAAACTAAAGAAGATATTAAGAAAATGACTGACGCGATTGCTCATCGTGGACCAGATGACGAAAGTTATTATATCGATGATAAGATTGCAATGGGGTTCAGAAGATTAAGTATTATCGATCTTAAAGGTGGCAGACAGCCGATGACTAATGAAGATGATAGTATGGTTATTACTTTTAATGGAGAAATTTATAATTTTAAATCTATTAAAGAAGACTTGATTAAAAAAGGCCATATTTTTAAAACAAATGCTGATACTGAAGTTATTTTACACGGTTATGAAGAATATGGAACAGATATTCTAAGTAAACTACGCGGAATGTTTGCTTTTGTAATCTGGGATAAAAAGAAAAAAGAATTATTTGGAGCTCGTGACCACTTTGGTCAAAAGCCCTTCTACTATTGCAATATGAATAGTACATTTATGTTTGGTTCAGAAATTAAAAGTTTCTTATATCATAACGATTTTATGAAATCAGTAAATAAAGCTTCTTTAAAACCTTATTTAACATTTCAAACTTCAGTTTTAGAAGAAACATTTTTTAAAAACGTTTACAAATTACTACCTGGGCATTATTTCAAATATGATTTTGAAACGAATAAAGTGGTAACTGAAAAGTATTATCAGGTTAAATTTGATGCTAAAAATCAAGACTTTGATCAATTGGTCGAAGAAATTGATAAAACTATCACCTCTTCAATTGATACGCATTTAATCAGTGATGTTCCAATTGGAGCTTATTTATCAGGGGGAATTGATTCATCATATGTTGTGTCTTATTTAAAACCAGATAAAACCTTTTCAGTGGGCTTTGATTATCAAAATTTTAATGAAGTTCCTTACGCGAAAGAGTTATCTGACATGTTGCACATTCAAAATGTAAGTGAATTGATAAATGCTGATGATTTTTTCGATAGTTTAGATAAGGTTCAATACTATGCTGACGAACCAACAGCTAATTTATCAGCAGTACCACTTTACTTTCTATCAGATTTAGCAAGTAGACATGTAAAAGTTGTTTTATCTGGTGAAGGCGCTGATGAGTTATTTGGAGGTTATCCATTTTATAAAGAAGATGATTTATTAATTAAATATCGTAAAGTTCCCGGCTTTATTCGAAAAGCTTTGAAAACTATCGTTTCCCCTCTTCCAGAATTTCATGGGAAAAACTTCTTAACTAAAGGTGGAAGTAAAGTAGAAGATTATTATATAGGCAATGCATTTGTTTTTGATAACCGTGAGGCAAATAATATTTTAAGTGATAAATATCAAAGCAATATTACTTTTCAAAGTATTACAAAACCTTATTATGATGAAGTTAAAGGCAAAGATGATTTAACTAAAATGCAATATTTAGATATGCACTTTTGGTTACCTAACGACATATTGCTTAAAGCTGATAAGATGAGTATGGCAAATTCTTTAGAACTTAGGGTCCCAATTTTAGATAAGGAAGTATTTGCTTTAGCTAGTACAATACCAAGTGAATATAAACTTAGTCATGGAACAACTAAATATATACTAAGACAAGCTGCTTCTTCTAGAATTCCTGAGGCTTGGTACAAAAGACCAAAAAAAGGATTCCCAGTACCGATTATTAAATGGTTTAGAGAAGAAAAATACTATAATTTAGCTAAAGAAACATTTAATAGTGACTTTGCATCAGAATTCTTTGATGTTAAAAAGCTAAATAAAATGTTGGATGAGCATTATAGTGGTAAGAAAAATCATTGCCGCAAGATTTGGACAGTTTATGTATTCCTTATTTGGTATAAAACTTTCTTTATTGATTTTGATAAAAGTATAGCTTAGGCTATGCTTTTTTGATAAACTTGACTTTTTATGTTTTTTCACTATAATAACTACTAAATATGGGGTGACTTATGGTAAATATTAATTACAGTGAAATGTCAAATCAAAAGGTAGAAGCTGATATCAAAACAGCTTTTTCAAAGCGACCTAAAATTGGGCATGGAATAATTGATACTTCTTATTTTGCGGACAATAATCAAATATATATAAATACAAATGATCAAACCCAAAAAGTAACATCAGATATCACCGGCAGCGACGTTTTAACTGTTGCTAGCAGTGGTGACTATTTACTTGACTGCGTCTTACATGGGGCTAATAACATTGTAACTTATGATATTAATGATTTTCAATATTATGCTACTTGTTTAAAGTTATGGGCATTACAAACACTAGATTATGATGAATATATTAGTTTTTTTACGGATCGCTCTTCTGATAAATTTTTATCTTCATCATTATTAAAAAAAATTATTGAACCCTTTATTAAGGAGCCTGCTTATAAATATTGGGCCACCTTTCGCACCTACCGACAACTCGAAGAAAAACAAGCAGATGAGTTATTAAGTGATGGTATTCCTGCTGATACGGTCATTAAATTATTTATGGAACTTGAAGAAATTTTTGAACATAATCCGAATGCTAATGGAGATGTTGAAGCCCTATTTAAAAATCAAACGACTTTTATTCAAGGCTCTTTATTACGGGCTCAAGATTATAAAGCGGCTCGCACTATTCAATATCCTGAAGTTAATCCTGACATTATTGGTCACATGAGTTCAAAAGAAAACTTTGATTTAACTAAGAGAAATTTAAATAATGCTTTGATTACATTTAAAAACAGCGATCTATTGAGTCTTCCTGCTAAACTTGCTGGTCAAAAGTTCGATATGGCTTTTTTATCAAATATCCCTTTTTATTTAGATGGCTATGAATTATTTACTAGTGTAAATAATCTTCAGAACAATCTTTATGATGATGGATTGATTTCTTATTACTACCACAACTTTAAAAAGGCATGGTTCGAAAATGGAAGAAAAGCTGCTGATTTTATTCCGCCCGAAAGCACTGAGTGTCTTCAATATGAGTACGCTGTTGGTGAAGCTTTAGCGGCTTATGATTTCCTATGTTCTTCTGGTTTTAATGTAGAAGTTGCAGAACTAGGAACTACTTCTTCTGTGTCATCTAAAATAAATATAGAATCTGATGTTAAATGCTTAGTAAGAAAAAATGTAACTTAATTGTTACATTTTAATATGTTTAATTTATGAAGTGCTCTAGTACAAGCAACATAATAAAGTTTAAGATCGGTTGTACTAAATCCATTATCATAAATAATTACACTATCAAACTCTAGCCCTTTAGCACTATATACTGGAAGAATATAAAGCTTAATTTTATATTTATTAATATCTATCAATTCATTAAGTTGATACTCAATATCTTTATTTTCACATAAAATAGCAACTGATTCCAAATTTTCATCAATACTTTTTTCAATTAATGTTTCAAGTTTGCTTTTTAATTCTTCTTTAGTTATGTTAGTTATATGTGGTTCTTCACTATGACGGTTTATCATGTTAACGTGGTTTAAATTTAATATAGCATTACAAAAGTTGGTTATTTCATAGCTACTACGGTACGTGGTCATGAGTTTAAGTAGTTTCCCTTTACCACCAATAATTTCTTTAACTTCGTTCATGTTCTCATAATTGACCATAGCGGTTATAGCTTGATTTGGATCACCTAAGATAGTAAATTTAGCTTTACTATAGAACTCTCTAATTAAATAATACTGCATTAAATTATAATCTTGAGCTTCATCTACAACGACATATTTAATATCTAATCTTCCTTCTAAGCCTTGGAGTTTAGCCTTGATATAAAGGTAAATAATACCATCATAATATTTTAATCCTGGGCTTTTTATTTCCTTAATAGCAAATTCCTTAAATTCTTCTTCGGTTATATGATATTTCTCGCTAACTGCCTTTAGAAATTCTGGTTCATGATACATTTCTAATACTAGGGTGTCAATATTATCATTATAAGTGACACTTTTTTTAATTATAGAGCCATAACCTTTGGTTCTTTTTTGATGAGTATTTTTATATTTATTAGTAATGTTATCAATAATTTTTTGAACTTTTACTAATGGTTTGTAACGGCTATAGGTTTCATTAAAATCTAGTTGACATTCTTCTTTACTTAAAAGTAATTCTTCGGAAACTATTATGTCCTTAAACTTGATTTTATCAACTACTCTTTTTAAATAATCATCAACTAAATAAATAAAATCATTATCCATCTTTATTTCCATAATTCTTTTTTCTAAGTTATCTTTGGTATTATGATATCTTTCAATTAGCTGGGAATAGTTTTCAACATCTTCATACTCTAGCATTTGATTTTCAAGAAATTCACTGAAGATCATACATGGAACATTATCTTCACCAAGCGAAGGTAAAACTTCAGATATATATTCGCTGAAGACTTTATTAGGTGAAAAAATAATAATGTTTTTATTGTTTATATAGTTACGATAACGGTACAAAATAAAAGCGATTCGGTGAAGGGCAACTGAAGTCTTTCCACTTCCAGCAGCTCCTTCAACTACTAAGTTATCATAGTCAGTATTTCGAATAACTTCATTTTGTTCTTTTTGAATTGTAGTAACGATGTCTTTCATTTTTTCAGATGAGTTATGACTTAAAGCTTCTTTAAGCATTTCATCTTGAATACTAACAGAACTGTCGAAGGCAAAGTCTAAATTGCCATTTTCTATTTTGTATTGTCTTTTTAAATTAATATAGCCTTCAATAATTCCATCTGGGGCTTCATAGAACGCTTTACCTAATTCGTAATCATAATAAAGTGATGATATTGGAGCACGCCAATCATAGACATAATTGTTATATTCAATATCACTTACTGATGAAAGACCAATATAGACTTGGGTTTGCCGATCAGTTTCTTTGAAATCGATTCGTCCGAAATATGGATTTTCATAGACCTTTTTAAACTTATTTAAGTTTTGATAAAAGTATTTAGCCTGCAAATTAGAACGCTCGATATCCGATGAGGCAAATTCTATTTCAGCTTTATCCATACCACCAACGTTTTGCCACATTTCTTTTTGTTCTTTGGTAATGCTTTCACTAAGTTCCTTGTGGTCTTTTTCTAATTTAGAGATTTTTTTATTTACTAATTTTTGAACAAGTTTTAGATAGTCTTGCTCTTTTTGTAAGTCTTTCTGGGTAAGACTCATTTTATCACCCTCCCTACTATTTAATTTTGTTTTATCGATCAGTAAATTTCTTTCATTCCTCCTTTAACTGTAAGACGCAAAAAACTAGTTATTTAATAACTAGTGGGTATCATCTCGGTGCACTTAATTGTAATTTCGGGGATTGCCCTTATGCCTCCTATAAATATATGCAACTTTTGCAAGTCTTTTTCATTATAATACCTTATTTGTCTAAAAGTCAAGATTTTTTTATTTTATTAAAGAAAAAGTAACTGTTATTAGTTACTTAATTGTATATGGATTAGATTGTGTTCCTTCTCCTGATAATGTTATATCTGATTTTAGATAGAGAACTGGCCTAACAGCATTATTAAAACTAACTCTATCATTATGGGAAGCTCCTTGTGACAGGTTATAATCAAAAACTGCAGTTCTTCGTGAACTAGCATTCGGCGTTATCGTCCATTCTTGAGTTCCCGTTTGAAGCCAGTTATTTATATTACAATCGTTGATGTTATTATAGACATCACTTACTTTTGTACAAGACATAGAAGTTGTAGCATTCATATATTCTAAAATATTAATCAAACCAACTTTTCCGTTCCATGTGTATTCTTTTATTTGCTTTAAGTTTACTAATATATCTTCTTCATCATTTCCATTACCAGGACTTCCAATATAATAATTACCATTTACAACGTTTGAAACATCAATTAAACTCTTATAATATATACTATTTAAATATATATTTAAACTGGAATCTTTTGTTACAGTTCCCGAATAAGTTTCTTGAGCTGATTCAGAAGAACCATTTGGAAAAAATAAAACAAATACGTCAGAACTATTTACTAAATTTGAAGTCGCTGCCCAAGCGTTACAGCCATATGTTTCTCCATTAGTACAATAAGTGCTAGTATCAGAGTTTCTCGTACCTGTCGCATCCCATGCCATTTGTCCTATACTTCCATTTTTAATTATTTTTAGTGTTCCATCGGCTTCTACTGATATTATTCGCCACTCTTCATTATTGAAGGTTATGTAGTTGTTTGGATTTGCTCCTT
>ERZ826242.1157-NODE-1157-length-30949-cov-4.579627_pt1 | contig 30949 bp, 25 predicted proteins | sample MGYA00519871_ERZ826242 | MGnify/ENA primary metagenome ERZ826242 (study PRJEB31778, sample SAMEA3449226) | human gut metagenome | biome: human gut; feature: human-associated habitat; material: faeces | place: United Kingdom | collected 2010/2012 ...
TGTTAGGCACGCCGCCAGCGTTCGTCCTGAGCCAGGATCAAACTCTCTAAAAAATATTTATACTTATTTCTTTCCTAAAATCTAATCCGCTCTTAACTCTGGCTTCCGTTTCCGGTTCCTTGTTAATTGCTTCCTCAATTAACGGGTCCGTCTTTTCCGATGCTGTTCAATTTTCAAAGTCCTTCCGCGCCCCCCTCTCAAAGGCGCCTCTATATAATACCATCTACCTACCTCCCTTGTCAACACTTTTTTTAAGGAAATTTGTAATATTTTTTTACTTTATTCTTGTGACTTTAAAATTTCAGCATTTCTGCCGCTATCAATCACAGCTTGAACCAGATTATTGGTTAGATTAGTATTGTTTCTGGGATACCCATAAGTACTTATGCGCACAACTTTACCGCTTCCCGATATTTTTTCAAGCTCACCTACAGCTTTTAATACTGTCTTTTCAAAAGAACCACCTATGTACAATGTACTTTCTATAGCTGGCTGAGCAGCACTCATAGTAGCCATGCCACTTATGCAATAACCGTAGAGAGTAAAATCCATCCTTAATGATAAATCATCTCCATATGCTATTATTACACTTTGTGTTTTAAGTGTCATTGTTATCAAGATAGCTCCTACTATTGCTATAATTATTATTTTTTTAGCACGCAAAAATTCAAGTACTTTTTTCATTAGCAATCCATCCTTCTATATATTTTGTAATATCTTTTTCTGTATTCTTATCGGGATTCTCTATTACATATTCAAGTGCAGCATCCAAACAATTGCCGATTGTTCTCCCAGATAAATCAAATTTCTTTTTCAAATAATCCCCACTTATTGCAAGCATGCTTTTATTATAGCATTCATTATTTTTTAGAATATTGGATAATTCATTCTTTTGATTCTTTATATTATAATTAAAAACTTTTTCTCTTATTTCAAGCACATACTTGACAGTTTGCAATGAAAAATCGTAAAGCTGGCGTTTAATTTTTGAACTGCTATAGAAACATTTTATAATATTAATCACTTCTGCTTTTTCACTCTTAGTAAGGCAGAGTTTTGAAATAAAATCAAGTGACATATTTACATTTAATCCTCCTGCCAGAAGGGCTGCCGCAAGCCTTACTGTAAATCTGCACTCAACCAGACTTATATTATTTAAATAAAGTGAATTAATATCTAGATTAAAAACAATATTTAAAGTGTTAGAAATAATATCCGTATTTGTCGATAATAATATAGACTTAAATTCATCAGTAATGCTTTGGCTGCTGATGTAATTAAGCAATTTAGAATTTTCTTTGGCAGCTATAAAAGTATTTTTTTCTATTTTAAAGCCCAACTGTGCAGCAAAACGAAACATACGTAAAATTCTAAGAGCATCCTCTTTAAAACGTATATCAGGATTACCGATAGTACGGATAAGCTTTGAATTTAAATCAGCCATTCCGTTATGATAATCATAAATAAACTCACCGTCATAGTAAAGCGCATTTATAGTAAAATCACGTCTTTTCGAATCCACATACGCACTTTTTACAAATTCAACTTTATCTGGATGCCTAAAATCTTTATAATTAGATTCTGTACGAAAAGTAGTAACCTCTATCTTTTTTAAATTAGATATTATAGATACTGAGCCATATTTTTCGCCCTGCCTATTAAAGCCTTTGAATAATCTCAAAATTTCATAAGGCTGCGCACTCACCGCAATATCATAATCAACAACACTGCGGCCTATAAGCAGGTCCCTTAAGCATCCGCCAACCAACATTGCCTTATACCCAGCATCATGTATGCATTTTAATATATCAATAATATCATTATCAAGAATGATTTTTTTACGTAGTTTCATAACTGATAGTGTAAAGCCGCCCTGCGATTGCAGGACGGCCTACGCCCCCGATTTAAGCATTGTCTTCTGTTTCTGTCTCAGGCTGTTTTTCATATGCATCTAACACTGCTTTTTCCAGATTACTTCTAAATTCTGAAGAAATAGGATGCGCAATATCTTTATATGAACCATCGCTTACTTTTTTATTAGGCATCGCGACAAACACCTTATCATCTGTCTGAATGATTTTGATGTCATGCACTACAAAGACATCATCGAAAACAACCTGTGCAACTGCTTTCATCCTGCTGTTACTATTACTGAAGCGCTTCACCCTGACCTCTGTAATTTGCATAATCACACCTCCTCGTTTATTATTTTTACAAAAAGTATTTATTTTCTTATCAATATGAAATATAATATTATCAAACAAACTAAGGTGGTATACTCGTGAATAGTTTAACACAAAATTATCAAAATTTCAAGTCCTATCAAAAGTTTCACTTTGTGGGAATCGGTGGAGTTTCTATGAGCGCTCTTGCGTTAATACTTAAAGGCATGGGAAAAACGGTCACCGGCTCTGACGCAAATGATTCTGAAGTTATTAAAAAGTTAAAAAGCTCAGGTATTACGGTTAGTATTGGCCATAACGGCGAAAATGTAAAAGGCTGTGAAATACTTATTTATACAGCAGCCATATCAGATAACAACCCTGAACTGGTATACGCCAAGCAGCATGGAATACCTATTATTGAACGCGCCGTACTGCTGGGCAAAATGATGTCGGCATTTAAAAATTCTATAGCTGTTGCAGGTACACATGGTAAAACCACTACAACTTCAATGCTGTCCACCGTGTTTATAAAAGCAGCTAAAGACCCAACTGTTTTAGTTGGTGCCCGGCTTAAAGCTATTGACGGTAACTACCGGGTAGGCCGTTCAGACTATGCTGTATATGAGGCGTGCGAATATGTAAATTCATATCTGCATTTTTACCCTGACACCGCTGTAATTCTTAACATTGATGCTGACCACCTTGACTTTTTTAAAGATATTGATGCAATTAAGGAATCATTTTTAAAGTTTACATCAAACATATCTGATAACGGCAGGCTGATAATTAACGGAGATGATACTAACTGTCAATTTGTAATTGACAATTTCAAAGGAAATATAATAACCTTTGGATTAAACAAAAACAATACATGCTTTGCCGATAATATAACTTTAAAAGGCGGCAGGCCATCCTTTGATGTATATTATAATAGTGAATTTTTTGTGCATATAAACCTCTCGGTTTTCGGAAGCCATAATATTTTAAACGCATTAGCTGTTTGCTGTGCCGCAAAGGCATATAACATAAAGGCCGAATTTATCAAGGTAGGGCTTGAAGAGTTTACAGGGGCAGACAGACGGTTTCAAGTAAGGTGTGAATACAAAGACGTTCCTATTATAGACGATTATGCCCACCATCCTACTGAAATAAGTGCTACAATTAATGCAGCGAAAAATGCAGGCTTTAAAAAAATCACAGTGGTTTTTCAGCCGCATACTTATACTCGTACCTTTAAACTTATGGACCAGTTTGCAAATGCACTGTCAGACGCTGATAGAGTTATATTGACAGATATATATAGCGCAAGGGAAATTAATACAATTGGAGTAAATATTTTAGATTTAAAAAACAAGCTTCCTAACAGCATATATATAAGCGATTTTGACCAGATTGCAAAGCATATTAAAGATACAATCCAAGAAGGCGAGGTTGTAATTTTAATGGGCGCAGGAAATGTCAATAGTATAGCTGAAAAGTTTAAGTAATTAAAGTGGTATAGCAATTTGCTATACCACTCTTATTTATCTGCGTTTATTAGCCGCAGCCTCATTTTTATCTAAATAATCCAGTGCCTTGCCTGTACCAATAGCAACGCAAGAGACTGCATCATCCGCTATGCGGGTTTTGATATTGATTTTCTCCTCTATAAGTTTATCAAAACCTCTGATAAGTGAGCCACCGCCGGTCATAACAATTCCGTTTGCATATATGTCACCAACCAGCTCGGGAGGCGTTTTTTCCAAAACGCCATGCAATTCGTCAATAATGTCTAAAGCGCATTCTTTAAGAGGTTGAATTATTTCAGAAGATTTTATCTCAATAGATTTAGGCAGACCACTAAGCAGGCATCGGCCCTTTATAATCATAGTACTTTCTTCCGGCTGCTCACAAACACAACCTATTTTAATTTTAATATTCTCAGCAGTCCTCTCACCAACAAGGATATTATAAGTTTTCCTTATATATTTAATAATAGCCTCGTCAAATTTATCGCCTGCGATTTTTATAGAGCTTGATAAAACTACTTCTCCCAGTGAAATAACCGCAATATCAGAAGTGCCGCCGCCGACATCAACGACTATATTGCCGTTTGGCCTGTCAATATCAATACCAGCACCAATAGCAGCCGCCTTGGGTTCCTCTATAAGCTCTACATACTTTGCCCCTGCGTTCTTGGCAGCTTCCTCTACCGCCATTTCCTCAACTTCCGTAACGCCTGAAGGGACGCAAATTATAACCCGCGGCTTAAAAAATGATGTTTTGAGCACTTTAGTTAAGAAGTACTTAAGCATTTTTTCAGTAGTCTCATAATCGGAAATCACACCATCCCTCAGCGGACGGATTGCAACTATATTTCCAGGAGTGCGCCCTACCATTTTTCTGGCTTCTTCCCCAACAGCTAATACTTTATTATTTAATTTATCTATTGCCACAACACTAGGCTCACTAAGTACAATGCCCTTGCCGCGTACATACACAATAACTGTTGCCGTTCCTAAATCTATTCCTACGTCCTGACCTAACATTTCAACTCTCCCCACGTTTTAATATTAAATTATATTATACATCATAAAATTACAATATTCAATTATTTTCTGCAAGATACAGTAAATGTAACTGAATAAACTTTTTTAGCTCCGCCCTCTTTAAGCTTTCTAGCACACTCACTTAAGGACGAGCCGCTTGTCATTACATCATCCACTAAAAGCAGTGTCTTACCATATAAATTTGAAATATCCTTTAAATAAAATGATTTCTTAGCGTTTGCAAACCGCTGTTCTATTGAAAGCTTTTTCTGTTGTGCACTTCGCCAACGCCTGCCTAAAGCTCCATACAAAACAGGCACATCAATAATCTTTGATATTTCCTCTGCAATCAACTGTGCCTGGTTAAACCCTCGACCCATCTCCTTAATTCTGTTCATTGGAACAAATACAATATAATCAAATGATATATCTTTATAGTGAAAATTTATTTTATCCGCCATTTTTATAGCTAACCTGTATGCTTGTTGAGGCAGTTTTTTAAACTTAAGCCGGTGGATGGCATATGACATTGGAGGTTGATACGGATATACAGCGATGTTGCGTTCAAAACAAAATAAGTGCCGGTATGGATGGCATCTGCATCGGGCAATTTCCGCTCCGCAGTGCATACAAACATTGTCGTTTGGTATTTCGTTTACTTTATTTTTACAGCTGGAGCATATTTTTTTGTCATTATCAATACTACTTCCGCAAAACATACACTTCGCGGGATACACAAGCGAAGTTAGTGACATAAAAAACCTCCTTATTGATTATTCTTTAGCGGCACTGTAAAAGTAACTGTGTAAACCTTGGATGCGCCGCCTTCCTTTAGCTTTCCCGCGCACTCGCTAATAGTTGAACCGCTCGTGAATACATCGTCAACCAGTAAAATAGTTTTGCCAATAATATTACTGCTGTCTTTAAGAAAAAATGAGCCTTTTGCATTAATAACTCTCTGTTCAAGCGTTAAATTTTTTTGAGTTTTGCTTTTTAAATGCCTGCCCACCACATTATATTGTACATCAAGGTTTAGCCTGTTGGCAATACTTTCAGCAAGAAGCTGGGCTTGGTTATAGCCCCTGTCAATCTGTTTAACACGAAGCATGGGTACAAATACAACAGCGTCAAAAACAATGTCTTTGTAATATTTATGTATTGATTTTACCATTAAATCAGCCATAAATTCGCACAGTTGCGGCCGAGAACGGAATTTTAACCGTCTTATTATCTCCCTGGCCGGACCGTCATAATAATAAACCGCTACGTTTCTTTCAAATTTATAATCATGGCGAAATGGGGCACACATACATTTATCAAGCTCTGCTCCGCAGTAATGGCAAACCTCACCCTCAATAGCTCTTAATGAGTTTTTACAGCGTGTACATATATCACTTCTAGAAGTATCAAGTATATGCCCACAAAATTTGCATTTTGGCGGATAAAGCAAGTCAAACAGTTCTATTTTATTTCACTCCAATCCCCTTTTAAAAAATATTTTAGCCCGGAGTATCTGTTGGAACGTTTATTATTATCGACCATTTTGGTTATTATTGATTCACTGCCGACAATAACTAAAATCTGCTTGGCACGGGTTACTGCTGTATACAGAAGATTGCGGTATTGTAGCAAAGGTGTAAGTTCAGACAATACAAGTACAACAGCGTCAAATTCACTGCCCTGGCTTTTATGAATTGTAATTGCATATGCGCTTTCAACTTGATCAAGATTTGAAAACTCGTATTCAGCAAGTCTGTCATCATACCTTATAAATGCCTTTTTTTCACTTATAAGTAATTTCTCTATTATCCCTATATCTCCGTTATACACACCGCTTTCCACCGTACCGTCATCTTTGGTCACAACTATATCATAATTATTTTTAGTCTGCATAACCTTATCGCCTTCGCGGTAAATACGCTCTTTTACGGTCACCTGTCTTTTTGTTTGGGAAGGTGGATTTAATATTTCGTGAAGCTGTTTATTTACATTTGCAGTTCCAACTGTGGTTTTCTTTGTGGGGATAATGACCTGAAGCCCATTAAAAACATCTTTTTTATATACTTTGGGAATACGATTTGCAACAAGCTCAATTACAGCGTCCAACACTTTTTGCGGGCTGCTTTTTTTAATAAAATAAAAATCATCTGAATTTGTAAGATCCGGATACTCACCACGATTTATTTTATGCGCATTTAAAATAATATGGCTTTTAGACGCTTGGCGGAATATTTTATTTAAAAAAATAGTTGCTATAGTTTGAGAACGAATAATGTCTAAAAACACATTTCCCGCTCCTACACTGGGGAGCTGATCAGAATCGCCTACCAGCACAAGCCTGCAGTTTGTACGTATAGCGTGCATTAACCCTTCAAACAGCTTAACATCTACCATGGACATTTCATCTACAATAAGCACATCAGCATCTAAAGGATTGTTTTCGTTTCTCGTAAAAGCGCCAGCACCTTTTCCGACATCTATCTCAAGCAGCCTGTGAATAGTTTTTGCAGGTCTGCCACACAGCTCGCTCATTCGCTTGGCGGCGCGGCCAGTGGGAGCACACAATACCACCTTATAGTTTAAATCTTCAAACAAAGTTATTATGCCCCTAAGAGTGGTAGTTTTACCTGTACCTGGTCCGCCTGTCAAAACCATCGTCTTGTTTTCAATAGCACATTTAACCGCCTGGCGTTGATTTTTGGCATACTCAATCCCAAGTGTTTTTTCGGTGCTTGCTATCCTGGTTTCAATATTGCTTATCTCAATTTTTTTAAAGTCACATATTAGCCTGAGCTTAGTTGCAATATACTGCTCAGCTTCAAACATATCTATAAGATAAACAGCAGTCAATCCATTAATCTCTACCGCCTTAAGCTTCTTTGAAGCAACAAGCTTTTCAATATACTCAAGTGCCTGTTCATTACTTATACCTATAAATTCTGCACTGATAGATTTTAGCTTTTCAAGCGGCAAAAACACATGCCCATTTTGTTGATTATACACCAGTACATATTTAATGCAGTACTCAATACGCAAGTCATCCAGTGGCTCAAACCCGTTTTCAAGCGCCAGCTTGTCCGCCATACCAAAAGAAAATCCGTCAATTTCCTCCCAAAGCTGATACGGGTTGCTCCTTACTATCTGTATTGACATGCCGCCGTATTTTTGATGTATCTGCACAGCCATTGCAGGTGAGATACCCATATCTCCAAGCTCCATCAGCGTTTCGCGCACTGCAAGCGTCTGTTTGAAAGAAGACGATATTTCCATTGCTTTATTGGACGAGATTCCTTTTATCTGAGTAAGCTGATTAGGCTCGTTTTCAATTATATAAAAAGTATCCTCTCCAAATATTTCAACAATCTTATGTGCATAAGCTGCACCAATTCCTTTAATAATACCGCTTGCAAGAAATTTAAGCATACTCTGTGTTTCGACAGGGAAGCTTTTTTCAATTTCATCACACACAAACTGGCGGCCATAAACGGCATGGTTTGTCCACTCGCCGTGAGCTGTAATAGACTCCCCTACATATAATGCAGCGCAAGTACAGACAGCGGTTATAAGCTGCCCATCCATATCAACTGAAAATACTTTATAACCGCTGTCGTCACTTTCAAAAATTATCTCTTCTACTATCCCGTCAATTATATTATCTTCCACCAACTTAAATGTTTCCCCTTTGGTTTTAATAATCTTTATTTTATCACAACTAGTCCTTGCTTTCCAGTACTATATTACTATTTTGCAGGCAATATTTTTCCACCGCAAGCTTTGTTGCATCGTCTGCAAGTTGTGCATCAATTATAACATTTGTCTGTATGTGCTTAAAGTTTATACGCTGGGCATATAATGACAGCGTATTAAGTAAAAAATTTACGTTATTTTCGCTTCCGCTTATTGTCGCTGTTAATTTAAGCTGCTTTACACTTTTAAATTTTGAGTTTGCAATAGTCTCTATAAGGCAGAGTATGCACTCGATTATACCTATCACAGCAAAAAAAGACAATAAAATTAAAAACACAGTTTTAAGCATAAATACCACCTCACAGTATAATATGAGGTGGTATTATAAAATGTTAAAGTGTAAGTTTTGCAAATTCACTTAATTTATATGCTTCCAAAGTATCTTCCCAAGGCAGATTAAGTTCCTGCCTGCCAAAATGGCCATAAGCGGCAAGCGGCGAATAAATAGGCCGGCGTAAATTAAATTTCTCAATAATGGATGCTGGTCTTAAATCAAAAAATTTATTAATAGAGCTCTCAATAACTTCAGTGGGAACGGTCTGAGTACCGTATGTATCCACATTTACATAAACAGAAATTGGATTTGCAACTCCGATTGCATATGCTAATTGCACTTCACAGCGTGATGCAAGCCCTGCAGCCACAATATTTTTTGCCACATGCCTTGCGGCATATGCTGCACTGCGGTCAACTTTAGTAGGGTCTTTGCCTGAAAAAGCGCCTCCACCATGTCTGCCATAGCCGCCGTAAGTATCCACTATTATTTTTCGGCCGGTAAGCCCGCTGTCACCATGCGGGCCGCCTATTACAAATCTGCCTGTAGGATTAATAAAAAATCTTGTGCTGCTGTCCATTAAATGAGGGTCTACCACTTGGTTGATAACTAAATTTATTATATCGTTTCTAAGCTTGTCTAGGGACACCCCTTCATCATGCTGAGCAGAAACAACGATCGTGTCGATTCTTTTAACCCTCTGCCCATCGTATTCAACTGTGACCTGGGTTTTGCCGTCCGGGCGCAGATAATTCAGTATGCCGGCTTTCCTGACATCTGTAAGGCGGGCTGCCAGGCGGTGTGCAAGTGAAATTGCAAGCGGCATCAGCTCAGGTGTTTCATTGCAGGCATACCCAAACATCATGCCTTGGTCGCCAGCTCCAACCTGAGTATTATTGTTCTGTTTAGCTTCATAAGCACAGTCCACGCCCTGAGCTATATCGGGAGACTGCCTGTCAATTGTCAAAAGCACCTTGCATGTATCAGCGCAAAATCCGTACTCTGGCTTATTATAGCCTATTTTACGTATTGTGTCCCTTGCAATTTTCTCATAATCCACCTGAGCGTCTGTCGTTATTTCACCCATAATATGCACTAAGTCTGTGGTAACAGTAGTCTCACAGGCTACACGCGCCAACGGATCCTTTTCAAGTATACTGTCTAAAATACTGTCCGAAATACGATCACACACCTTATCCGGATGGCCCTCGGTAACAGATTCTGATGTAAAAAAGTGTTTGTTGCTCATTTTACTCTCCTAAATTAAAAAGACGCTCTTTGTCAAGAGCGCCATTTTTTATCTACAGGAATTAACACCTTACAATAATATAAGCAGGTTGTCGGGCTTCATAGGGCCTGTCCCTCCGCCACTCTTGATAAAAGTCTAAATTACACAAAACAAATGATACACTACTTAACCAATTTTGTCAAGCACAATCGACATTTTTATTACTCTTTTGCTTTTATAAACCTGCTTATGTACTTATAAATTATAAAAGTTATAATTGCGTTACAGCCTGCTTTAATAAGGTTAAACAGTGCTATCCATGGCAGTAATGAAACTACCACTTTGGTTTCCAAATGATAAAAGAACGGGTCAAAAATAAGGTTAAATAGAACCATTGCAATAACCATAGCAGCTGAACCGCATGTAAGCGCAAGTGCGGCCATTTTACGCGTTTTTTTATGCTTGTATATAAGCCCAGCAGTTATTATAAGTGAGCCGGTTGAAAAAATATGCATCAATCCGCCAAACCAACCGTCAGCAGATAAAAACGTAGCCTGGAATATAGCGGTTATTATTGTTGAGATGACGCCGTACACCGGGCCGAAAGCAAAGGTTACTATTAAAATCGGTATATTTGCAAAATCAAACCTTAAAAACGACACCATAGGCAGTATCGGAAAATTAAATAATATTAACAAAATTGAAATTGCAGTCAACACCGCTGTAATAGTGAGCCTTCTAATCATTTTATCTTTCATACCATGTCCTCCAATTATAAATATATTTCTGAGGCCGGTATAACATGCAAAAAAGTGCCCCTGCAGCTTTTGCAGGGGCACTATGAACACACGCTTTGCCAGTCTCTCTTCCATCCGGACTATACCGTCGGTACGGGAATTTCACCCGTTCAGCTTACGCTCGCGGACTGTAACCGCCGGTGGGGAATTGCGCCCCGCCCTGAAAAGACCTAACTTATATTAAGTTCTATTACTCGTTAATTGCTGTAACAACGCCTGAACCAACAGTCCTACCACCCTCACGGATAGCAAAACGAAGGCCTGTCTCAATAGCGATAGGTGTAATCAGTTCAACATCCATTGTAACATTGTCGCCAGGCTTACACATTTCAACGCCTTCCGGCAGTGTGATAACACCAGTAACGTCTGTTGTTCTGAAGTAGAACTGAGGACGGTAATTTGAGAAGAACGGGCTGTGGCGGCCACCCTCATCCTTAGTCAGAACGTAAACTTCGCCCTTGAACTTTGTATGAGGCTTAATTGTGCCTGGCTTAGCCAAAACCTGACCTCTTTCGATATCTGTTCTCTGAATACCTCTGAGCAGAACGCCAATGTTGTCACCAGCCTCAGCATAGTCAAGCAGTTTCCTGAACATCTCAATACCAGTTGCAACTGTCTTTTTGCTCTCATCAGCAAGGCCAACAATCTCAACTTCCTCATTGAGCTTGAGCATACCTCTCTCAACCCTACCAGTAGCAACAGTGCCACGGCCGGTGATAGTAAATACGTCTTCAATAGGCATAAGGAACGGCTGGTCAGCCTTTCTCTCAGGTGTTGGAATATAGTTATCAACAGCATCCATAAGCTCTAAAATGCTCTTATACTCAGGTGCGTTAATATCTGTTGATGTGCACTCAATAGCCTGAAGCGCAGAACCCTTGATGATCGGAATATCGTCACCCGGGAACTCGTACTCGTTAAGCAGGTCACGAATCTCCATCTCAACCAGCTCTAAAAGCTCTTCGTCGTCAACCTGGTCAACTTTGTTCATATATACAACAATGCTAGGAACGCCAACCTGCCTTGAAAGCAGAATGTGCTCCCTTGTCTGCGGCATAACACCGTCAGCTGCTGATACAACAAGAATAGCACCGTCCATCTGAGCAGCACCAGTAATCATGTTTTTAACATAGTCAGCATGGCCAGGGCAGTCAACGTGAGCATAGTGACGCTTGTCAGTCTCATACTCAACGTGAGCTGTGTTGATGGTAATGCCGCGCTCTCTTTCCTCAGGAGCCTTGTCAATGTTCTCATACGCTTCATAAGCAGCCTGGCCTTTAAAAGAAAGTACCTTTGTTATAGCTGCTGTCAAAGTGGTTTTACCATGGTCAACGTGACCGATGGTTCCGATATTTACATGTGGCTTATTTCTTTCGAATTTAGCTTTCGCCATTTTAAATTTCCTCCCTTAACCTTTATTAGTAATATAATAATATTAATTTTAAGATATTGCAAGTGTTTTTTTTATTTATTTAGTCTTTTTTCTCTCTTGTGTTAATTATTTTTTCTGCAATGGACTTTGGAACCTCAATATAAGAGTCAGGCTGCATTGTATATTGCCCACGCCCTTGCGTCTTTGAGCGCAAATCTGTAGCATATCCAAACATTTCGGACAGCGGTACAAAAGCAGTAATCTGCTGAGCTCCTGGCATGGCCTCCATACCTTGAATTTGGCCACGGCGAGAGTTAAGGTCACCCATAACATCTCCCATATACTCCTCAGGAACCGTTACAACAACTTTCATTATAGGCTCTAACAGTACCGGATCAGCTTTACGCAGTGCTTCCTTAATAGCCATAGAACCAGCAATTTTGAAAGCCATTTCAGATGAGTCAACTTCGTGATAAGAACCGTCATAAAGTGTTACCTTAATATCAACCACGTTATATCCAGCAAGCACGCCCGACTGCATTGCACCCTGTATACCTGCGTCAACCGCCGGTATATATTCCTTCGGGATAGCACCGCCTACAATTGCGTTTATAAACTCGTAGCCCTTGCCGGACTCATTAGGCTCAACTTTAATTTTAACATGGCCGTATTGACCCTTACCACCGGACTGGCGCGCATATTTATGGTCAACATCAGCGCTTTTGCGTATTGTTTCTTTATATGAAACTTGGGGTTTGCCGACATTGGCTTCAACCTTAAACTCACGCAAAAGCCTGTCAACAATAATCTCCAAATGCAGCTCACCCATACCAGCAATTATAGTCTGGCCGGTTTCGTCATCAGTGTAAGTCTTAAAAGTCGGGTCCTCCTCAGCCAGCTTGGAAAGCGCGACCGCCATTTTTTCCTGCGATGCTTTAGTTTTCGGCTCTATAGCAACGCGAATAACAGGATCCGGAAATTCCATTGACTCAAGGATAATCGGTTTACCCTCATCACATAGCGTGTCACCCGTTGTGACGTTTTTAAGGCCTACTGCAGCAGCAATATCGCCTGTGTAAATTTCATCAACATCTTCGCGATGGTTTGCATGCATTGCAACTATACGGCCCATGCGTTCCTTGCTGCCCTTTGTTGAATTATAAACTGAACCGCCCGCCTTCATTGTTCCTGAATAAACTCTGAAAAAGCAGAGCTTACCAACAAAAGGATCGGTCATTATCTTAAATGCAAGCGCAGAAAACGGCTCTTTATCATCTGCTTTACGCTCCTGTTCTTCCTCTGTACGTGGAACTATACCTTTTATCGGCGGTATGTCCAAAGGTGACGGCATATAAGCTACAATATTATCCAGCAGCATTTGTACACCCTTGTTTCTGTATGATGTACCACAACATACAGGTACAATTGTGTTTGCAATAGTTCCTGCGCGCAGGCCTGCGACAATCTCGTCGTTTGTAAGCTCCTCGCCCTCTAAATACTTCATCATGAGATCTTCGCTTGTTTCAGCAACATGCTCAATCATCTCATTTCTGTATTTTTCAGCAAGGTCCCTCATATCGTCCGGAATTTCCTCTATCCGCACGTCTTTTCCAAGATCGTCATAATATACATCCGCTTTCATAGTGACAAGGTCAATTATTCCGCGGAATGTATCTTCAGAGCCTATTGGAAGCTGAATTGGTACGGCATTAGTTTTAAGCCTCTCCCTCATCATATCAACAACTCTGAAAAAGTCAGCGCCCATAATGTCCATTTTATTGACATAGGCCATACGCGGAACCTTGTATTTATCCGCTTGGCGCCATACTGTCTCTGACTGTGGCTCAACACCGCCCTTTGCACAGAACACTGTAACAGAACCGTCCAACACTCTCAATGAACGCTCAACTTCAACAGTAAAGTCAACGTGGCCAGGGGTATCTATAATATTTATTCTGTGGCCTTTCCAGTGCGCAGTTGTAGCAGCAGAGGTGATAGTGATTCCACGTTCCTGCTCCTGCTCCATCCAGTCCATGGTCGCAGCGCCCTCGTGCACTTCACCAATTTTGTGTGTTCTGCCTGTATAGAAAAGTATTCTTTCTGTTGTGGTGGTCTTTCCGGCGTCAATATGAGCCATTATACCAATATTCCTATACAGGTTTAGTGGGAATTCTCTCGGCATACATTCTCCTTTCTAAAGCGGTGATCACCATCTGTAGTGTGCGAACGCTTTGTTTGCTTCTGCCATTTTATGTGTATCCTCACGCTTTTTAACAGCGCCGCCTGTATTATTAACTGCATCCATAATCTCAGCGGCAAGGCGCTCACTCATAGTACGCTCATTTCTGTTTCTGGAATAAAGCGTTAACCATCTTAATCCTAAGGTCTGGCGCCTGTCAGCGCGGACCTCCATTGGCACCTGGTAAGTGGCGCCGCCAACCCTGCGGGCCTTAACCTCAAGCTTTGGCATTATATTTTCCATAGCTTCATTAAAGGCCTCCAAAGGGTCTTTCCCAGTTTTTTCTCTTACAATGTCAAAAGCATTGTAAACAATTTTTTGTGCAACGCCCTTTTTCCCATCATACATAATATTATTTATTAACTTTGTAACAACAATACTGCTGTACATTGGATCAGGCAGCACTTCTCTTTTGGGGACAAAACCTCTTCTAGGCATGTTCTTCCCTCCTTCATATTGATGATATCATTGGTACTCGAAAGCATTTACTCTTCCGTCAGCTTTGAAAAGGTATATATAAACACTCTCAAAGCAAAGAATGAATTTCAAACTTTCATTATTTGGCGCCGGCTTTTGCCTTTTTAGCACCGTATTTGGAGCGCGCTTGATTGCGCCCCGCCACACCCTGCGTATCCAAAGTTCCGCGTATAATATGATAACGCGTACCAGGCAGGTCCTTAACTCTACCGCCGCGTATTAAAACAACGCTGTGCTCCTGCAGGTTATGGCCAATACCAGGGATGTAGGACGTGACCTCAATTCCATTTGTAAGCCGCACCCTGGCTATCTTACGAAGAGCTGAATTAGGCTTTTTAGGAGTATTGGTCTTGACAGAAGTACAAACGCCGCGTTTTTGCGGTGAGCTTATCTTGGTGGGCACATTTTTTAGTGTATTAAACCCACGGTTAAGCGCCGGCGCGGTTGATTTCTTTTCGCTTGTCTGCCTGCCTTTACGTACTAACTGATTAAATGTTGGCATACTACACCTCCTTATTCAAAATTTATATATAGAAAAGGCAAAGCCTTAACTATCGTAATGTTTTTTGCACTAAGAATTAGAATATCACACAAACACTATATTTGTCAAGAAATATCTTAGGCTTGTTCGCTTTCAGCTCCAACAACCTCCGGTTCTACCTCTCGATAGCAGCCCATGCCCGTACCAGCTGGAATAAGACGGCCTATAATAACATTTTCCTTAAGTCCGACCAGCGGATCAACCTTGCCCTTAATAGCAGCATCGGTTAAGACCTTTGTAGTCTCCTGGAATGAAGCGGCAGACAGGAACGAATCAGTAGCCAGTGAAGCTTTGGTAATTCCAAGCAGCACCGGCGAATACTCAATTTTTTTAACATCTGTATTACCGCTGTCAATCTGCTTTTGTATTTCTTCATTCTTTGTTTCAACATCGTACTTATCGGCAAGCGTGCCAATCAAAATATTATCATTGCCGGTATTGTCGTCAATACGAACCTTGCGAATCATTTGCCGGACAATAACTTCAATATGTTTGTCATTGATATCAACGCCCTGGAGGCGGTAAACGTTTTGAACTTCTTTAATCAAATAGTTCTGCACCGCAATTTCACCATTTAAACGCAGTATATCATGCGGATTTATAACGCCATCGCTTATAATCTGGCCTTTTTCCACACGTTTGCCGTCCAAATCCTCGCGGAACTTTAGGCCAAAAGGTATAACCATACTCTTTTCCTGGCCGTCATCAGTACGGATTAATACATGTGTGTTATTATCATTTTCTGGCTTTTCAGCCGGGTCAATCATTAATAATCCCGTATCCTCTGCCAAAACCGCGGTCTTTTTGGGCTTGCGTGCCTCAAACAGCTCCTCAACCCTAGGCAGACCCTGTGTAATATCATCGGCAGACGCAACACCGCCGGTATGGAAAGTACGCATTGTAAGCTGTGTGCCCGGTTCACCTATTGACTGTGCAGCAATAGTCCCTACAGCTTCTCCTACATTGACAGGCTTGCCATTTGCAAGGTTAGCACCGTAGCACTTGGCACACACACCATGGCGTGAGCGACAGGTGAGGGTTGAACGGATTTCAATCTCTTTAATACCTAAACCTTCAATAAGATCAACGTCAGCATCGCTGAGCATCTGTTCATGGGATATCAAAACCTCTCCCGTCTTTTGGTCAAGTAAATCATGAACGAGGTATCTGCCCAAAAGCCGGTCACGCAGGTTTTCTATTACACTCTCGCCCTCTTTGATATCTGAAACAACAATTCCCTCTGTCGTCCCACAGTCCAGCTCACGCACAATGACATCCTGTGCAACATCAACCAGGCGCCTTGTCAAATAGCCTGAGTCAGCTGTTCTCAGCGCAGTATCTGCAAGTCCTTTGCGTGCACCACGGGAGGATATAAAATATTCAATAACATTTAATCCTTCTCTGAAGTTAGCACGGATAGGTATCTCAATAGCTTTACCAGATGTATTTGCCATCAGGCCGCGCATTCCTGCAAGCTGGCGTATCTGATTCATAGAACCCCTCGCGCCGGAGTTTGCCATCATATAGATTGGGTTAAACTCATCCAGATGATTTTTAAGCGCGTCAGTAACCTCTTTAGTGGTTTCATCCCAAGTATTTATTACCAGGCTGTAACGCTCGTCATCTGAAATAAGGCCACGCCTGTACGTGCGGGTAATTTCCTGAATTTTTTTCTCAGCCTTTTCAATAAGCTCTTTTTTCTGAGGCGGAACAGTCATATCTGAACAGGATACTGTTATAGCACCTTTGGTTGAATATTTAAAGCCCTGTGCTTTAATATTGTCCAAAACCTCAGCAGTAACTGTGCTGCCATGCTTGTTAATACAGCTGTATATGATTTTATCAAGCGTACCTTTGGTCGCTACAAAATCCACTTCGAGATTGAATATATTTTCAGGCTTGCTCCTATCCACAAACCCTAAATCCTGAGGTATCGGGCGGTTAAATATAAGCTTGCCTACTGTGGCATCTATTATTCTTGATTCTATCTTACCCTTATATTCCTTGGTTATACGAACCTTTATAGGCGCATGTAGACCAACGACGCCGTTTTCATAGGCCATAATAGCTTCGTCCTCGTCGCGGAAAACCTTGCCAACCCCTGGCTCGTCATTTTTTGTAATAGTAAGATAATATGAACCCAAAACCATGTCCTGGGTCGGTACTGTAACAGGCCTGCCGTCCTGAGGCTTTAGCAGGTTATTAGCAGAGAGCATTAAAAACCTTGCCTCCGCCTGCGCTTCAGCTGAGAGCGGGACGTGGATAGCCATCTGGTCACCATCAAAGTCAGCATTGTACGCTGTACAAACCAGCGGATGAAGTTTAAGGGCGCGCCCTTCTACTAAAATCGGCTCAAATGCCTGTATACCAAGCCTGTGCAGTGTCGGTGCACGGTTTAGCAGCACAGGATGATCTTTAATAACATCATCAAGTGCATCCCATACCTCTTTACGCATACGCTCAACCATTTTCTTTGCTGACTTAATGTTTGTTGCCAAGCCATCAGCCACCAATTTTTTCATAACAAACGGCTTAAATAATTCCAAAGCCATTTCTTTTGGCAGGCCGCACTGGTAAATTTTAAGCTCCGGCCCTACAACTATAACTGAACGCCCGGAATAATCAACACGTTTACCCAAAAGGTTTTGCCTGAACCTTCCCTGCTTGCCTTTAAGCATATCGGAAAGCGATTTAAGCGGCCGATTGTTCTGGCCGGTTACAGGCCGGCCACGGCGCCCGTTGTCTATAAGCGCGTCAACCGCCTGCTGCAAAATGCGCTTTTCGTTACGCACAATCACATCTGGAGCGCCTAGCTCCAAAAGCCTTTTAAGCCTGTTATTGCGGTTTATAACACGGCGGTATAAGTCATTGAGGTCAGAGGTTGCAAACCTTCCGCCGTCCAGCTGAACCATAGGCCTTATTTCAGGCGGTATAACCGGTATTACATCTAAGATCATCCATTCCGGCCTGTTTCCAGAGCTCCTGAACGCCTCAACAACTTCAATGCGCTTAATAATTCTGCTGCGTTTCTGACCGGTGGCACTTACAAGCTCACTTTTAAGTTCAGCAGCAAGTTTATCCAAATCAATCTCGGTAAGCAGCTCTTTGATAGCCTCTGCACCCATGCCGGCTCTAAAGTCATCTTCATAACGCTCTTTAAGCTCACCATATTCACTGTCAGACAAAATTTGTTTTTTGGCAAGCGGCGTATCACCCGGGTCGATAACAATATAAGAGTCAAAATACAATACCTTTTCCAAATCCTTAGGTGACATATCCAGCATAAGCCCCATCCTTGCAGGTATGCCTTTAAAATACCAGATATGTGACACAGGTGCTGCAAGCTCAATATGCCCCATACGCTCCCGGCGAACTTTGGATTTAGTAACCTCAACACCGCACTTATCGCATATTTTACCTTTGAATCTTATCCTCTTGTATTTTCCACAGTGGCATTCCCAGTCCTTAGTAGGTCCAAAAATCCGCTCGCAGAACAATCCGTCTTTTTCCGGCTTGAGAGTCCTATAATTAATAGTCTCAGGCTTTTTTACCTCGCCATATGACCATTCTCTTATTTTTTCAGGAGATGCCAAACCAATTTTTATTGCTTCAAAAGCATTAAATTCCATATCGAAATAATAGCTCCTTTCAATATCTACAGAAACCTAATCGTCCTCGCCGTCCGGCTGCATGACCAGGTCCTGTTCATCTTCCTGATCAGCATCGTCCTCATCGTCGTCCGACCAATCGTCGTCAACATCAAGAATGTCTTTTAAATCATCATCGCCTTCATCCTCAATATCGTCGTCTTCATCGTCTTCATCAAAATCATTAAATACCTCGTCTAACGCCACTCCGCTTTCAGCACGCTTTCTGAACTTGTCATCATAAATATCGTCCTCATCATCCTCAAATGTCTCTTTAAGATTGATTTCTTCCATGTCCTTAGACAATAGTTTAAAGTCAAGCCCAAGCGACTGCAGTTCCTTAACAAGCACCTTAAATGATTCCGGTATTCCAGGCTTTGGAATATTTTGGCCTTTAACTATAGCCTCATAAGTTTTCACACGGCCGACAACATCATCGCTCTTTACAGTTAAAATTTCCTGTAATGTATATGCCGCGCCATAGGCTTCAAGTGCCCAAACTTCCATCTCACCAAAACGCTGGCCGCCAAACTGTGCTTTTCCGCCAAGCGGTTGCTGAGTCACAAGTGAGTACGGGCCGGTAGAACGCGCGTGAATTTTATCATCAACCAAATGATGGAGCTTAAGGAAGTACATATATCCCACTGTTACCCTGTTATCAAAAGGCAACCCTGTACGGCCGTCATAAAGAGTAGTTTTGCCATCCTCGCTTAGCCCGGATTTTTTAAGGCATTCTCTGATATCGCTTTCAACAGCGCCATCAAACACCGGCGTCATTACCTTCCAGCCAAGCGCTTTGGCAGCATATCCCAGGTGAACTTCCAGCACCTGACCTATATTCATACGCGATGGTACGCCTAATGGATTCAAAACTATATCAAGCGGTGTACCGTCTGGTAAAAACGGCATATCCTCCTGTGGCAGTATGCGGGAAATAACGCCCTTATTACCATGCCGGCCAGCCATTTTATCACCAACAGATATTTTGCGCTTTTGAGCGATATAGCATCTTACTACTTTGTTAACACCAGGTGAAAGCTCATCAGAGTTCTCCTGAGTAAATACTTTCACATCAACAACAATGCCATATTCGCCATGCGGCACTCTAAGGGATGTGTCCCTAACCTCTCTTGCCTTTTCGCCAAATATCGCACGCAGCAGCTTTTCCTCAGCAGTAAGCTCTGTCTCGCCCTTTGGTGTTACACGGCCTACCAAAATATCGCCGCTTCTAACTTCTGCGCCGATACGGATTATACCGCGGGAATCCAAATCCTTTAAAACGTCCTCACCTACATTCGGAATATCGCGGGTAATTTCCTCAGGACCAAGCTTTGTGCTCCTAGCCTCTATTTCATACTCTTCAATATGAATAGAAGTAAATGCGTCATTCTTTACAAGATTTTCGTTAAGCAGGACAGCGTCCTCATAGTTATAACCCTCCCAGGTCATAAAACCAATAAGCATATTTTTACCTAATGCAATTTCACCATTATCGGTTGAAGGACCGTCTGCAATAATTTCATCAGCCTTGACCTTGTCTCCTACTGATACTATCGGTTTCTGGTTAATACATGTGCCTTGGTTTGACCGCAGGAAAGTTATCAGCTCATAAGTATCCTTTTGCCCTTTTCCGCAATCAATTATAATCTTATCTGCACTTACATATTCTACTGTGCCAGACCGCTTTGCGACAACACATACACCGCTGTCATGCGCAGCTTTGTATTCCATACCGGTACCGACAATTGGAGCCTCGGTTTTCAAAAGCGGCACGGCCTGACGCTGCATGTTAGCACCCATAAGCGCACGGTTAGCATCATCGTTTTCCAAAAATGGTATCATTGCAGTAGCGCTGGACACCATCATTTTAGGTGAAACATCCATGAAATCTATCATTTCTTTTTCAATTTCAATTATTTCATCTCTGCGCCGCGCAGTTACTTTATCATATACAAAGTGGCCTTCGGAATCCAGCTCTTCATTTGCCTGAGCAATAACATAATTATCCTCAATATCCGCTGTCATATAAACGACCTCGTCTGTAACGACACCGGCTTTCTTGTCCACCCTGCGGTAAGGCGCCTCAATAAACCCGTACTCATTTATACGTGCATAAGAAGCAAGATAAGAAATCAGACCAATATTAGGACCTTCAGGGGTCTCAATAGGGCACATCCGCCCATAGTGTGAATAGTGAACGTCGCGCACCTCAAAGCCAGCCCGGTCACGTGAAAGACCACCAGGACCAAGTGCAGACAGCCTGCGCTTATGAGTAAGTTCAGCGAGCGGATTTGTCTGATCCATAAACTGAGACAACGGTGATGAGCCAAAAAATTCTTTAATTGCCGCCACAACAGGGCGCACGTTAATAAGAGCCTGTGGAGTAACAACATCTAAATCCTGTAAAGTCATCCGCTCTTTGATAGTACGCTCCATGCGCGCAAAGCCAATTCGGAATTGGTTTTGCAAAAGTTCACCAACTGAACGTATGCGCCTGTTTCCTAAATGGTCTATATCATCAACTGTACCTATATTATAGGTAAGCCCGATAAGATAACTTACAGAAGCAAGTATATCATCAATAATAATATGCTTTGGAATGAGCTCATCGCGGCGAAGCCTGCACTGCTCGATTATATCCTCATCACTGTCACATGCTTCTAAAATCTCTTTTAAAACATTAAAACGCACTTTTTCGGTAATACCAGCTTCATGGGGATCAAAGTCCACAAAATCAGCCATATCCACCATCGCGTTTGAAAATACCGGTACCGTTTGGTCGCCGACCTGGACCAATACGCGGTCAACACCGCTCTTTTCAATCAGCTCAGCAGCTTCCCTTGAAATAACTTCACCCTCAGAAACAATCACCTCACCTGTAAGCGGCGCTGCAACTATTTGTGCTGATGTCTGCCCCTCCAGCCTGCGCGCAAGAGAAAGCTTTAAGTTATATTTATAAATTCCCACCTTTGATTGGTCATATCTCTTATCGTCAAAGAATAAATTATGAATGTGAGTAATAGAGCCTTCAACAGTTGCAGGCTCACCTGGGCGCAGCTTTTTATAAACCTCAATCAAGCCCTCATCAACTGTATGAGAGATATCCTTTTCTAGAGTTTTAAGTATAAAATCACCGCTGCCAAAAATTTCTTTTATAGTTTCATCACTGCCAAAGTCCATGCCATTGTACGGACTATACTTATCCTCACCAATAAAAGCCCCAAGTGCACGAATAAAAGTTGTAAGCGGCAGCTTTCTATTTTTATCAATTCGGATATATATGACATGCTGAGAATCACTCTCATACTCAAGCCAGGCACCACGGTTTGGAATTACTGTTGTGCTGTAAATAGGATTACCACCTTTATCCAGAGTGCGAGCATAATAAATTCCAGGCGAACGCACAAGCTGAGATACGACCACGCGTTCAGCACCATTTATAATAAATGTACCGCTGTCGGTCATAATCGGGAAATCACCCATAAAAATCTCTTGCTCTTTTAGTTCCCCTGTTTCATTATTAGTTAATCTTACAAGCGCTTTGAGAGGAGCTGCATAAGTCGCGTCCCTTTCCTTACACTCAACTACACTGTATTTAGGCGACTCAGTCATTGAATAATCAACAAAATCCAGTACAATATTACCAGAGTAATCCGTGATAGCGGAAACGTCGTTAAATACTTCTTTTAAACCCGTATCCAGAAACCATTCGTACGATTTTTTCTGGATTTCGATAAGATTAGGCATTTCCAGCATTTCATCAATTTTGGAAAAGCTCATTCTTGTGTTTTTGCCTAAAACTTTCGATTTTGGCATCAAAACCATCACTCCATCTCTTATTTTATTAAATCTAAGCCTGCAAGCGCTTATAAGTGGTTTACTGCCTCTATTTTCGACAGAAAAAACATCAAATAAACCTCTAAAAAAGGCATATACAGCCATTATGATACAGTATGATATTTTATCACATACAAATTGGCCAGTCAATAGTTTATTTTGAATTTTTCTAAAGAAAATAAAAAAGAGCCGCAATTTGCGGCTCTTTTATTTTTTACAGCTTTTGTTTTACCTTTGCTGCCTTACCCACCCTATCGCGCAGATAAAACAGCTTAGCACGGCGGACCTTACCGTGCCGCACAACCTCAACCTTTGCAACGTTGGGGGAGTTTACTAAAAATGTTCTTTCCACGCCTACGCCATATGCAACGCGGCGAACTTTAAAAGTCTCAGAAATTGAACCACCATGCTTTGCAATTACAGTGCCCTCAAACACCTGTATTCTTTCACGGTTTCCCTCTTTGACCTTGACATGCACCCTTACAAGATCTCCAATCTGTACATTTGGGCGGTCTTCTTTAATTTGCTCTTGTGTTACAGCTTTTATATAATCCATTGTAACTTCCTCCTTATAAAATACGGACATTCATACGAGCAAATGCAGAGGACTGTCCGTTTTACGCCAAATTATAATACCATATAACTTTTCATTTTGCAAGTGTTTTTTATAATTCAGTTTCATTTTCCACATCAATCGAAATTATTTGAGGAAAATTAAACATTCTAAGCGGCAAAAAAGTATTTCCAAGCCCGCCGCTAACAATCATTACTGTGTCCTTTTCTTTATACATCCCTCTAGAATATTTTGGGAAAAAGCCCTCTCCCGGAGCATAAAAAGCGCCATAAAAGGGTATACGCGCCACACCTCCATGAGTATGCCCGCACAGCATAAGGTCAATTTTACTGTCTTTAATCTTAAGGTCACCATAGTAATAATAAGGCATGTGTGTTATAACTATCTTAAATGTATCGAGATTTTCAAATGTCTTTAGCATTTCTGCCGCCGCCGCATGATCTTCATCTTCATAAAGCGCTTCAAGCCCTAAAAGTGCATAATTTTCAAATATCATCTCACTGTTATCAATGACCGATACGCATTCTATTTTATCTTTAATCTCTTGCGTAATACCAAGAGTTCGTTCATGATTGCCTGTAATATAATAAGTAGGCGCAATCTTTGCCAAATCATTTAGAAAATCAAACCCGATTTGTGGTTTCGGCCTGCGCTTATCTATTAAGTCACCTGCAAATACAATAAAATCCGGTTTAAGCTTTTGTACTTTTTTTAATATATATGTGTTATGTGTGTTGTACAGCTTATTATGCAGATCACTCATAAGCAAAATTCTTATAGGTTTTTTTATTTTATCGTTCTTAATTTTAAAGCGTTTTATAACTGCTACATTATTAAATAAAACCAACGCTGCTGCTATAACAATTATAAAAAAAAGTATTATAAACACAGCCTGAGACAAAATCATCACCTCAATTTTGGCATTATAGCATGTAAAATATAAATCGTCAATAAAATTCAATTTAAACGTAATATAATCTGATAAAAAGTTTCTATTTTCTACATATTATATTAAATTTTGCAAAGAACATTGACACAATTTAGGCAATATTGTATACTTAAAATAATATATGTAAAAGAGGTGATAGGGTGAATGCTGTTACGGCTGAATAAACGGTCAACTGCAATATTTATAATAGGGTCTATCTTAAATATTGTTCTTTTTGTCTTAGCGCGATACGCATCGTTTCCAATTTGGCTGGATTTCTCAGGCAGTATTTTTATTTCTTTCACCTTAGGGCCGATTGCTGGTGCAGCATCAGTATTACTGCATGCTATTTTAACTGTATTTTTGTATAGTGGGTGGAGTGCGCTCTGGCTGCTTCCGACAATGCTCTGCCTATGCCTTTTAACCGCATACTTTTCCAGACATAGGTTTATGGAAAATCCCTTTATTTCACTATCGGCGGTTTTTATCACAATAATATGCTCTTTAGTTATTGCTTATCTTATGATTTTCCCTTTATCTGCAAAAATTCCAGCTCATGAATTTTTAACAGAGCTTAAGAACATGTTTGGCACAGGCATGGCAAACTTATATTATGTCTGCGCCACTAAATTTCCGGACCTTATTTTGTCCTGGGCCATTGCCGGCATCTGCATTTTACTTACTCCAAAGCAAAAAACCTTGATAGGATTTAAACGTAAATAAGTTTTACATACTCTCTGGGGCTGTAATACTCATAAGCTCCAGGGAGTTTTTTAATACCGTCTTTGCACTAACCGCTAGTGCCAAACGTGAATTTTTTATTTTTTCACTTTCACCCTTAATTCTGCAGCTATTGTAAAAGCTGTGGAATGCGCTTGCAACTGAAACTGCATATCTTGTAATTCGTGAAGGTTCCAGGCCTGTTGCCGCCAATGCGACCTCGTCCGGGAACAAAGCCAAAAGCCGCATAAGCTCACGCTCAGAGTCACTTTGTAGCACCGAACAGTCCACATCAGCGCTAAAGCTGTCAATGTCAACTCCGAGGTTTTTAAGCACACTGCAAATTCTTGCATGCGCATACTGAACATAGTACAGCGGATTTTCATTGTCTTTTTTCACAGCAAGAGAAAGGTCAAATTCCATTGCAGACTCGCTTTGCCGCAGGTTGAAAAAGAAACGTGCAGCATCAGCGGGTATTTCGTCCAGCAAATCATTTAAGGATATGCTTTTGCCAGTTCTTTTTGACATTTTCACAACCTGTCCATCACGCATAAGGCTAACAAGCTGCATAAGCACAACCTGCAGCCGTTCTGGCTCTATGCCTAGCGCCTTAAGCCCCGCTTTATAGCGCAGGGTGTGCCCATGATGGTCTGCACCAAGAACGTCTATTGCCCTATCAAAATTACGTACTGTAAACTTATTTCTGTGATAAGCAAGGTCAACAGCGTAATAGGTATAAAACCCATTGGCTTTTACCATAACCTCGTCTTTTTCACACCCATAATCGCTTGCCCTGAACCACTTGGCACCGTCTTTTTCATAAATCGCGCCTTTTTTATCAAGCAAATCAATAGTCTCTTTTACATACCCACTTTCATGCAGTGTTGACTCTTTAAACCAGTTATCATAATATATTTTATACTTGGCAAGGTCTTTTTGCATTTTGCTTATGTTACGCTCAAGGCCAAAGCTTACAAGCATTTTGGTCAACTCATCTTTATCTAAATCAAGAACATCCTGGCCGTTTTTTTCTAAAAACAGCGCTGCCAGCTCCTTGATATCATCGCCATGATAACCATCGTCCGGAAACTCCATACTATACTTACCGTTTACAAGTTGGTAAAGGCGTACATACAGCGACTGGCCAAATAAAGCGACCTGGTTACCAGCATCATTTACATAAAACTCTTTATAAACATCCGCACCGCACCATTTGAGCACTTCTGACAGGCAGTCACCTATTATCCCGCCGCGGGCATTGCCCATATGCATAGGTCCTGTAGGATTTGCCGATACAAACTCAACTATTATTTTCTCATTATTTAAAAAATCAGATTTTCCATAATCTTTTCCAAGATTTAAAATTGAGCTTAATATCATGTCATAATACTTATTTGACATTTTAAAATTTATAAAGCCCGGGCCCGCTATTTGAGGCGGCTGGGCAAACATGCTGTCATCTGCAATTTTATCAATAATCAGCTGCCCAATCATATTTGGTGCTTTTTTAAGCAGGCGTACATTTTTCATTGCAAAATTACTAGAATAGTCCCCATTTGCGTTGTCTTTAGGAATTTCAATATCAAAATCAACTAGCTCAACTTTGTCCAATAAGCCGTCACTGACACATTCCCCATATGCCTTAAGAATTATATCCTTAATGTATTTTTTTATAAACGAGTTAGGATTTGCAGCCTGCATTTTTACTCTCCTCTATTATTATATTTATTTCATTTTTAAGTACAAATGAGTTGTTAAGCTCAATATCATACACAATTTTAAGTTCTGGCTTGTCCTTTTCAAGGTTGTTGTATATTTCACTTGCAAGCGTTGAAACAGAAAGGGCGCCCATCTGGGTCTCATATATACTATGGTGCCACTCCCCTTTTTCAAACACCATCATTCCAGGAAATGCACCGAACCTTTTAATAACAACTTTGCTTTTATCCGCTTTTAGGGTAGTAGTTGTCCCTTCAAAGCCTGTAAGCTCACTCTCTTTATATGTTATATACGTCTTGTCATTTTTGGTATAAACCGTACCTGTAGTTGTAAGTTCAATAGGTATCTGCTCACCATCCATTTTTTGCAGGGTACGCATATGGATAACCGCTTCTTTTTTAGTATCTTTCAATGTCTATTTTCTCCACCTTAGATGTTATCTGTTTTCCTAAAAATATTGAGCCAAGTGCCTTAAAAGCCTCCACACTGTCACTCACATAAAATTCACGTGTGCCGATTTCTTTTTTATCGCACAGCATGTTTTTTTGCTCAAGCAGGGTTTTAAGCTCAATTGCTGCCTGGCGGCCAGGGTCAATAAGCTGTATTTCACTTCCCACTACATCTGATATAATATTTGAAATAATAGGATAGTGGGTACAGCCTAAAACAATTGTATCAGCGCCAAAATCCATTATATCTTTAAGATAAAGCCGTGCGGCTAATGTAGTTATTTCATTTTTATCATCAATATGCCCGTTTTCAACCAAAGGCACAAACAATGGGCATGAAACACTTTTTACATTAATTGAGCTATCCAAAGCTTTTATCTTTTTTTCGTAAGAACCACTGCGTATTGTAGCCTCTGTCCCAATAATGCCTATTTTGCCATTTTTGCTAAGCCTTACTGCCGTGCGCGCCGCGCTTTCCACAACACCAAAAATAGGCTCACCAAAAGCCGTGTTCAAATCATCTAGTGCAACTGATGAAACAGTGCCACAAGCAGCCAGTATAACCTTCACACCAAATGACTCTAAAAAGGCCACGTCCTGCCTGGCATACTTTTTTATTGTGTCAGTCCCGCGCGTACCATACGGCAGGCGTGAAGTATCACCAAAGTATATTATATTCTCGTACGGCAAAATATCATCCAGCTGTTTTACCGCAGTAAGCCCGCCAAGCCCACTGTCAAATACGCCAATAGGATTATTATTCATTCCAAATTACCTCTTGTCACCATTCAAAGCATTTTCAATCAACTTATCAGCAAGCAGCTGCCCGCCAAGACCCATTTGCGCCATAAGCTTTGGATACATGCTTATATTTGTAAAACCAGGGATAGTATTTATTTCATTAAAAATAACTTTATCACTATCTGTCACAAAAAAATCCACACGCGCAAGGCCTGTACAGTCCATTGCCTTATATACTTTTAAAGCAATATCCCTTACCGTCTCACTTGTTTTATCGCTTATCCTTGCAGGTATAAATAGCTTTGATCTGTCGTCATTATACTTAGAATCATATGTATAAAATTCACCATGCGGCACAATCTCGCCACAGCAGGATACTATCGGGTTATTATTTCCAATAACAGCTGTTTCAATTTCCTTGCCAATTATATTTTCCTCAACAATAATTTTAAAATCATGGCAAGTAGCAATATTTAAAGCTTTTAATAAACCCTGCCGGTCAGTACATTTGCTTATTCCAACGCTGGAGCCGGCATTGGCAGGCTTGATAAAAATCGGATATGCAAATCCTTTTTCTATTTGTAATACTACAGAGTCAATGTTATTTACTACATCTTCCGAGTAAAAAAAGGCCCATTTACACTGCGGTATACCCACATTATCACATATCTGCTTTGTTATTACTTTATCCATGCAGGCTGCTGCGCTTGTCATACTGGTAGTGATATTGGCAATGCCCGCAAGCTGCAAAAGCGCCGCTATCGCGCCATCTTCACCATTTTTGCCATGCAGTACTGGGAATGCAGCATCGAGCTTAATTTGCTCACCGTTTTCAACTACTATTCCTTTAATTTGACTGTCAGGTGCTATATACGCCCTGCGGTTGGAGCTTTTCCCAGCCCAATTACAAGATTTAATTTCATCAATAGAAGCATCTGTTAGCACCCAGCTTCCATCCTTTAAAATGCCTAATTTATATACATCATATTTCTCATCAGAAATTATAGAAAGTACATTTGCCGCTGAGGCGCAAGACACCTCATGTTCACTTGAAGCACCTCCGAACAGTACGGCAATTTTTAACTTGTTATATTTCATTCAAACCAATCCCAATCAATAATTGTTGTTATTAAATAATAGCACGTTCTTTTTAACCTGTAAAGAACAAAAATTAAGTTATTTTAAAAGTCACCTCATTTTTAAGCTTAAATAGGCAGTAAAGGCTTGGTATTACCATAACCGCATTTGCTATATCAGCAAAGTCCCAAACTATTGATACATTCAAAACTGCGCCCCAAAAGATAAATATAATATATAAAGTCTTATAGACTGTTTGTGTTCTAAATAAAAATTCAACAGCACGTCCTGCAATGCAATACCACCCAATAATTGTTGCAAATACAAACATCGCCATAGCTATTGACAAAAATATATCACCATACGGCAGCACGGAAAAAGCGTTATAAGCCATTGCCCCGGTGCTGCTGTCATTATAAGCGCCGCTGCAGATAAAAGCAACACCAGTTATGACACACATTACCACAGTATCCCAAAATGTAGTAGTGCTTGCGGCAAGCGCACTCATCTCAATATTATCATCCCCCGCCTGGGCAGCAAGTACAGCACCAGAGCCCATACCGGACTCATTTGAATAAAGCCCGCGGGTAATGCCGCTTTTAATTGCCGCGCCTATACCGCCGCCTGCAATTCCCTCAGGCGTTAAGGCACCCTTGAATATAATATTAATAGTGTGTGGTATACTTTTATAATTTAAGATAATAACAGCAAGGCAGCATATCATAAATCCAATGCTCATAATCGGTACAAGAAAGTCACATACCTTTGAAATGCCCTTAAATCCGCAAACAATTACAAGTGCTACTGTAAAGGCAAGCACCGCACCCGTTATCCAACTGCTTATGCCGTACTTACTGTCCAGCATAACTGAAAGCGAATTGGCAGGTACCATACAGCCCATACCAAGCCCCACTATAAGGCACAGCCATGCCCAGAACTTTGCGGCCTTCAGATGTCCTAAGCTCTTTAAAATATACATAACTCCGCCGGTAAATGTACCCTCGGCGTCTTTTTGCCTATACTTAATAGCCAGATAGCTTTCCGCATATTTTGTGGCAATGGCCAATATCCCGCAAACCCACATCCAAAAAATTGCACCTGGTCCGCCAACAGATATAGCGATTGCAACTCCTACGATATTCCCAGGGCCAATGGTAGTTCCAAGCGCTGCGGCAAATGCACTGTAAGTACCTACGCCCCCGCTGCTCTTATCCGGCCTTAGTGAGTATTTAATACCTTTAAAAGTATAGCGCTGAATAAATAAAAGCCGATATGTAAAGTAAAGATGGCTGCCCATTAACAAAATAATAAGCGGTGCGCCCCAAACAATTTCTTTAATTGATGCTATCATTTTTTGCTCCCTATTCTTTTTTATAAATATATTATAAGCAGTTGGTTAGGACTAATTGTTGACCTTTTTAATTAAATAACTTATAATTTAATTTTGAAAGGTTGTGCTAAATTGACAGACCAATATTTTATGCAAAAAGCGCTCTTGCAGGCAATGCGTGCTAAAGATATGCTTGAGGTGCCTGTGGGCGCTGTATTAGTTAAAGATGACAAGATAATCTCCCGCGGGTTTAACCGCAGGGAGACATTGCAGGATGCAACAAGCCACGCAGAAATAATTGCGATAAAAAAAGCGTGTAATAAAATAGGCTCCTGGCGGCTGTCGGATTGTACGCTTTATGTGACATTAGAGCCCTGCCCGATGTGTGCAGGCGCTATAATTAACGCCAGGATACCGCGGGTTGTAATTGGTGCCGCAGACCCTAAAGGTGGCGCTTTCGGCGGACGTATTAATCTTAATAGACATGGTTTTAATCACATACCATTAGTGGAATTTGGGGTGTTACAGCAGCAGTGCTCACAACTGCTAAAAGACTTTT
>ERZ826242.1158-NODE-1158-length-30922-cov-7.518806_pt1 | contig 30922 bp, 29 predicted proteins | sample MGYA00519871_ERZ826242 | MGnify/ENA primary metagenome ERZ826242 (study PRJEB31778, sample SAMEA3449226) | human gut metagenome | biome: human gut; feature: human-associated habitat; material: faeces | place: United Kingdom | collected 2010/2012 ...
ATGAGATTTTTAAAACTTCCATTTTTTGCCTCCTATAATTTATTTTTTAGTTCATTTTGTAACTGTGTTAGTTATATTATATTTGGCAATAATTGTAAAGATATTTTTCCATTTTTTAGGTGATTTTCATCGCAAGTTTCGACAGTTTTTTTCAATTATTCTATGTTTATCCTCTTTATTTTCATTATCTGATTATTTTCATCATTTATTTCAAATAAACAACTATTGAAAGATGCTTCGCCATCTGCTAATTGATATCTTTCTGGAAGAGAAGTAACAAATCTTTTTAAAGACACTTCAATATCCATTCCTATTACAGAATGCTTTGGTCCAGTTTTTCCAATATCTGTAATATATGCTGTTCCATTTGGAAGAATGGTTTCATCTGCTGTTTGCACATGAGTATGTGTTCCATATACAATACTTGCCTTTCCATCTAAAAAATATCCCATTGCGATTTTTTCTGCCGTTGCTTCTCCATGGAAATCTACAATAATAATATCTACTTCATCTTTTATGTTTTTAATAATTTCCTCTGCCACTATGAATGGATTTTCTGATAATATCCCCATTGAAGTTCTTGCAATCAAATTCATTACCGCTATTTTTTTATCTCTACAAAAATAAATTCCATATCCTTTTCCTGGTAATCCGGCTGTATAATTCGCTGGCCTTACGATTCTAGGATGATCAATAAAAGAAAAAATCTCTTTCTTTCCCCATGTATGATTTCCCATGGTAACTACATCTGCGCCACTTTCTATTAATTCATCAAAAATTCGTCTCGTAATTCCCATTCCTCCTGCTGCATTTTCTCCATTTACAACAATAAAATCGATCTTTTCTTCCTCTTTTAACTTTGGAATTACTTCAACCGCTTTTTTCACTCCACTTTCCCCTACAATATCTCCTACGGCTAATATTTTCAAGTTGTATGACTCCTTTCTATACTAAAAATACACCGCTAAATATTAGATATCTCTAGTATTTGCGGTGTACTTTTTATTTTTTATTTTGCATAATCTACTATTCTTGTTTCACGAATAATATTTACTTTAATTTGTCCTGGATAATCCATTTCATTTTCGATTCTCTCAGACACTTGTCTTGCTAAAATTGTCATCTCGCTATCAGAAATTTTTTCTGGTTTTACCATGATTCTAACTTCTCTTCCTGCTTGTATTGCAAAAGATTTTTCTACACCATCAAATGCGTCTGCAATTTCTTCTAGATTTTGTAATCGTTTTATGTATGCCTCTAATGTTTCTCTTCTTGCTCCAGGTCTTGAAGCTGAAATTGCATCTGCAGCTTGTACTAATACTGCTTCTAGTGTTAATGGTTCAACATCTCCATGGTGAGCTTCTACTGCATTAATTACAAGCTCATTTTCTTTATATTTCTTTAAAATGTCAACCCCTATTTCAACATGTGTTCCTTCCATATCATGATCTAAAGCTTTTCCAATATCATGTAACAATCCAGCTCTTCTTGCTATTTTAGGATCTAATCCTAATTCTTCAGCCATAATTCTAGCTAAATTTGATACTTCAATAGAATGATTTAATACGTTTTGTCCGTAGCTGGTTCTATATTTTAATTTTCCAATTAATTTTACTAAATCTGGATGTAGTCCAATTACTCCTGTTTCTAAGATTGCTCTTTCTCCTTCTTCTCGAATCGTTGCTGATAATTCCTCTTTTGCTTTTTCTACCATTTCTTCAATTTTTGCTGGATGAATTCTTCCATCATCAATCAATTTTTCTAGAGCAATTTTGGCTACTTCTCTCCTTAAAGGATCAAATCCCGATAAAATGACAGCTTCTGGAGTATCGTCTATAATTAAATCCACGCCTGTTAAGGTTTCTAATGCTTTTATATTTCTTCCTTCTCTACCGATAATTCTTCCTTTCATATCGTCATTTGGAAGAGAAACAATTGATACTGTTGTTTCTTGAGAATGATCTGCTGCGCATTTTTGAATTGCATAACTAATAATTTCTTTCGCATTTTTTTCTGATTTTTCTTTAAATTTTTGTTCTAATTCTTTTATTAAAAATGCTTTTTCTGTTGTTATCTTTTTATCTAATTCTGATAACAATTGCTTTTTTGCATCTTCAGAAGATAATCCGGATATTCTTTCTAATTCTTGTGTCTGTCTTTCTATAATTTGTTCTAGTTCTCCTTTTTCTTTTTCAACTTCTTGCTTTCTTAATTCAATATCCTTTTCTCTTTTTTCTAAACTTTCAGAGCGTTTGTCCAAATTTTCTTCTTTTTGGAACATTCTCTTTTCTTGATTTTGTATTTCGCCTCTTCTCTCTTTTATCTCTTGATCTAATTCATTTCTTGCATTCATAATTTCTTCTTTTGCTTTAAAAATTTCTTCTTTTTTCTTGTTTTCTGCTTCTTTATTTGCAAGTTCCAAGATTTTTTTTGCTTCTTCTTCAGCACCTTGAATTTTAGATTCGGCAATTTTTTTTCTAATTAAGATTCCTACTGGAATAAAAATTGCTCCCGAGATAAGGATAGTGGCAATTACGACTGTTATGTTTAAATCCATAATTTCTTCTACCTCTTTCCTATTAAATTTTCAATGTACAGTTCAATATATAATTTAATTTCTATGATAATATATTTTTAACCTACAATAATATTGTAACTTTATTATGGTCAACTGTCAAGGTGATTTTGTGAAAATCAAATAAAAAGCACTTTTAAGAATCATTTTTTCTTTAAAGTGCTTTCATTTTATTCTTATATTATGCTCTTGGATGAGCTTTTCGATATACATTTTTTAGATTTTCATCTTGGAATTGCATATATACTTGTGTCGAAGAAATATCAGAATGTCCTAACATTGTTTGAATTGCTTTTAAGTCTGCTCCATTTTGTAATAAGTGAGTAGCAAATGAATGGCGAAGTACATGTGGTGTAATATCTTTTGTAATATGAGCTTGTTCTTTATAATATTTTACGATCTTCCAGAATCCTTGTCTAGTTAATCTTTTTCCATTTATATTAACAAATAAAGCTTTTTCTTGATCATCTTTTATTAAAATTGGTCTTGCTTCTTCCATATATTCTTTTAGTGCTTTTATTGAAATTGCTCCTAATGGTATATTTCTTTGCTTCGTAGCATTTCTACAAATAACAAATCCTTCTTCTAATTTTACATCATCTACTTCTAAAGAAATAATTTCTGTTACCCTCATCCCTGTTGCATATGCAAATTCTAACATTGCTTTATCTCGAATTCCTTTTAAATCTACATCCTTTGGTTGTTCTAATAATAGCTCGATTTCTTTTGAAGATAAAATACTTGGTGCCTTTTTCTCAATTTTAGGAGATTGAATTCCTTCTGTTGGATCTTGCTTTACTTTCTTCATTCTTAATAAGTATTGATAAAAAGAACGTATAGAAGCTAAATTTCTAGATATTGTTGACGTCTTTTTTCCAAGTTCTGTCAAATGATGTAAGTATTCATTTATTTCTTTTGCTTCTATTTTTGAATAACTAATATTACTTTTTTCTATGTAATTTGAAAATTGTACGATGTCTCTCTTATATGATTGTAAAGTATTATTTGACAATTTTTTATCTTTTTGTAAAAATTCTAAAAAAAGTTTTATTTGTTTTTCCATTCTATTATCTCCTTCATTATATTTTTCTCTATTTTATAACATATATTACTTCTTATTTACATAAACCATATATGTTATATCAAATTTATTTCTAATTGTAAATACCCAGTTTGGATTTTTACAAATATTTTACTGCTGCCATTAATATATTAGAAGAGCCATACACTTCTATAAAAGCAGCTAATATTAGTACCATAATACCGATTAGTGAAAATATTGTATGTCTTATTATTTCTACCTTAATATTTTCTTTTCTTTTATCTTTCATAATTGAATGATATAAGTTCATTCCACTTACCGATAAAGCAAGAAAAATTGGAATAATCATTATGTTTTGCAATAATATACTACTTACACTAAATAGCATTCCTTTCCCAGTTCCTAATACAGCAATTGCTGCTGATATTGCATAAGATATGCAAAAACCTCGATAAGCAATATATAAATATACAATCGGCATCCCTATTACTGTTGACCCCATAAACCAAAGAAAAATTCCCATTATCACATTTGATTTAATCGAGCTTTTCAACAGTGCTTCTTGATCAATCGTAGTATTTCCTTCTTTTAAAGTTTGTATGAAATTTTGAATATAATTTTTAACTTCTGTTTGCTCTGCTTCTTGCATGTAATTTAAAAATAATACTCCTAAAATAATTCCTATCAAAAAAATCATACAAGCAGATAAATACTCTTTTTTATTGTTAACGATATGTTTTAATATAATTTCTTTTATTTTTCCTTTGCTCTTCTCTTTTCTCATTTTATTCCTCCAATGGACTAATTTCTTATACATAATGTCTATTCAATAAAATGAGATTTAGAACTATTTTCATTTTTTTTCTATTACTTTTCCGTAAACGCCTCCGCCACCAGCTTGTATTTCCATTTTTCCTTCTCGTGACTGCATAATCATGGTTGCAATTTTCTCACCACAAACAGCATCTATATCATCAAAAGACAAACGATGTAAAATATTCATTTCTGTTTCAAAATGGTCTAATAATTTATCAATTGTTTTCTTTCCTAGCCCTGGTATAAACGTTAATGGCACTTGATAAACATAAGGAGGTCTATCTTTTGGACTCATTGTTTTCGATTTATCTTTTATTATCTCAATTCGATCAAAAACTCCCATTGTTATATTTCTACTATCACAAGTATCACATTTAGTTACTGGCGCGTCTCCTGGTATGTTTTTTCCACACACTTCACAATACGTTCTATGGTATTTTCCAAGTTTTGGATCTAATCCATAATTACAAAGTATTTTTCTTCCATCTTCTTTTTTGATGGCTTTTAATAATTCTTTAAAACTAATATTTTCTACTAAAATTTTATTGTATTCCCTTGCAATCTTTGGTAATGAATGTGCATCCGAATTTGTTAAAAACGTTTTATTTTCTAATTCTGAAATTTCATCTGCCAAAAAAGTATCAGAGCTTAATCCTAGCTCAATTGCTGGAATTCTACTATATTTTTCTTTAAAAATTCTTTCCAATCGACTTGTACAATTCCCATAAAAGCTCTTATGTGGTGTAAAGGCATGGGCAGGGATTAAAACTCCATTGTATTTTTCTACAATATCAATTAATTCATAAGCAGATAAGTCTGCTCTTTGGGAGCTTAAAGTAATATTTTTGATATGTTTACTCATTTCGTTTGAAAAGCCTTTCATATCTTTTAATTTTGGAAAATAACAAAGGTTATGGGCACTTCCTGTTTTTCCTTCGTCATTTATTTCTGCAGTTTCTATTTCACTTCCTAAGATAATACAAACTTTATCTTTGTATACAATTCCTCCATCTTCTATCTCGTATGCTTCTCCTGTTTTTAAAAATTCTTCTATATCTTCTATTACATAAGGAGAAGCACAATCAATAATTCCAACTATATTAATTCCTTTTCTTTCGAAACATTCTTTTGCAATATTCGCAAAATTCAAGCTTCGAGCAGCTGTAATTTTTATTGGTTTATTATTTTCACTTCTTCCTATGTGTACATGTAAATCTGCAAATATTTCGTTCATTTTTTCTCTCCTTTATTATAGGGCAATGCTAATATTAGCACGCCCTACTCTTTTTATTTTTTTATGATATATTTTCATCTTCTAATAGTTCTGAAAACTTATGATTTTTGTCAATTTCTAATGCCACTTCTTGTTTTAATCTTCTTTCTGCATTTAATTTTTGTCTATTGTCTCGATACCCATCCTTATTTTTCTCTATTTTCTTTCCTTCTATATAAATTTTTCTAGCTTCTGTTCGATATTCAATTTGTGCATTAATTCCATGAACAATATCATATTTCGGTAGTGCATTTATTTTTTTTTGCCATTTCGTGATAATTTTACTTTTATCTATCCCCAACGTATTTAAATTTTCAACTTCCATAACAAATTCTTTAAAGTCATCTAGATATCGATTTTGAAGTCCTGCTAAATTTTCATTTTCCAAAATAAATAATGCTTCTACTGGAGTAAATGCCCTTCTATCATCACGATCTAAAAGCATTCCAAAGTTATCAATTAATTCTAAAAAATCTCCTTCTTTTTCTCTATTTTGAACTGGTTCATATCGATTTACTTGCATACAAATTTGACAAAAGTGATCATCGAATCCTAATGTTTTTAAATACTCTGCCCCTTCTTTGGCATATGTTTTTACTTTATTTATATCATATGCAATTGCTGTTTTTTTACATCCATATAATAAACAAGCAGTTAGTACTAAATTAGAATCTATATCTAATTTGGTATGTTCCAAAAATTCTCTTGCCATTTCTGTTTTAAAAATAACTGTATTATCAAAAAAACATTCATGTTTTCTTTTAAAATATAAGATAATTTTCATTTTTTCTGACAAACTTTTTTCTGATAATATATATTCAGCAAAACTCATATCAACCATATTACATTACTCCTTTTATCTCTTGTTCCATTTTCATTATATTCGATAAACTTATTTTATTCAATATCATTATGTAAATGTAATATGTTTGTAATAAAAAGGACTTAAAATATTAAACATATCATTGTCTAATATTTTAAGCCTTTTTCAATTATTTTCTAAATTTTAATCTTTGCAATTTGTTCTTCTATATTTTTTATATCTTCGTTATTATAAATAATATATTCTGCATTTTCTGTAAAGAATTCGTTGCTATTTTGTGCATTCAATCTTTTCTCCGCTTCCTCTTTTGTAATTCCATCTCTTTTCATAACACGATTAATTTGTTTATTTCGGTCTGCTATTACTGCAATCACAAAATCACAGATTTGATTTAAATTACTTTCATATAGCAAAGGAGCATTTACTACAATTATTTTTTTCTTTAAATGATTAATTCGTTTTTTTATTTCATCTACTACATGAATAAAGGTTAATTTATTTAATTCTTCTCTTTTTGCTTCATCTTCAAATATAATATTCGCTAATTTTTTACGATTTAATTCTCCTTTATTATCAATAATTCCAGACCCAAAACAATTTACGATGGATTTTAAATACATCGTTCCTTTTTTGGATAATTCTTTTGCGATCTTATCGGCATCTACAATTTCTGCATTGTATTTTTCTTCTAATATAGCACATACTGTATCTTTTCCTGCTCCTGAACTACCTGTTATTCCTATTATTTTCATGTAGATTCCTCCTCATCTTTTTTTCAAATCAGTACATTTATATTATACCTGAAAATGCCAAAAAATTCAAGCAGTTTGATTGAATTGCCAATCCAGGATAAAATTCGTTGTATCATTAAATAAAATAAGCATATTCATTTTATTTATAAAAAATAAGTGAATATGCTTGTTTATTTAAAACTATGTTTGATCTTTTAATCTTATGATATATGTAGCTGTTTTGTCTACATATCTACTTTCACAAGGTCCTACTGTCTTGAAACGATAAATTGCATTTCCGTTTACTGTTTTATAAGAATATGCATTTCCAACTCCACTTCCTCTTCCTGCATCATACCATTTATTATTTCCTATATAAATATTAGTATGTCCAGGATATAAACAAATATCTCCAGGTTTTAGATTTCCTTCTCTTTTCAATTGATTTGGAGTTTTGTTTACTCGTATAATTTTAGCAAATTTTTCAATTCTTTTTTTGGTAGAATCTTTTGCTTTTAATTCTCCACTTGCATTTGAATAAATATCTTCCTTCTGTTTTGTAATTCCTAAGTCATAAAATGCCCAAAATACAATTCTTGCACAATTGGTTGTTCTCGCTCCTTTTTTTGCGTCTGCAAAAGAATTATGAGTTCTCTTTTCACCTAAACTTCTTTTATTATTACTATATTCCCAATATTTTCCTGCTTTATAATCTTTTTCAATTTGCTTAGAATAGTCTCCTATCGTTGATAACAATTGTGTAACATTTTTCTTTTCTTTGTCCTCTTCTGTATTATTATTTTGCTTCTCTCCACTTTCATTTTTATTCTGACCATTATTTGTAGAAGAACTACTAGAAGTATCACTATTGTTAGAAGATTGATTATTACTATTTTGTTTATCACTATTCGATTTTTCATTATTATTTTTATTATTTGAATTTTGCTTATTATTGTCATTGCTTTGTGTTTTTGAATCCGTTTCTTGAACTGCTGCCAATCTTGATTCACTCACTGTTTGTTCCGACATAAAATGATATAATATAGCCCATATTCCTTGTGCTCCATAAATAACAATAATAGAAACTACTAACCCAATTAATTTCTTCTTCAAATTTGCTTTATCCGATGGATTAGCCATCATATATTGGATTCCTAAAATAATTGTAACAATGATAACAATCACCGTTGCCACTGCTACCAGCATACGTCCAATCGGTAGTGCAAAACCTTGTAATTCCGTATCCGAAAAAATAGAACCTCCTTGCTTTTTTCCCTCTAAAATGAACGAATCTGCATTTTCTTTCATCGTATCAAAATCATCTATTGCAAAGCAAAAAACAGGAAGGCAGAAAGATAAAAAGATAAAGAATATTAACATTATAATAAATTTGTTTATTTTCTTCATTTTTCACCTCCTAATTAGAAGATCTCATTTTTTATATTATACCATATTCTTCCCGTCTTCTCAACATTATGTAGACTTGCTTTTATTATATTGTAACGATCTTCTGTGTATAATCTAAATTTGCCCATGAATCATATTCATAGCCTAGCGTATAAATATTGGTTGCAAAAACATCTTTTTCTAGCATATTCTTTAATTGCTTATTAGTACATTGATCCATATATTTTTTCACAGATGTTATCATGGATAATTTAGGATTTGCTTTCGTTATTTTGGACAATAACATCCTACCATTATCATTAAATCCTAATACTCGAATATATGGAGTTATCTTTTTAGCTACTTGCATATCTTTTTCTTGAATTCCTAATAATATGTGAAGTAAGATTCGTTGTATTCTAGTTTGAGTATAACGTTTTGATTTTATAATATTTATCAAATCATATAATGTATTCGATTCATTTGCAGCGCTCTTTAATAAATTTTCTAATCCTTCTCCCACATCTGGATATTTTTTAATCTCTTCTAAAGTCATTCTTCTTAATAAGTAAATAATTTCATGTTCAAATTTTGACAAATCAAACATATAATTTCCCTTTTTATACTCTTCACGAAGCAATCCATATGCACTACTTGGCATAACTCTTCTTATGTCTTTAAACTCATTATGTCTCATCATATCTCGTATTCCAGTACTACTTGCATACTCATCTACAATACATTTCTCATGATAATAAACTTTTTGCCTTTTTACTGCCATTGGCTTCATTTTCGATTTTGTTTTTCGTAACGCTTTTAGATATTCAATTGCTAATATATTGTTAGGTTTTGAAAGAATATTAGAAAAACTAGAAAGATCATTAAGATACATTAAAACTGCATTTTCTCTTGCTTTCGGAAAAGAGTGTCCTTTCTTTAATTCATGACTTAATAAAGCAGTATATTCTTTGGGTTCTTCATATAAAACATTGGCTAATTTATTTAAAGTATCAATGTCACAAGACTCACATCCGAATGATATATGATTTACAATTTTCAATGAATTTAAAATTTTAATTGCACCTTCTGCAAAATTTTCTGCACTTGAGGTAGCATAAACAGTTGGAAGTTCTATCACTAAATCTACCCCATTTAATAACGCCATTTCTGTTTTTGTCCATTTATTAATTAATGAAGGATTTCCCCTTTGTACAAAATTACCACTCATAACACAAATAACAAAGTCAGCATGCGTTTTTCGTTTGGATTCTGCTAAATGGTATAAATGCCCATTATGAAATGGATTATATTCTGTTATAATTCCTAATATTTCACTCATAAAAAGCCCCCTTCATTACTTGTATCTTTTTTCATTTATTGATATAATACCATAAAATATAAGATTTTACAAATAGTAGGAGATCATATGGAAGAAGTTATTATTTATACAGATGGTGCATGTTCTGGCAATCCTGGACCTGGAGGTTGGGGTTCTATTTTAATGTACAAAAATGAAAAAAAGGAAATTTCTGGTGGAAATAAAGATACTACCAATAATATTATGGAAATAACTGCTGTAATTGAGGCATTAAAATTATTAAAGTTCCCTTGTTCTGTAAAAATATATAGTGATAGTAGTTATGTTGTAAATTGTTTTAAACAAGGATGGATTTATAATTGGAAAAAAAATGGATGGAAAACGGCTTCCAAAGAACCTGTTAAAAATAAAGAACTTTGGGAAGAATTATATCATTTTACTACCATACATAAAATTGAATTTATTAAAGTAAAAGGTCATAGTGATAATATTTATAATAATCGTTGTGATGAACTTGCTAGAAATGCAATTAAACAATTGTCTTAAATAAAAATACACCTTATTTTAATAGACATTTTATTTGTCCACTAAAATATAGGTGTATTTTATTTTTATTCTTTCTAATTACAATTATTGTCTTGATTACATTCTTTTGCAGCTTTATTTGCCATGTTAGCTACTGTTCCGTCATTCATATAGAATTTTTTCTCTGCCATTTTGTCTTGAACTCCTCTTAATGCTTCCCCAAATCTTTGGAAGTGTACAATTTCTCTCTGTCGTAAAAATCTTAATGGATCAACAACATCTGGTTCATCTCTACTTAGATCAATTAATTTCTCATAAGTTGCTCTTGCTTTTTGCTCTGCTGCTAAATCTTCTTGTAAATTTGCGACAGGATCTCCTTTTGCTGCAATATATGCTGCTGTAAATGGCATTCCTGCTGCTGATTGAGGATATACATCTACACCGTGATCTGTATAATATGCTCCTAATCCTGCTTTTTCAATTTCTTCGATACTAGCTCCTTTGGTTAATTGGTGTACAATTGTTCCAACCATTTCTAAGTGTGCTAGTTCTTCGGTGCCAATATCATTTAAAATTGCTTTTGCTTTTTGATCCGGCATTCCAAATCTTTGCGATAAATATCTTAAAGAAGCAGCAAGTTCTCCATCTGGACCTCCATATTGTGAGATAATGACTTTTGCAAGTCTTGGATTTGGGCATTTTATATTAACTGGATATTGTAATGCCTTTGTATAAGTCCACATTAGTAATTCCCCCTTTCCCAAGGCCATGGTTCTTCAAGCCATCTCCATTTATTACATGGATAATGGATGGTAAGTGGTCCATATACCTTTTGATATTTATCTTTTAAATCTTTTAATTTCTTTGCATATTCACGATGCAAACGTAATGCCTTTTGATCATCTGGATGAGTATCCAAATATAATCCTAATTCTACAATTGCAAAATCTAATTCTCTAATTTGCATCATCATTTCTTCTCTTCTACAATCTCTTTCTGTCTTTTCTTTCTCCATACAATCCATATTAACTCCAGTTACATTGTAAGCAGACATTGACATATCGATATTATTATCTTCACAATTTCCTTGCATAGGGTTATTGTTAAATCCTGCTGGTACATACATCATATGATTTCCTGCACCACAATTACATCCTCTATTTTCCATCATTTGTTACATCCCTCCCCTATTCTGTTCATTGCTTCAATATATTTTATTTGATTCATTGAATCACAAGGCATATATGGACTTACTAATTCTGGATAAATGGTTCCCATTTTTAGTCCGACACATGGCGTGAACGTTTTGTTCATTGTCTGCCATGGTACATAGCTTTGTGCTAACATTGGATTATCTGGAAAAACATTTTCTTCTTCTTCAAACCCACACATGCATTCATCTTCATAATTTGCCCAATTTGCCATATTCATACTATTATTTACATTATTGCATTTTGTTTCAATTGCATCTTCATTAAAAGTTGCCATATGATTATTGAAAGCACAACATTTTTTACAATTTCTATACATTGTTTTACTTCCTCCTTATCTTTTTGTTATATTACATTTTATGACATAAAAGAGACAATGGTTACTTCTAATCCATCTTTCTCACACAAAAAAATGCCCTATAATACTAGAGCATTTTTCCAATTTACTTATTTATCTAATTGATTCAACATCCATATAATTTTACTGTATTGTACAATATATTCATCCATAATACTTGATGTTGCGAAACAGTCTTTTGCATCTGCTTTTTTCTTGATATCTTCTACTTTTCTTAATAATTTTGTATAATCTTTTTTTACATTTTTAATTACTTCATCTTTTGAAACACCTTTATTTTTTGCTTCTTCTATTGATGTTACGTCTAAATAATCTTTCATTGTTCCTAATGGCATTCCTTCTAATGTTAAAATATGTTCTGCCACTTCATCAATTTGTTCATTAACTGTATTATAATATTCTTCTAATTTTTCGTGAAGAACAAAAAAGTGCTCTCCTTCAATATACCAATGATAATTTTGTAATTTACGATAAAATACATTTAAATCTGCTAGAAAATTATTTAATTCTAGAATAATACTTTCCATACCAAAACCTTCTTTCTTTTTATTTAAAAGAAGTATTTCCATATCGATTTCTTTTTATTCTTCAAATCCTTCATATTGTATCTTTTTTGAAAAAGCAAGAATTGTTTCAAAAATTGGACCTAAAAATAGTAATCCAAAGCCAAATCCAATCCCTCTTCCAAAAGCTTTTGCCAAGCTAAACCTTGTAAAAATGTCTACGATTCCTAAAATAAGCCATCCTATAATTGGAAGAAAAACAAATAATAATAGCCATGGACTTAATCCACAAATATCTAGCATTACTACATCACGATAAATTGGAATGATAGAAGCAAAACCATGTTTACCTGCTTTTCTAAATATAAAATAGCGAATAATAATCTGATAAACAAGAAGCACAATTCCTATAATGAAAATGGTTTTTATGATATTTAATGTAAGCAATAATTTTACCCCTATATTTACTTTTTCTCCTACTGTCATTTCCTCATTTAAATTTTTTATAATCGTTTCTGGCTGTACACCACTTTCGATTTCTTCCTGAATTTTATTTAGATCAAGATCTTCTGTTAATATTTTATTTAGTTGTTTTTCATCAATATTTTCCAATAGCTTTGTTCCTGTATCTATAATTTCTTTACTAACTCCTTTTTCTTGTAGCTCTTCACTATTTTCCTGTATTATTTCAGCCAATTCCTCATTACTATAATTTTGAGTTAATTCTTGATACGCTTTTAACATTTGACTCATGTCTAAATTTTCTACATCAATTGATGTCTCTCCTAAAATCTCTTCCAATGTCTTATTTGTTATTTCATTTACATCACTTGCATATACTATTGCAAAAAAATTTATAAAAACAAATAAAATGATCATCATTTTTCCTATCTTTTTTACTTCGCTAAATTGTTTCATGTTTCACTCCTTCTTTCTTTTTATTTATATATTTTTTTAATTAAGTTGCTGCCAAACTTGTATAATAAGCCTGATATAATTTGCTATAATAACCACCTGTTTTTAATAATTGTGTGTGATTTCCTTGTTCTATAATTGTACCATGATCTAAAACAATAATCTTATCGACATTTACAATTGTAGATAAACGATGTGCTATAAATATTGAAGTTTTATTTTTTGAAATTTCGTCAATTGATTTTTGAATAAGTTGCTCCGTATTGGTATCTATATTTGCTGTTGCCTCATCTAAAATAAAAATGGATGGGTTATGAGCAAATATTCTTGCAAAAGCAATTAATTGTTTTTGTCCTGCTGAATAAGAACTTCCTTGCTCTTTTGCAATTTCATCTAATCCATTTGGTAAAGAATGAATAAATTCTTCTGCTGAAGCAAATTCAATTGCTTTTTCTAATTCTTTATCCTCTATTTTTTTATTTAGCTCAATATTTTCTCTTACGCTTTTTGCAAATATAAATGGATCTTGTAAAATAGTTCCTATTTTTTGCCTTAAAGAATGAATATTAATTTCCTTTATATTCTTTCCATCAATCAAAATTTCTCCTTTTTGAATTTCATAAAAACGGTTAATTAAATTGGTAATTGTTGTTTTTCCAGATCCTGTTTTGCCTACTAATGCAATACTTTGTCCTGGCTCTATTACAAAACTCACATCTTTTAAAACCCAATTTTCATCTTCATAAGCAAACCACACATTTTTAAATTCAATTTTTCCTTTGATCTCTTCTAACTTTTCTCCCTTTTCCAAATCTTCTAAATATTCTTTATGATCTAATATTTCATATATTTTATCGATTGAAACAAAAGAATCTTGTACTGTTTCTATATTTTCGATAATTCGGTTAATTGGTTCAAATATTTGCTTAATATAAGTAATAAATACATATAAAACTCCCACTTCTATTTGAATTCCAAACCATTTGTCCACACAAGCCCATATAACAATAGAAATTCCTAAATTTTCTAAAATCGTCATTACTGCTGGTAATATTCCTGTAAAAAATCCAATTGGTAGTCTAGATCTCCAAAATTCTTCATTTAGTTTTTCACATTCTTTTTGTTTTTCATATTGTCTATTAAATATTTTTATCAATCGAACTCCATAGATCGATTCGGCTAAAAACACATTTACTTTCGTCCTTACTACTTTAGAATATTCATATACTTTATTAATTATTTTAGTGATAATGTAAGATGTAAAAATAATAAAAGGAAGAAGTAAAAAGGTAAGTAAACTTAATTTTGTACTGATATATATCATAATCCCAAGAATTGCAATAATCATAATGATATCTTTAAAAAAAGTAGTAATTACATCTTTAAATAATGCTGAAATATCTTCTACATCATTAGTGATTCTTACAAACAAGGTTCCTGCTGGTGTTTTATCATGAAAAGAAATATTTGCATTTTCAATATATCGGTATAAATCATTTCTTATTTGATAAATAATTTTTTCTCCCATCCTATTGGTAGCTGTTTGCGATACAAAATCAATGATATTTCCTATTAGTACAATTCCTATATAAATAACTCCCAATATTCCAATTGTAACTGCCCCTTTTTCCCATACACCAAGACTAATATAATCATCAATAATAATTTTTATGATATATGGTTTTATAATTTCTCCTATATTAACTACTATAGCTAATAGGGTAACAATTATGATGGTTTTTATATTTGGTTTCATCATTTTTTTTATATTTTGAAATGTCTTGCTTTTCTTCATAAGCATTCCTCTCTTTTAGAATCTTTTAATCTAAAATTTGATTTATTTCTTGTTTTGCTTGTTGTTTATAAAATTGATAGTAAAGTCCTTGCTTCTCCATTAAAGAATCATTATTTCCTTCTTCTACAATTTTTCCTGATTCCATAACAATAATATGATCACTTTCTTTAATATCTGAAATTCGGTTTGATATTATAATACATGTTTTGTTATTCGTTAATTCTTTTATATTTTTTAATAAGCTTTGCTCTGTTCGATTATCCAATGCAGAAAAAGTATCATCAAAAATAATAATATTACTTTTTTGTAAAAAGGCTCTAGATATAACCACTCTTTGCTTCTGTCCTCCTGAAAGATCAACTCCTCTTTCTCCTATTACGGTATGAATACTATCCGGCATTTGTTTAATCTCGTCATATATCATTGCATATTTTGTACTCTCTTCAATCTGTTTATCTTCATATTCATCTCGAAATAGATTAATATTGTTTTTTATTGTTGTAGAAAATAAAAAGTTATCCTGTGTAATATAGCATATATTATTTCTCAAAGTTTCTAAGGAAATATCATTAATATCTTTTTTATCAATAAATATTTTTCCTCTTTCCACATTATATAATTTTAAAAGTAGGTTCATTAAGGTCGTTTTTCCCGCTCCTAATGTTCCTATAATTCCCAAAGTTTCTCCTTGTTTGATTGAAATATTAATATCTTCTAAAGCTGGTTCTATATATTTTGGATAATGGAATGTTAAATTTTTAATTTCTATATTTCCTTTTAATTCATTCTCATCTGATTTAATATTTTCAACTGTTATTTTTTCAGTTTCTAATGCAAAAACAGCATCAATTCTTTGATAATCAATTTGTGCTCTCTTAAAATAAGATATTAAACTTGGAATCCACGAAATTGGGCCTACAAATAATCCTATATAGCCATTAAAAGCCACAAAATCTCCAACTGTAATTTGTCCATTTAATACTAATTGTGATCCATATAAAATAGAAATCCCATAACATAACCCAAATCCAATATTAATACAAGTTTTTAAAAGAGTAGAATATAAATCCACTTTATTATTATTTGATCTTAATTTTTTATTTCTTTTTATAAATGCATTAATTTGACTTTCTTCACACGCGTAAGCTTTTGTGGTTCGAATACTATCCGTACTTTCTTGTACATACTCTGACATCTCTGTAAATGTATTTTGTGCTCTTTTATAACTTTCTTCCACATATTGTTTAATTTTAATAATTAAACCGGAAGTCACTAAAATTGGGATTAGAGTTATTAAGGTAAGCTTTACATCCACTCCAGTTGCCATGGTATATATTGCAATTACGCAAGTGGCAATAATCCTTGTTCCAAAACTTAGTAATCGAAAGAAAAATGCTCTAATCTCATTAATATCTTTTACAAAATATGCCATAAGTTGACCATTTTTTATATTCTGTAATTTACTAAGTTTTATTTTCAAAAATCGATCAAACAATTGATTTTTTAATTCTTTTTCCATCCCTCGGTTAGCATAACAAACATAATACTTCCAACCAGTCCTTACAAATAACATTAAAATACAAATTCCTAGTAAAGAAAGAATACTCTTGAAAATGACTTCTTTATTTTGATTTATGTCGTATAATAAATCAATAATTTCGCCAATAATTTTAGGAGGATATGTTAAAAGATACATATTAAGCCAAATCAAAAGAATGGCAATCATAATTTGCCATTTATATTTCTTGATTGAATTTATTAATGTATCTTTCATTTATTTCTCCTTATATTAAAATTTCTACTTCTTTATTCTTCCTATTTTTATATATCAAAAAAATAAGTCGCTTCTAAGTCCGCTTCGTGTACTAATAATGCTAAAGGATATTTTTTAAAAGCCATTCCTAATGTTGTATATAATTCTTTCGGTTCCGTAAATCCCATATGCCATCGAATACAATATTTCTCTTCTACCGTTAATTTAATATATTCTGTAAGCATCATAACGGATTTCTCTCCATGGCCATATGGAATCATATCATTTACTGTATAATAAGGTACTTTTTCCCATTCTCCCATTGCATTCTTCGCATTTCTATAATCTACTTTATAAAAATTCACCTTACAAATATCATGTAAAAGAGCAATAATTTTTACAGAATCTTCTGAAACTTCTATTGGAATACTACTATTTTTTATTTTCTCTTTTAATAATTCATATACTTTTAAACTATGTTCTAGTAACCCACCTTCATATGAACCATGAAATCTTGTACTTGCAGGTGCTACAAAAAAGTCTGTTTTTTCAATAAATTCAATTAAATTATCCATTCCCTCACGATTAATTCCTCTTAATAGGTTTAAAAATTCTTCTTTCATCCGATTCACCTTTATTTTTATTTTGGCGGAGTGAGTGGGATTCGAACCCACGGGCCCTTTTCAGGACTAACGCATTTCGAGTGCGCCTCGTTATGACCACTTCGATATCACTCCATTTGTTTTATAGAACATATTATACTATAATACTTTTTTAGCGTCAAAACTTTTTACCATTTTTTTCTTTTTCTTATTTTTTTATATTTGATTTTATGATATAATTATTATTAACTATTCATTCTAGGTATTTAATTTTTTTTATTTACCAGACTCATAAGGAGGATATTTTTATGCTTCAGGACATTTTAAACTTTATCAACACGTATTTTGAAGTAATTGTTGTAGTCTTGCTTGTTATTATTGCATTAAAAGACTAATCCTCCTTGTGAGGATTAGTCTTTTCGTTTCGTAATATTATAATTTCTATAAAAACAACAAAAAAACGGATTTAAAAATCCGTTTTTTATTTGGCGGAGTGAGTGGGATTCGAACCCACGGGCCCTTATTCAGGACTACTACAGTTCCAGTGTAGCTCGTTATGACCACTTCGATATCACTCCACGTGCTTTTATAACATATCATAAAAACACTTTATTTTCAAGTAAATTCATCTATTTTTTCTTTGTTTATTTCTTTCCAATCTGTTTTATTCTTTTGAAGCTTCTTCACTTTCTTGTTTTAAATTTGGATTATAGTATTTATTTCTACAATATTTTTTAGCAAGTCCTCCCTCACTAGTTTCTCGATAATGGCTTTGCAAATCTTTTCCCGTTTCATACATAGTATCTACTACCATATCAAATGAGATTTTACTACTTTTTGCTACTAAATATGCAATATTAGCAGAATCAATTGCTCTCATACTTGCCACAGCATTTCTTTCGATACATGGAATTTGCACATAACCATAAATCGGGTCACAAGTTAGTCCCAAATGATGTTCCATTGCAATTTCAGCAGCCGATTCAATTTGATCCATAGAATATCTTTTTATCTCAGCATACGCTGCTGCTGCCATAGAACATGCTGTTCCTACTTCTGCTTGACATCCACATTCAGCTCCGCTGATTGAAGCATTTTCTTTCACTAAATTTCCTATTAAGGCAGCAGTTGCAAGTCCATCTATAATTTCATTTTCTTTATAATTTTCTTCCTTATATAAATAATATAAGACAGATGGCAATACTCCAGATGCACCACAAGTAGGCGCAGTCACGATAATACCACCACAGGCATTTGTTTCACTTACCGCATATGCATATGCAGTAAGCATTCTGCTTTGTTTCATTTGCATTGATTCATTTTCTATCGTTTTTTCATAAATTTCCCTTGCTCTTCTTCTTAAATTTAACTTACCAGGAATTTCTCCTTCTGTTTTTATTCCTTCTTCTACTGCATTTTTCATTGCTTTCCATACTTCACTTAAATATTCTTTTATTTCTGTATCCTCTATTTGATACACATAATCAGACAATGTAATTTCATTTTTTATACAATAATCCTTTATTTCATTTAAAGTAGTAATCGGATAGATATCCTTTTTCTCTTCTTTTGCTTTTCCCTCTATTTGTATACTGCCTCCACCAATGGAATATACTCTCCAGTTTCCAATCTCTTTGTTATCTTTAAAAGCTTTTAAATCCATTGTATTTGGATGAATTTTACATTCTGTTTTTTTATCAAATACAATTTCTACCTTTTTTGGAAAAAATGCCTCCTGGATAATCTTATCTGTTAAATGTCCTTTTCCTGTAAATGCTAAAGATCCGTATAAAATTACTTGATATTCATGCGCCTCATGATAAGTTTCTTTAAATTCAAGTGACGCTCTTTTTGGGCCCATTGTATGAGAACTAGATGGTCCATTTCCTATTTTATAAAATTCACGAATTGATTGCATAATATCCTTCTTTCTTTTATTTTGTTTTGTTTGTTCTCTTATTCGTTATTCATTTTTTATGAAAAACTTATAATATTTTTTTCAAATCACTTAATTGATTAATTTCATATTTTGGCTTCCATAATATTTCATTTTCTTCTTTCCAACGATACCAACAGGTATCAATTCCATATTCAATTCCACCCTTTATATCTTTTTCCAATTCATCTCCGATAAATAATACTTGTTCTTTTTCTTCTATCTTTGCTTTTTCGAATAATCCATCGTAAAATTTCTTATGTGGCTTCATAAAACCAACTTCTTCTGCAGAAAAGATCGTTGTTATGTAATCTTGTATTCCTATTTTTTCAATCTTTGTTTTTAATGGTATTACTGGTCCATTTGTTGCAATAAGCAATTGATATCCTTTTTCATATAAATATTTTATTATTTCAAGTGCCCCTTCTCTACAAACCACCTTTTCTTTCATTTTATTCATATAAATTTCATTTGCAGAAACCGCTTCTTCATAACTTATTTTATTATTAAAATATTCTAAAAATCGATGTGCTCTTAACCATTCTGCTTTCTTCTCTTTATTATCCTCATATGGAGTTATTATTTTTCCTTCTGCTCTCCTTTTCCAAGTTTGTTTATCTATTGTATGAAATTTTATAAAATTTTGCTCTGTATATTCTTGCTTTATCTCTTTCATTGTTAGTTTAAAAGCTTCCTTCGTATTTTCATAATCGTCTGTAAGTGTGTCATCTAAATCAAAAATTATTGTTTTATACATTACCTACTCCTTTTTATTTAGATTATCCTGATATTCTTTTACCAAATCTCTATATGGCTTTTCCTTTTCTTTTAAATTTTGGCATCCATTTTTTCTACAAATCGATCCAGTTCATCATGAAGCCTTTCTTTCTCTTCTTCATTATTCGCTAATATCTCAAGTTCTATAAAATTTCCTACCCCTTGGATACTATCAATCATAATATTATATTCAAAATTTTCTATTAATTTTGAATATACTTTCCTATTCTTTTTAAAAGAAACATATTCTATATATCCAAGTTCTTTAAGCATATATTTTGTATCTTCGTAATCCTTTACATCTATTTTTAAATTCACTTCTTTTTTCCCATATTTTTCCGTTTCATCACTGGTTCTTGGTTTATAGGTAAGTTCTAAATAATCTTCTTTTATTTTTCTTGTCCTCAAACATATTCTATTTTTTACAAATTCTAACTCTTTATCAGTGAAATAAGTATCTTCTTCTATCACTTCTTCAGAAAGGATAAAGTTCTCTTCTTTTATTTTATTTAATATATTCGTATCATCTTCTCCTAAATAGTAGCTCGTCTCTAGTTCAATTCTATTTGACATATATTAACTACCTCTTTTCTTTTTCTAAATTTTATCATTTATAAACTTTCTTCCTCAATCAGTGGAATAATATTAATTGCTGGTTCTTCATATGGATGAACTTCTCTTAACCTTTTTAATACATTTTTTACTTTTGTTATCTCACAAACGGTTTCTATTCTTTCTTCTTCTACTATTTCTAATTTATCTTTTTTTCCAATATGTGGGTTGGATCCTTCTACTGGTATAAAAGTTCCTGTTGTTATCGAATTTGATGTACAATGTGTATAATTTCCAATGATTCCAGCTCCTGCATCACAAATTGCTTTACGTAACTCTTCCGCATTTTCTGTTGGAACAGTAACAGAAATTAATACTTTTTTTACTTCTATATTCATCTTATAATACCTCCTTCTTATTTTACTAATTTATGTTGATCCGGGGACCATGCTGGTGTACAACTCATTGATATAACACAATATTCGGTATCATAATAATATTTTTCATTTTTATCGATCAATATCGCATCTCCTTTTGTAAAAGAAACAGTTTTATCTTCAAAAACTAATTTTCCATTTCCTTCTAGCACATATATTAACTCTTTACAAATTAAGTTTATGCAATATCCTTCTTCTGGAAATCTATTAGTAATTGTTGCTATCCCTAAATCCATTTCTTTATCTTTAAAAGAATATTCTAATGTTTTACAATCGTCACTATTTTTCCCTGGTACTGCCTCTGCAGATTTAATCATTTCCATTTTCTTTCCCCCAATCATTATTTTTTATCAATAGTATATTTTCCTATTTAGAATTTAAAATAATGTTCTATACTATATTGCTATCTTCTATTTTCGTTTATTTCAATATTATTATATAGTACTTAATTAAAAATTACTAGCAAACACAAAAAATAACAGATAAGCAATATGCAAACCTGTTATTCTTTATTGGCTCCTCTTGTTGGACTCGAACCAACGACCTATCGGTTAACAGCCGAGCGCTCTACCAACTGAGCTAAAGAGGAATATAATATTGGCGACAACCTATTTTTCCAGCAGGGTAACCCGCAAGTATTTTCGGCACATTAGAGCTTGACTTCTGTGTTCGGTATGGGAACAGGTATTTCCTCTATGTTATTATCACCAACGATTGTTATTATATACTATTCGAATTTAAATTTCAATACTTTCTTTTAAATTTTTTTATTTTTTATAATTCTTTTTTCATATTTCTAGTTATTCATACAACCAAATTAAAATTCTACTATATTATATTTCATAAATTTTTTCGGATAATACAAAAGAAATCCTTGTAATACACAGGATTTCCTTCGTTCTATTTTCTCTTATTGACTATTTTTTTAACATCTCGATTGCTTTTTGTAATTGTGTATCTTGATCTTCTGGTACTTCTAATTTATTTTTATATTCTTCTGGAAGTTCTACTGTTTCATCTGGCTCTATTCCTACTTTATTTATTTTTCCTCTATTAGGTGTATAATATTCATTTGTTGTTATTTTAATTCCGCTACCATCGGATAACGTTAATAATTCTTGAATGACACCTTTTCCATATGTTTTTGTTCCTACTGTTTTCGCTACTTGATGATCTTTTAACGCTCCTGCTAAAATTTCAGAAGCACTTGCTGTATTTTCGTTTGTTAAAATGATAACTGGTACATCAATTAATTTATCTTTTTTCGCTTTTGTAATTTCTTCTTTATTATTTTTATCTGTTGTAATTAAAAGATCCTTTCCTTTGTCTACAAATAGATCTGCGATATCAGTTGCTTCTTGTACGATTCCGCCTCCATTATTACGTAAATCAATAATTAGTGATTGGATATTTTGTTTTTTTAGTTCTTTTAACTTTTCTTCAAATTCTTCGCTACATCCATCGTCAAATGTTGTTAATAATAAATATCCTATATTGTTTTCTAGCACTTTAGATTCTACATGATTTACTTTAATTTCTCTTCTTTCTATTTCAAAAGTTAAGGTTTGATCTCCTCTTAAAATCTCTAACTTTACTTTACTCCCGTTTTCTCCTTTTATTTTATTAGAAGCTTCATTCATTTGCTCCCCAGTATAACTTATATCATTAATTTTCGTTATAATATCTCCTGGTTGTATTCCTGCTTCTGCTGCTGGTGAATCCTTAATTGGAGATAATACTCGGATTACATTTTGCTCTTCATCCTGTACCATATAAATTCCAATTCCAGTAAATTTTCCCAATGTTTCTTCTTCATATTCTGTCATTTCTTCCTTCGTAAAATATTGTGTATATGGATCATCTAAACCGGCAATATATCCTTTAATTGCTCCTTCCTCTAATTTTTCTTCATCTACTTCACCCAAATAATATTTGTCTATTATATTTCTAAAGGAAGATAGAGTATATCCTATATTAGAACTATCTCCTTCTATTTTTATTGTGCTATTATCTTTTAATACAAATCGATAAAGAACCGTAGTAGTTACTAGCACCGTTAATAATACGGTAATGATAATTAGCATAACAATTTTATAAACTTTTTGACCTTGTCTTTCTTCCATTTCTTTCCTCCTTATTTTTTTACTATTATACTACAAAATTGTTTTTATAGTATCATTTTTGAAAAAAAATAGAGATGATTTTTTACATCCCTATTTATAGCTAATACTATTTTCTTATTATATTGTCTTTTCTATATTTAATATGTGATCAAATAGTTTCAATATAGTAAATTTTCAGAAAATTAAAACTCTATTTTCCCATTTGTTTTGCTACTTCTTCTGCAAAATTTTCTTCTTTCTTTTCGATTCCTTCACCTTTTTCAAATCTTGCAAATCTTGTAATTTCTGCATTTTTTGTTTTTAATAATTCAGAAACTTTGATATCTGGATTTTTTACAAATTCTTGATCAATTAAACAAATCTCCTCATAGAATTTTCTAATTCTTCCTTGTACCATTTTTTCTGCAATTTCAGCTGGTTTTCCTTCATTCATTGCTTGTGCTTTTAAGATTTCCATTTCTTTATTTACTCTGTCTTGTGGCACTTCTTCTTTTCTAATATATTCTGGTCTTGCTGCTGCAATTTGCATACAAACATCTTTTGCAACTTCAGAATCACCTTTTGCAAAATCAACTAATACTGCAATTTTTCCATCACCATGAATATATTTTTCTACTACTCCTTCTGTTTCAAATCTTTCGAATCTACGAATATTCATATTTTCTCCGATTTTAGCAATTTTATCAGTTAAAACTTCTTTTACTGTTTTTCCTGTTTCTTGAATTGAATCCTGTCCTAATAATTCTTCAACATCTTTTGGATTTTTAATAGCAACTTGTTTTGCTACTTCTAAAACAAATTCTTTAAATTCTGCATTTTTTGCAACAAAGTCTGTTTCTGAATTTACTTCTACAATAGAACCTACTTTTCCATCTTCTGAAATATAGCATTCTACTAGTCCTTCTGCTGCAATTCTATCTGATTTTTTTGCGGCTTTTGCAATTCCTCTTTCACGTAAAAGTTCCATTGCTTTTTCCATATCTCCATCTGTTTCTGTCAATACTTTTTTGCAGTCCATTATTCCTGCACCTGTTTTTTCTCTTAATTCTTTAACTTGTGCTGCTGTAATCATTTTCTTTCCTCCTTATTTTCTCTTCATAAAAAGAGAGATACAAGAAACACCATCTTAAATTGTTATATGATCATACAATTTAGGATTATTTGTTTTTCTTATATCTCACCCTCTCATTTCTATTTTATTCAGCTGATTCTTCAGCGTTTTCAACAACTTCTTCTATACTTGTAGGTTCTCCTACTTCTTCAAAAGTAGCTTCTTCTGCTTCTTCAAAAGTTTCTCCTTGTTTTCCTTCTACTACTGCATTTGCCATTACATCTGTAATTAAACGAACGGCACGAATTGCATCGTCATTTCCTGGAATTGGATAATCTACATCTTCTGGGTTACAGTTTGTATCGATTAATCCTACAATTGGAATATTTAGTTTTCTAGCTTCTAAAATTGCTGTTCTTTCTTTCTTTGGATCTACTACGAATAATACTCCTGGAAGTTCTTCCATTTCTTTAATTCCTCCAAGGTTCTTTTCTAGTTTTTCCATTTCTTTCTTTAATCCGATTACTTCTTTTTTTGGTAATACATCAAAAGTTCCATCTTCTTGCATTTTTTCTAAATCTTTTAATCTTTGTACTCTTGCTTTGATTGTTGTGAAGTTTGTTAACATTCCTCCCAACCATCTTTGATCAACATAGTACATACCACTTTTGATTGCTGCTTCTTTTACACATTCTTGTGCTTGTTTTTTTGTTCCTACAAAAAGGATTGTTTTTCCTTCTTCAGCTTGTTCCTTTACAAAGCTATATGCTTCGTCTAATTTTTTTGATGTTTTTTGTAAATCGATGATATGAATTCCATTTCTAGCTTGAAAAATATATTCAGCCATTTTTGGATCCCATCTTCTTGTTTGATGTCCAAAATGAACACCTGCTTCTAGTAATTGTTTCATTGCAACTACTGCCATTTTTTATTCCTCCTCTTAGTTTTAATCTTCCATAAAGTATCTTCATTTAAGAAAACTTATTGAAAAATAAGCACTCTTCTTAAACTAGCTTTATGTGTTTTTTATCAACATGTGGTATTATATCACACAAACTTAAGATTTACAAGCCTTTTTTAGATTTTTTCTACGGTTTGCCCATCTTTTGAATCACGAACAGAAAAACCTAATTCTTTTAATCTATCTCTTAATGCATCTGATGTTTTCCAGTCTTTTGATTCTCTTGCTTGTTTTCTTTGTTCTAATATATCTTTTATTTCTTGTGGAATCTCTTCCGTTTTCTTTTCTTGTTTATTTTCTTCTATATTTAATCCCATAACTGTATCAAACTGTTTTAATAATTCTGCTAATCTTTTCGATTTTTTATTTGCTTTCACTACTTCCCATACTATGCTCATTGCAACAGGCATATTTAAATCATCATTAATTGCTTCATGGAATCTTGTTTCATAGTCTTCTATTTCTTCATTTGATACAAATTCTTCTCCTTGCTTATGTTTCTGATAACCTTCTCTTAAACGTTCTAATGAAACCGCTGCTGCATCCATTCCTTCCCAGGTAAAATTCAATTTTTTGCGATATTGAATTGAATAGCAGAATAGTTTGTATACTAATGGATCGTATCCTTTTTGAATGATGTCCTGTAATAAATATACATTTCCTAAGCTTTTTGACATTTTTCCGCCATTAATTAATAAAAATTCACCATGCATCCAAAATCTAGCTGGAATTTTTCCGCAACATCCTTTACTTTGTGCAATTTCATTTTCATGATGAGTTGGAATTAAATCGATTCCTCCTGTGTGAATATCAAATACTTCTCCTAAGTATTTCTGACTCATAGCAGAACACTCAATATGCCATCCTGGATAACTTGGTCCCCAAGGGCTATCCCATTTCATTATATGATTCTCTGGTGCTTTAATCCATACTGCAAAATCTTGTGGATTTCTTTTTTCTTCATCTATTTCTACCCTTGCTCCCGCTTTTTGGTCTTCAATCTTATGATTTGATAAAACAGGATATTGATCTAATTTCGATACATCAAAATAAATTGCTGTAGAAGTTTCATAAGCATATCCGTTTTCAATTAATGTTTTTACAAATTCCAACATATCTTTTATATGATCAGTTGCTTTACAAATAATTTCTGGTAATTCTATATTTAAATCTTTTAAATCTTTAAAGAATCGTTCTGTATAATACGCTGCAATTTCCATGGGTGTTTTTCCCTCTTCTTTTGCAGATTTTATCATTTTATCTTCGCCATCATCTCCGTCAGAAACTAAATGACCAACATCAGTAATATTCATTGCATGCTTTAATGTGTATCCGTTATATTTTAGTACTCTCCTTAAATTGTCTTGAAAAATGTTCGTTCTCATATTTCCTATTGTTGCATCTTTATATACGGTTGGACCACAAGAATAAATTCTTACTTCGTTTCCGTTACTTGGATAAAACTCTTCTTTTTGTCTTGTTAAAGTATTATAAAAATATATTTTCATACTTTTGCATCTCCTTCTATTCTATACAAATTTAAAAATAAAAATTTGCATATAAACAATAAATGTGGCATGAAAAGTAATTTGAAAGATCAAAATATATTAATCATGCCACACTTCTTATTTCATAAAGCTAGAATATTTTTATATAATTTTTTCTTGCCCTATGATATTTTTCTTATGCACTTATGTCACTGTATTTGTGTCCGGTGTTTGGTTTGTATCTGTTATACTATTATCATCTTTCGGTGGAGTATCATCTGTTGTTGTATTATTATCTTCTGGCTTAGGATCATCCGTTGTTGTATTATTGTCTTCGTTTGGTTTCTCTACTGGTTCTTTTGGAACTTCTACCGGTTTTGTATGAGTACTACAAGTTTCAGTAGGTGGATTTCCATATAAATCCCCATAATCGGATGTCCAGTTTCCTGTTTCTTCTTTTGGTGGTTTTACGGTATAATATTTCGTTGTTTTATTTGTACAATATTCATTTGCTATTTTTCCTGTATCTGCACAAATAGTTACCGTAATTCTTCCCTCACATCTTTCTGTTGGCACAGTTCCTTCTGCAAAAATTTCTGTATATTTGTTAGTACATTTATCTCCTGCAAGAAGTCCTGTATCTTTACAAATTGTAGCAGACACAATACCACTTGGTTCCTCAAATTTTTTCTTTTCTAGCCCATCATGAATATCAATCATAATCTCAGACCATAATCTTCCTGCTGGATTTCTTCCTGAGAAAAATACTTCTGTTGGTGTATCATATCCATACCAAGTAGCAGCTGTATAATATGGAGTAAATCCACAAAGCCATCTATCTTTATTGTCATTTGTTGTTCCAGTTTTTGCACCTACATCAATTCCTGATATCCTACAATAAGTTGCTGTACCACTTGAACCTGTTACTGGCTCTGTTAAAATTGATTTTAAAATATATGCATTTTGATCCGATAATAATTTTTTCTTTTCTTGTTTTGCTTCTATCACTGTTTTTCCATTTTTATCTTGTACTTTGGTATAGAAAGTCGGTGTAATATATTCTCCATCATTTGCAATTGTTGCATATGCTGCTGCCATTTCTAGAGGAGAAGCACCATTAGTTAATCCTCCTAAAGCTAGTGATAATGTTTCATCATTTTGTTTTTTATTTTCACTTGCAGAAACAATTTTAGAGAATCCCATTTCCTTCAAAAACTTAACTGAATTTGCTGGTCCTAAATCAGACATTGCTTTTAATTCTGGAATATTTTGGGATGTTTCAATTGCATCTCGAATCGTTATTTGTCTTAAATATCTATGTTTATCATTCTTAGGTTCATAACTTCCAAATTTTGTTTGGCAATCATCATATACCGTTCCTGCTGTTAAAGTTTTGTTTTCTAGTCCTGGAGCAATAACAGATATTGGTTTCATAGCAGATCCTGTTTGCCTATATGATTGTGTTGCACGGTTTAATCCACTTGCATTACTATCACTTCCCAATCCGCCTACTGTTCCTTTTACTTGACCTGTAGTATGATCAATAATAACCATTGCCGCTTGTGATTTTTCTTTTACCCCATCTTTATTTGCAGTTCTTGCTGTTTTTACATATGTTTTATCCTTTTTAAATTCTTCTTCCATACGGCTTTGTATTGCTGAATTTTGAGTAGAGAAAATAACATATCCATTGCTTCTTAAATTAATATCTGCTAATTCTTCACTCCATCCATTTTTCTCCATTAAATCTTTCTTTACTTGATTAATTGCTGCTGCTGTATGATAAGAATAATTGGTTCCTGAAGTTGCAATTTCTCCTTTTTGGAACTTCAAGCCTGCATTTACTTCCTCGACTGCTGCATTATATTCTTCTTCATTGGTAATTGCACCTAATTCTTTCATTTTTCCAAGTACTGTCTTGGTTCTATTTTTTATTTTTTCTTGCATTTCTGCATCATCTGTTTTAAATGGTTTATATCCATTTGGTGAGTGGTTAATTCCTGCTAAAAATGCGCATTCTGCTAAATCTAGGTCTTTTGCTGATTTTGAAAAATAGTACTGAGAAGCAACCTCTACACCATACGCTCTATCTCCTAGGAAAATAATATTTAAATAAAGTTCTAGAATTTGATCTTTTGAAATTAATCTTTCTACTTGATATGCTTTTGACATTTCTTTTACTTTACGAATTACTCCATTGATTCCTGAGTCGTCCTTATCGTTGGTTAAGTTCTTTACTAATTGTTGTGTAATTGTACTTCCTCCAAAGGATGAACTTCCTCCGTTAAAAATATAAGTTACCGTCGCTGCTGCTGTTCTTTTTAAATCCACTCCATGATGTTTATAAAATCTTTCGTCTTCGATTGATACAAAAGCTTTTGGTAGATAAGCCGGCATTTCATCCATTGCTATAATCTTTCTATTTTCATCACCAGCTAAATTAGCTATAATATTTCCATCTTGATCTTTGACTACTGAATTATTTTTAGAAATAATTAAATCATCTTTTGTGATTTTAAAATCTCCACCAAATAATCCAAAGAAAATTCCTGCAAAGATACCAGCTCCAATAATTGCTAAAATAACAAAAATAATGAAAATAACTTTTAGCACCTTTCTTGTTCTTGATTTTTTCTTACTTTTTCCTTTTAATTTATATTTTTTCGTTTTTTCGTTTTCGTCTATTTCTTTTTCGTGTTTACTTTTTTTTGTACTTCTTTTATCACCCATTTTTACTTCCTCCTTAGGCTTGTTAAAAGTTAACAACCATATTATATTATAAAAAGAAAAAAAGATAAAGCTTTTTCATTAAATTTTAAGATTCCAGATATTCATCTAATATATCGTTAACATTTCTTACTATCTTGGCTCCTTCTTTAATTAAAAAGTTCGTTCCTTCTGCGGTCTTACTTTGTATATTTCCAGGCACTGCAAATACCTCTTTCCCTTGTTCTAGTGCATACTCTACTGTAATCATACTTCCACTTTTTTGTCTTGCTTCTACCACTACAATTCCTTTACTAAGACCGCTAATAATGCGATTACGAGCTGGAAAGTTCATCCTCTCCGGTTTTGTTCCCATAACATATTCTGAAATAATCGTTCCTCCAAAACTTAATATTTCTTTTCTTATTTTCTCATTTTCTTTTGGATATGTAGTATCTAATCCATTTCCCAAAACAGCAATTGTTCTTCCTTTTCCATATAAAGAACCTATATGTGAAAAAGTATCAATTCCTTTTGCTAAACCACTTACCACCCCTATATTATGCTTTGCTAATTGATAAGCAATTTCTTTTGCTACCACTTCTCCATATTTACTACAATTTCTACAGCCTACCATTCCAATTAAAAATTGATTCAAATTCTCCTCTTTTCCTTGTACAAAAAGTACAATTGGTGGATCATAAATCTCTTTTAAAATCCTAGGATATTCTTTATCTAAGATTGATATTAATTTTATTTTGTGTTTTTCCATATATACCATATATTTTTCTATATTCACTTTATACATTTTATGCAGCAATTTTGCTTCTATTTCTTCTCCAAGTCCTTTTATTTTTCTTATATCTCCTTTTTCTAAATTCCAAATCTCTTCTAATGTTTTATAATGCTTTAATAATTTGAATAGTGTTTTATATCCCAATCCAGGAATTCTAGAAAGCCATAACCAATACTCTTTTTCTTTCATACTTCCTCCTTTTTATTAAGAAAAGTGGCTTCGCCACATGTACAGATTACTTTGTAATCGCATAGACTAAGGTAACTTAACCTTGTTGCTTCAGAAAAATCTGTCGATTTTTCCTATGCAATAAGAAAAGTGGCTTCGCCACATGTACAGATTACTTTGTAATCGCATAGACTAAGGTAACTTAACCTTGTTGCTTCAGAAAAATCTGTCGATTTTTCCTATGCAATAAGAAAAGTGGCTTCGCCACATGTACAGATTACTTTGTAATCGCATAGACTAAG
>ERZ826242.1163-NODE-1163-length-30747-cov-5.068715_pt1 | contig 30747 bp, 14 predicted proteins | sample MGYA00519871_ERZ826242 | MGnify/ENA primary metagenome ERZ826242 (study PRJEB31778, sample SAMEA3449226) | human gut metagenome | biome: human gut; feature: human-associated habitat; material: faeces | place: United Kingdom | collected 2010/2012 ...
CATGCGATCGCAGGATGGATGCACAGACGCCATCACTGGGATGTGGAACCGGACTGGCTGATCAAAACGCCGGGCGTGGTATTTGCACTTGCCATGGCGGTAAAAGCCTTTACGGAAGCGGGAGACTGCGTGCTCATTCAGCAGCCGGTGTACTATCCGTTCAGCGAGGTCATCGTGGATAACGGACGCAGGCTGGTCTCCAGTGACCTGGTGCTGGACGAAGCCGCCGGACATTATGGAATCGACTTTGCGGATTTTGAGCGTAAAATTGTTGAAAACCATGTCAAGCTGTTTTTGCTGTGCAGCCCCCACAACCCGGTGGGCCGCGTGTGGAGCAGGGAAGAACTGCTGCAGGTGGGCCGCATCTGCCAGCGCCACGGCGTGACCGTCTTCAGCGATGAGATCCACGCAGATTTCGTCTGGCAGGGCAAGCATCAGGTGTTTGCGGAGGTCGACCCGGCCTTTGCAGCGTTTACCATCACGGCCACCGCCCCCAGCAAGACCTTTAATATTGCGGGATTGCAGGTGTCCAATATCTTTATCGCGGACGAAGCCCTGCGGGCGAAGTTCCGCCACGCCTACAACGCCAGCGGCTACAGCCAGCTCAACGCTGCCGGCCTTGTCGCCGCCGAAGCTGCCTACCGCGACGGCGAGACCTGGTACAACGCGGTGAAAGCATATATTGTGGATAATATCGCGTACATGCGTGAGTTTATCACAACGCGCCTGCCCCGGCTGCGGATGATTGAGCCGGAAGGCACGTATTTAGTGTGGGTAGATTTCCGCCGCCTGGGGCTGTCGAATAAAGAACTGGAAGACCTGATCCTGCACAAGGCCAACCTCTGGCTGGACAGCGGTGCCATCTTCGGCCCCGTGGGCGAGGGCTTCCAGCGCTTCAACATCGCCTGCCCTCGCGCCACCCTGACCCAGGCGTTGGAACAGCTGGAGCAGGCAGTAAACGAAGCTGTATAAATAAAGCAAAAGGCTCCCGGCGAGGGAGCTTTTTTGTTTTGCAGGTACTTCCGACCTTTTCCGCCCCCTATTATACTTCGGAACTCCGGAAGTACTTTCCTCTATAGACAAATAAACAAGAAATAACATATATACGTATAAATTACTCTTTTTTATAAGTACGTTATATAATTTAACATAATGTATAATAAGAAGCATATTTTTACTTTTTGACGTATATATGTAACTTATTGATATAAAGATTATAGAGGAAGTACTTCCGTACTTCCGGAGTTATTTGGGTATGGGTAGTTCCGAAAACACTTCCCCTCATCCCCTATTTCTCCCCAAAAGTAGAAATAGACCGCCTTATTCTGCTAAAATCATCCTGTATTCCTTCCCCCGCGGCCGGTATAATAAAGCCATCATCAGCGAAGGAGGAATGTATCAATGATGATTGCTATTCTTATCGCCGCCATTGTGGTGGCACTGGTCGTGTTCTCGTTTCTCTGCTACAAAAAAGCCCCGCCTACCCAGGCCATCGTGGTAACGGGCTTTGGCCTGTCCCGCCCCAAGGTGGTGTGCGGCCGCGGCGTGTTTGTACTGCCCGTTGTACAGCGTGCCGACCGCCTGAACATGCGCCTGCTGAAAATCGACGTAAAAACGCCGGAAACTGGCGTAAAAACCAAAGAGGGCGTCTCCCTCTGGCTGGACAGCGTCGTCACCGTGCAGGTCTACAGCGAGAACTCCACCGTCTCGGACGAGGAAGTCCGTAACGCCGGGTACGATGACATCAAAAAGTACATCAACAGCCGCCAGCAGGCCGCCATCTCCAACTTTTTGGGCATGGACGAAGCCCACATCAACGAGAAGATCAACGATGTGCTGCAAGGCAACCTGCGTGAGATCGTCAGCGAGATGACGGTCGACCAGATTTTGACCAACCGCAAGCAGATGGCCGTCAGCGTGGTGGAAAACGCCCGCCCGGACCTGGCCAAGATGGGCCTGGAGGTTGTCACCTTCAACGTGCAGGATGTCAAGGACGCCGTGGACGCCATGGGCCACAACCACGGCGTCATCGAGGCCATCGGCGTGGAGCAGGAGGAGCTTGTGAAAAAGCGTGCCTCCATTGCCAAGGCCGAAGCCGAGCGCGATGTCTCCTGCGCGAAGGCTGCCGCCGCCATGGCCGCCAACGAGAAGGAGATCGAAGCCCAGACGGCCATCGCCCAGCGCAACAACGAGCTGGAACTGGCCAAGTCCAAGCTGAAAGCCGAGGCCGACAAGGCCGCCGCTGACGCCCAGGCCGCCGGTATGATCCAGACCAACCTGCGTGCCAAGGAGGTCAAGGAATCCGAAGCCGACGCCGAGATCGCCCGCCAGAAGAAGATGGTCGACCTGGCCGCCCAGGAGGCCGAAGTGCAGCAGCGCAAGCTGGATGCCGAGGTGCGCAAGCAGGCCGACGCCGAGCTGTACCGCCGCCAGAAAGAAGCCGAAGCCCAGAAGTACGAGGCCGAGCGCGCTGCCGAGGCCGCCAAGTTTGCCAAGCAGCAGGAGGCCGAAGGCATCGAACTGGTCGGTAAAGCCGAAGCCGAGGCCATCCGCCGGAAAGGCCTGGCCGAAGCCGAAGCGATGAAGCAGAAAGCCGAAGCCTACAAGCAGTACAACGATGCCGCCGTGGCCGAGATGATGATAAAGGTGCTGCCCGAAATCGCCAAGAGCGTGGCCCAGCCCCTTGCCAGCATCGACAAGGTGTCCATCATCGGCGGCGATGCCTCCGGTGTGTCGGGCGTGTCCGGCAACGTGCCCGTGCTGATGGCCCAGACCATGGAGGCCATGAAGGAAGCCACCGGCATTGACATGAAAGAGATCGTCCGCGCCAACAGCATCCAGGCCAAGACCGACCGCAACATCAACGTGACCGGGTTAGAAAATTTACAAACCCCGCAGGCCTCTGCACCTACTGCAGAAACCACCGCGGACCATGCCACTGTAACCGAATAACAGCTGCATAAAACCAGCGCCCCTGTGCCGACCGTGCAGGGGCGCTGTGTGTTGCCGCACAACCGCATAGAAAATCCAGACCACACTGTGGACGACAGCTACCGCAACGATGACGGCACCGGCAACCGCTATAAAAAAAGTCCTTCAACTGGTACAAGCAGGTCATTGCCACCAACGGCGAGACCTTATAACCCAAAACGGAAAGGCCGCCCTCCCCACAAGCAGGGGAGGGCGGCCTTTTGCGGTTGATGGATATACTTAAATAACATTATCACGGATCACAGCTTTGCTTTCCATGGATTTTTTCAAGAACAGCATGCAAAAATTTCGGTTCTTTGGGCGGGGAAGATCTGTCAAACACAACTTGAAAAAGTGCAGATTGTACAGGAAAAATGACATGGTCGGCGCGGCGGGGGTACGTTATCATTTAGGTAAACCACTGCAAATGTACCCATTACCCGCTGAAATCTAAAGAGAGGATGAAAAACCATGAGAAAAGCAAAACGCAAGGGTCAACGCGTTCTGGCGGCCGCCCTGTGTGTCGGCATGCTGGCAAGCATGGTCCCTGCCCAAGCGTTTGCCAACGATGAGCCGATAACGGCCATCGTCCAGCAGGAGGATACCCCTGCTGATGCAGACGCCCCGGCCGAGGACACGAATGCCGGGCAGACCCCTGCTCCCACGGAAGCCCCGGCCGCATCTGAAACCGAGACCCCGGCCGGGAAAACTCCCGACGAAGCGCCTGACGCGGAGGGAACCCCGGCACCTACGGAAACGCCTGCTGAAACCGAGACTCCGGCCCCCACCGAGGCACCCGCTGCAGACGAGACTCCCGCACCGGCCACCACCATCCAGGAGAGTGGCGACGCCGACGCCACGGTGACCACTACCCATATCGCCACCAAGGTGGGCGAAGTGCCCGCCGTGCTGGCAGACGTGGACGGCGTTACCGCCGATACCTTCAAGACCGCCTTTGAGACCGTGAAGGTCCAAAAGGGTGATGTCACCTACACCGTCGAGGTCATCCCGGCGGATACTGTCTACTTTATTGACAGCGTCGCTGCCAGCGGCGGCAACGGTGCCATGGACAGCGTGCAGTCTACCGAAGCCTACGCCGCCGCCAAGGCTCTGCTGGGCGACCGGCTGCTGAATGGCAAGTCCGACCAGTTCTACCAGGGCGATGCGACCTGGGGCCTGGTGGATACCGACGCCCAGACCAAGGGCTATAACGGCACTACCAGCGACAAGACCTACACCGGCATATACGGCAAAAAGAATGAAAAAGGCGAGACCATCTCCTACAAGTTCACCCTGCCTGCCGGTAAGTACAGCATTACCACCGCCCACCGCGAGTGGTGGGGCGGCCAGAACCGCGCCATGGACCTGAGCCTGACCACAAGCGACGGCACGAGCGTCTATGCTTCTGTGCCCAAGCAGAACAATGGCAAGGTCACCATCAAGACCGGCGAGTTCACTATCACCACCGAACAGGTCGTGACCTGGACTGCCACCACCACGGGTCAGCATGCCCCCGCTGTCAGCTGGCTGGCCGTGGAGCGCACCGGTGACGTGGAGACCCCGGACACCCCTGATGAGAACGAAAACTTCGGCAAAGCGCTGGAGGATGACGAACTCGTCACCGTCCGCAACGGCGCCTCCCTGACGGATACCATCACCGGCGGCAAGCAGGTCAGTGTTACCTCAGGCTGGATCAGCGGCGGCAACTCCGCCATGGACGGCGGCGCAGCCGTTAAGGAGGCCGACAGCTTCTTTAAGCGCAGCAGCTTCACCCTGTATGCAGACATCAAGTTCAACGATGCCCACGACAATACTTCGGCCATTCTGGTTGGCCCGGCAGCGGATGCCCATTTCCGCATCATCCCCCGCAAGACCGATGGCACCGCTGTGCTGAAAGTCAACAACAACCAAGAATACAAACTCTCCAAAAGCCTGGAAGCAGGGGAGTGGAACGCCCTCGCCCTTGTGTATAACGAGAACGACACCGAGGGCACCGTTGCCGTCTACCTGAACGGCGAGGAGGTCCTGCCCGCTACCGGCGTGGGCTTCAAGCTCAGCGAAAAGACCGGCATCATCGGTGCGTTTGGCGCTACCTTTGGCACCGGCTTTATGCGCACCGGCCTGTACGATAACATCGTCGTGACCGGCAAGGCTGACGCCGACGCCGCCAAGACCGAGACCGCCTCCCGCAAGGAGGCCTTTGACGGTATCGTTGATGTGGATGGTATCGTTACCCTAAACGGCTCTGAAGTCGAGGCTGCCGCCAAGAACGTCAACGGCTGGACCTACAAGGGCCTGGGTATGCTCAACGGCAACGCCACCAGCAACCTGCTGCTGGACTACAAGGCCGAAAACCCGCAGGCCTACTGGGCCATGATGCAGTATCTCTTTGGCAGCGCGGACGGTTACCCGCTGTTCTCCAACATCAAGATGGAGATGGGCAACGACGGCAACAACTCCACCGGCGCCGAGGCCTGCACCATGCGTTACGAGAACGAGGAAGCCGACGCTTCCCGTTCCCCCGGCTTTGTCATGGCGGCCGATGCCAAAAAGATCAACCCCAACGTCAAGGTCTCCATCCTGCGGTGGGAGTATCCCAACTGGGTCAAGGCCAAAGCCGACGGCGATGAAAAGTACGCCGCTATTTATAAGTGGTACAAAGAGACCATCTTTGATGCCTACGAAAAGTACGGCTATGTCATCGACTATATCGACCCCGATAAGAACGAGACCCAAAATCCCGATGGCGAGATCATCAAGTACTTTGCCAACGCGCTGAAGAACGAGGGCGATTTCCCCGATTACTTCACTAAGGAAGCCATTGCCGCTTATCACAACATCAAGATCGTTGCTTCGGACGAGAACAAGACCTTGAACATTGTTCCCTTGATGCTTCGCGATTCTGGTGTGTATGATGCAGTGGATGCCATCGGCTTCCATTACCGCACCAACGCCACCGATGACTACATCATGATGGCCGATGTGAACGACAAGGAAGTCTGGTACAGCGAGGGCTGCGCCACCTTCGGTTACTCCGAACTGCAGGAGAATAAGACCACCGAGTACGGCGCAAACACCATCGGTGGCTACCAGAGTCCCCTGGCCCTGCTGGACAGCATCCCCAACGCCTTTGTGGGTTCCCGCCGCACCATGTACATGTTCCAGCCTGCCATCGGTTCTTTCTACGAGGGAATCCAGTACGGCCACAAGGAACTGCTCTCTGCCCGCGACCCCTGGAGCGGCTACATCCACTATGACCCCGCCCTCTACATGCTGGCTCACATCACCCAGTTTGCCAAGACCGGCTGGGAGAACGATACCAACACCAACGGCATCTGGCGCGTGCTGCCCAATGCTACCTTTGCGTCCTTTGGCGCCAGCGATAACGAACACGCTACCGCCGGTATCGATGGCAGCGCCAGCTACATGACCCTGGCTGCCCCGGATAAAAAGGACTTCTCCACGGTGTTCATCAACAACACCCAGAACGAAAAGACCTTCGCTATTAAGGTCGCAGACGATATGGACATCTCCGTGAAGGCCCTGCACGTCTGGACCACCGTGACCGACAGCTACCTGCAAAAAGGCGAGGATGCCGCCATCGAAAACGGCATCGCCACCATCACCGTGCCTGCCTACAGCGTTGTGACCGCTACCACGCTGGATACCACGCCCGCCCGCTTCCCCACCGAGAAGGCTGACGGCGATTACATCCAGACCGGGACCCGCAGTGTGCTGGATACCGATTCCACCGGCAAAAACGCCGATACAACCGACGAGTACCTCTATGCCGATAACTTCGAGTATGTCGAGGAAGGCAAGGTGGCCGGATATAACGTTACCACTAGCAAGGAGACCCTGCAGGATTACATCGTTTCCCGCGGCAACGAGCCCCGCTACATGCTGGATACCCATGGCGCCTGGATCGTCGAGGGCGGCCGGCTCAAGCAGGAAAATGAGTCCAGCGTCAACCAGTGGAACGGCGGTGACCCTGCCACCATCGTGGGTGACTGGCGCTGGATGGATTACAGCGCTTCCATCGATGTCACCCTGCCCAACGCCGAGGCAGGCCGTTACGAACGCCTGACTATCCGTGCCCAGACCGGCATGAACTGGAACGACAGCGGCTACACGCTGGAGATCAACGGTGTCGGCAGCTGGAAGTTGTTCCGCATCGGCACCCAGGTGGCCAACGGCACTGTGGCTAAGAACGCCGAGGGCAAGTACAACCTGAAGCTGACTGGTCTGGGCAGCACCGTCTATGCTTACATCAATGATGTGCGTGTTGCCAAGTACAATGATGCCAACCCGATGCTCTCCGGCCGTGTCAAAATCAGTTCCAACTGGAAGCAGGTCTACGCCGACAACCTGGAAGTCAAGACCGTCAAGGGCGGCATCCCCTATGCCACCGCCATGATCGACGGCCAGGACGACGGTGTCAAGTACGAGGGTAACTGGACCATCAACAATCCCGGCGGCGGCAGTGCCGATAACTGGTACCGCACCATTTCTTCCTCCAGCACCGCCGATGCAAGCTTTACCTTTACCGCCAACGGCAATGGTTTTGCCATCATGGGCGGTAACGATGGCTCTGTTGTCATCGATGTCTACGTGGACGGCCAGCTGAAAGCCGAAAACGCAGCCACCAAGGCAGCCCCCACCCGCGGCGAAACCTACATCCTGTCTGACCTGGCGGCCGGGAACCACACCATCAAGGTCGTGCTCAAATCCGGCACCCTCAAGGTCGACGCACTGAACACCATCGGTGCCCGCCTGGAATCCGCCAGCGGTTCTGTGACCGAAGTGCTGACCGAACTGCCTACCATGGACTACTACGTGACCGGCAGCGATGTGTCCGGCCTGCCTGATGAAGTCGAGGTCAAGCTGGCTGACGGTACCACCGACACCAGGGATGTCGAATGGAATGTGGACGAGGATGCCCTGGCAGCCAACGCCTACAGCTCCGGCTCCATCAACGGCAATGTAAAGGACGCTGTCAACTCTCTGGGTGAGCAGCTCACTGTCAGCGTCAACATCAACGAAGTCATCCCCGGCGATACTCTTTACTTCATTGATTCTGTTTCCGGCAAGATCACCGATGTGGCCGGCGGCACCACCGAGACCTACAAACTCTACAAAAAGGCACTGGGCGGCCTGCTGATGAACGATGCGTTCGACCAGTTTAAGACCGATGCCACTACCTGGGGCTTGGTGGATACCGATGCAGGTACCAAGGGCTACAGCAGCACTGCCGATAAGACCGCTACCGGCATCTACGGCCACGACAACAAGGCGGGCGAGACCCTGACCTATGCCCTGACCCTGCCCGCCGGTACCTACACCCTGACCAGTGCCCACCGTGAGTGGTGGAGTATGACCCGCCCGATGACCGCTGTTGTCACCGATACGGAGGGAACCGCCTTGAGCGATACCGCTGACTTGAACCTCTCCGGCAGCAGCGGCGATATCATCAATAAGGCAGACTTCACCCTGGATAAGGAGCAGGTCGTCTACTACACCGTTACCGCCACCGGCACCCAGGCCCCTGTTATCAGCTGGCTGGCTGTCAACGGCAAGACCGCGCAGAGCGGCTCCAAGTTCTTTGACCAGGTGCTGGAGGATAACGGCGGCCTAACCCTGGCGGCCAACGCCGCAACCCTGACCGATGAGACCTGGGGCACCATTCTGAAGGTATCCACCCAGTGGAACAATAAGAATGAATACCACGCCGCCATCACCGATGGTCAGAATCTGTTCGGCCGTACCCAGTTCACCCTGCTGGCCGATGTGATGATCGAGAAACCCGGCAGTGATGCGAGCAAGACCGCTATGCGCTCCGCTTTCTCCATCAGCACCGGAAGCAACCGCCTGCACCTGCTGACCTATGACGGCAAGGTGGGCTACGGCGTTGATGGCTCTAACGCCGGCATCAGCAAGAACGAGATCAGCCTTGGCAATGTGGCCGTTGGTACGTGGAACTCTGTAGCCTTCGTCTACAATGAGCCCAACGGCGGCAATGGTTCGCTGACCGTTTACCTCAATGGTAAAAAGGCTGGCGAGATCGCCGACATCGGCTTCAAACTCAGCGAATCCAAAGACATTGCCGCTACCGTGGCCCGCAACGTCGGCACCAATTACCTGCTGACCGGCCAGTACGATAACATCGTGGTCAAGCGCAATGCCCTGAGCGAGAGCGCCGCCGTCAAGGAGACCACTGCCCGCTATGATGCCAAGAACCCCTCCGATGCAGCCCGCGCAGCGCTGGCCGCCAAGATCGAGGAGATCCGCGCAGCCCTGGCAGCCGACGAGGCAAACGGCATCACCTACGCAACCGAAAAACTGGAAAACTGGCAGTACACCGGAAACAAGGCAGGCACGGCCGACACCTTGCCCGAAATGAACGAGGCCCTCACCAAAGCCGACACCCTGGCCGCTGATGAAAAGGCGGCGACCGATGAACTGAACAGCTGCGTCAAGGCGCTGGATGCCCAGTACAAAGCCCTGCGCACCCTGCCAGAAACCTATACCGACATCCCCGGTACCGCTTCCACTGTCATCAAGGCCGACACAGGTCTGCCCATGCAGGCCCACGGCGGCTCTGCCATGACTCTAAAAGAGGGCACCGGCGACGGCTGCGTCAACTACGATCTGGACGGCGATGGCTCCATCACCGAGGGTAAGACCGTTTACCTCTGGTTCGGCGAGGATAAGACCAACAACACCCGCCCTGTGGACGGTGTGCGCTGCTACAGCTCTACCGACCTGTATAACTGGACCGACCACGGCACCATCCTCTACACCCAGAGCACCATCCTGCCCATTGAGGAAGGCACCGAAAAGGCCATCACATCCAGCGTGGGGGCCAACGGGACCGGCACCACCCAGGAATACAACGTCATGCAGTGCAGCAAGACGAACCTGGAGACCTTGAAAGCCTGGGGTAAGCTGTCCACCGCACCCGAGGGTGTGACCGAGAGCGAGTTCCGCAACGTCAAGAACTTCCTGCGCGCCTACGTGACCGAGTACGAAAAGGCACCCACGGATCTGAACGACATCAGCTGGACCGCTAAGACCTACGATGAGGAACCCATCACAGCCACCAGCCTGCTCTACCCGGACAGCACCGATGAATCCGTGCGTAACGTGACCACCACCCGCCTGCAGCTGGCTTTCGAAACCCTGTACGGCAGCTACTGCATTACCGAGCGCCCCAAGATGATCTACAACGAGAGCACCAAACAGTTCGTGCTCTTATGGCACGCCGATGGCCCGCTGTACAACAGCAAAGACCTGAGCGGTTGGGTGGCCGGCGGCTGCGTTGGCAACTGCCCCGCCAGCCGCTACAGCCGCGCCATGGTCGGCATCGCCACCAGCGACAGCCCGTTCGGCCCCTTCACGGTGCAGAACGTCACCCGCATGAACTATGACACCACGCTGAACGCCAACCGCCTGGGTGAAGCCCGTGACATGACTGTCTTTGTGGATACCGGCGTGGACAAGAACAACGATGGTGCCGATGACGCTTATGTTATCTACTCCAGCGAGATGAACGCCAAGCTCTATGTCTCGCTGCTGAACAAGGACTACACCGGCCTTGCTGCTGAGGCTGACCGGGCCGATGACACCCAGTTCGCCGCTCGCATTGTCATCGACAACAGCCGCGAAGCCCCGGCCATGTTCAAGTACGGTGGCTATTATTACCTGATCACCAGCGGTACCGATGGCTGGAACAGCACCGCCCACATCTATTATCGCAGTAAAAATGTGCTTTCCGGCTGGGAAAAGATCGGCAACCCCGCCAAGAACGATACCGGCAAGATGTTCAACACCCAGGTCACCTATGTGCTGCCTGTGGATGCCGAGAACGGCAAGTTCATCTACATGGCTGACCGCTGGAACGGCAGCAATCTGACCGACAGCCGCACCATCTGGCTGCCGATCCAGATGAACACCGACAACACCCTCTCCGTCCTGGGCGAGAAGAACTGGACGCTGGACCGTCTGGATCAGCTGCTGCCTACCACTGTTAATACCGAACTGCCCAAGGTCGTCTGGTCCGACGGCAGCAACCTGCCCAAAACCGTCAATGTGACCACCCAGGGCAAGGACGTGACCAGCAAGGTCGAGTGGGATACCGATAGCCTGAAGAACTTTGGCACGGTTTCCATCACTGGTACGCTGACGGAGTGCAACAACATTTCCATCAGCACCACCGCTACCGTGGTCCCGAAGAACCTGCTCTACTTTGCCAACCCCACCAAGACCCCTGTCAGCAGCGACTATACTGCCATTGTAAACGCCAGCGCCGAGACCCTTAAGAATTCGGCTGTCAACGATGGCGCCTATAATGCCGAGAACGGCTTCGGCTACACCGGCACCGCCGGTACCCTGCGCAACACCAACGCCGACATTTACGAAAGCATGCGTTACGCTGCCAATAAGGACAGCATCACCTACCGCTTTGACAATCTGACCGGCAGCGGCTACACTGTCTACGTTGGCATGTTTAACCCCACCGGCTGGGTGGAAAACGGCAAAGTTCGCCTGGCCGACATCAAGATCAACGGTGAGACCGTGCAGACCGGCTACAACTACAACACCAGCTGCACCGGTAAGGGCGATACCCTGGCCTTCACCGGCCTGAGCGCCGATGAAAACGGCACCCTGACGGTGGAGATCGCCGCCAACGCCAACACTACCTCGGCCGTGCAGGTCAGCTTCATCATGGTGGCTGGCACCGAAAAGACCGAGCCGGAACCCACCGTGACACCGAATCCGACTACGAAACCTGATCCCACCCCGGCCCCGACCACCGAGCCTACTGCCACCCCGGAGCCTACTGCTAAACCTACCGCGACCCCGGTTCCCACGACCGAGCCCACAGCAACGCCTGAGCCGACTGTGAAACCGACGGCGACCCCGGCCCCGACAGCCAAGCCCACCGCAACCCCCGCCCCCACGGCTGCACCTGTCAAGACCGAGGTCATCAAGGAGGAACTGACCGCCGACAATATCTCTCAGGAGCTGCAGGATAAGGGCTTCACCACTTCCGAGAAGGTCAAGTCCGCCCTGAAAGAGGAGATCGCCAAGGAACAGCCCGCCGAGGATGGTAAGACCGAATTCTACGAAGTTACGCTGAGGATCAAGAACGAGGACGGCACCATCGGCGAGGAAGTCACCAAGGAGAACTTCCCGCAGGAAGGCCTGGAGGTCGCTTTCGACCTGCCCAACGACATCAAGGCCGAGGAGGCAGACAACTACGACTTCCTTATCGCCCACCTGAAGAACGACGGCAATACCGAACTGCTGAAGCCCGCCCTTAAGGATGGCAAGCTGGTCGTGACCGTCCATAGTCTGTCGCCCTTCGCCGTAAGCTGGAAGGCCAAGGAACAGCCCGCCCCGACCGAGAAACCCACCCCGGCCCCGACGGAAAAGCCCACTGCAACCCCCGCGCCCACCAGCAAACCCAATAGCAGCAACAGCAACAACAGCAATTTCACTTCCAACAGCGCAGCCGGCACCGCCAAACCCAGCCAGGCAACGCCCGCACCGGCCAGCACTACCCGCGTCCCGCAGACGTCGGACAGCTTCCCCATTGTGCCGCTTGCCGCTGTGGCCCTGCTCAGCCTCAATGGCCTGATCGTGCTGATCCTGCGCAAGCGCGAGCAAAAGCACAAGTAATCCCCAACGTATCTGAACAGGATCCTGTTTGCAGCAGCCCCCGCCCGGCAACGAGCGGGGGCTTGCTGTATCCCCGGCAAGGCAAAAAAGCGTCCCGCATATCGTAACAGACATGCAGGACGCTTTTATTTGTATGCGGATTACGCTTCGGTGCCCCAGGCTTCGATCTGGGTCAGGGCCGGGAAGGGGCTGGGGTCATCGGCCTTTTTCAGCTCAAACAGTTTCAGGCTCTTTACGGTGCGGGGCTCAATGGCAAAGGTCTGCGAGGCGGCGGTTTTTTGCAGGTCCAGTACCTCGCGGCTGCCGTCGTCAAACTCCACGGTGGCCTGGGTCCACCAGCTGTCGTGGGGGAAATCCGCCCGCAGGGTCAGCCGCAGTTCATCCAGTAGCACAGTGCGGCCAAAATCCAGCGTCAGGGCGGCGTTGGGGTCGCGGTTGATGCCCCAGCTCTGGTAGGGCCAGGTGCCGTGGGCATCGTTCTCGTATACACCGTCAATGGCGTTGCGGGCAGCAAACACAGCCTCGCCGCGGGTCTCCACATTGGCCGAAGCATGCGGATAAAAACCGGTGTCGCCATGTTCATCGTAAGGGTTAAAGGCCAGGTTGCGGCGCGCGGCAATCTCCTCTTTGGTGGCAAAGCGGGCGCGGATGATGTGGCAGGTCCCGGCAAAACTCTTGGGGCTGTAGGTGATGGCCTGTTCGTCGAACGGGATGTGGAAGTTGATCTCCCGCTTGACCACATACACCAGCACGGGGGCCATCGTGTCCTCAAACTGGATGACCACATACTGCCCCGGTGTGCCGATCTCCAGCGCCACGCGGTCGCCGGGCTTGTAGGCATTCATGTATACAAGACTTACCTGCGCTGCGCCGGGGGCAGTCATCAGGGTTTGACCATCGGTGTCCAGAATTTTCAGCTTCAACAGTTCCATTTACAAATTCTCCTTTTGGCATTGCTGCACCCACGCCAGCACGGCGGCGGCAGTCTCGGCCTGTGTCAGACGGTCGGTCTGCAAAAAATCCACGAGGGGTTGTGCGGCAAACCACCGTTCTTTCGCGGGCAGCAGGTGTTGTACGGGGTAGTCAAAAAATCCGCGGTCGCGGGTGGCGTCGGCTTCTTTGCGCTGCCGTAGAACAGGAACGGACGCATGCAAAAACAGCGTGCGGTTGATGCGACAACGGCGCAGGGAGGCCAACTCTGCCGCCAGTGCCTGTTCCACGGGCCAGTCCTGCCCAAGGGTGTGGGGATAGTACAGGGTGTAAAATTCGATTTCCTGCGGGCCTAGATCCAGCAGTGCGCAGGGGCAGTGGGCGGCGAGGGCATAACGGTCCAGTTCTTGCTGGATGAACGCCCGCTGGATTTCGCAGTAGTCCGCAAATTTGTGCTTGTCCAGCCCGCGTCCCCGCAAAGCAGCAAGGGCGGGGGCGTTGTCCTCAAAAAATACAGTCACAGCGGAGGCATGGGCCGCTGTATAGCGGGCAGCGGTTGTTTTGCCCACGGCCATACCGCCCTGCAAGGCCAGTACCATCAACGCACCTCCACGGTCAGTGTGCTACGAAAATACACCCGCGTGCGGTACAAGGTATCCGGCCAGGCTTGACGCAGACGGGAATCCATAATTGATACGGCTTCAGCGGCAATGCGTACAGTGCCTTTTATGTGTGCAGTCGCCAATGCCCCAAACTGCACGTTATGCCCCACTATAGTGGGCTTCTCCGCGCTCATCAGCGTCAGGGCTGTGGTGCCGGGGTAGTCGGTTTCCTCCTGCAGAGTCAGGCCGTTCGCACTAAGCTGTACCCGGCGGCGGTAGAAGCCCAGCCCCGGCACAGCGCCGTAGGCGGGGGCAATGTCCATCGTGATAGCATCCAGTGCATCACTCACAGCCACATCCCGGGCGGCAAACTCTAAACCGGGCTGCTGCTGGTATTGGGCACTCTCCGGCTCAAACTCCGGCAGGTTGTGCCAGCTGGATTGCATCGTCCAGATCTCGTATCGCTGGGGGCTGAAGGTCTTTTTGCTGTAGGTCTCCACCCCCACGTCGATCAGCAGCGGCGCACCATTTTTGTACAGCGTCACGCTGCCCACATCGTTGTGGTTGTGGCTGTCGGCGTTATTGCCTGCTTTGGCCCCCAGGGCGTAGGCCCCACGGCGGCAGACCAAAATGCCCACGCTGGGGTACCACATATCGCGGGGCAGGGCAGGGGCGGCGCTTTGGGAAAAGGCCAGCACTTTCTGCTCGGCCAGTGTGGTCTGGATGTGGTAATACAGGTTGATGCCCTCGCTGTCGTCCGGGTGGTGCAGTCGGTCGGGATCAGGCTGCTGCAATGCGTCCGCCCAATCCCGGGCGGCCAGCGTCATCAGCGGGGCACTGGCTACGCGCTGACCAAACAGAAACTCCCGCACGCCGCGAGCTCCCGCCAGGGGGCTGCAATCGGCAAAGTTCAAATAATAGGGCCCGGCAATGTGCATATTGACAATGTACTCGGCCATGTTGCGTATCTTCGGCTCGGCCCACACATCATCAAATACGCCGGGGGCAATCCGGCACAACAGGTCCAGCGCGTTGAACATCGTCAGCGCGGCGTGGCGGTAATACTGTGCACCCTCGCTGCAACAGCCGTCCTCGCCGTAGTCCTTCAAAAAGCAGTCAATACTGTAGGCAGCCTGCTTTACGTAAACGGGCAGTGTCTCCGCCGGGGCGCACTGGGCGGCGGTCAGCAGCACGTTCTGGGTACACCAGGGGGTCCAGTTGCACATTGGCTCCTCACCGTTGCCCATCCACCAGAAATGCGCGGTGCGGTAGGGGGCCAGCACCCGGCGCTCCACTTCGCCTTTCAAACGGACGGAAAATCCGGGAGCGTAACCATCCAATGCAGCGCCTAACAGGCCATACACGGTGGCAATCAGCGCACCGGTCTCGGCGGCAAACAAGTCCACGATGGGCCGGGTTACGTCCGGCAGCGGCAGCTGGGGCGTATCCCGGATATAGCTGTTGTGGGCGGGCAGCTGCCAGGCGCTTTCCTCGCAGATGGCCCAGGCTAAATCCGCGATAGCGGGCAGGTAGGAGCCCGCCCCGGTCACAGCCTCGGCCATCACCAGTGCGCACAGGGTGCGGCGGCGGGCAAAGTAGGCATGCTCCCAGACGGTGCGGTCCCCATTTTGGGTAAAACGCAGCCAAAGGGAGAGCGGCAAGCGCGGTAGTGTATCCGCATCCTGTAAAGCCGCGTCGCCCGCCGCTTTCCACCGCGCCGCGCCGGGCAACGCGGCCCAAGCGGCACGGTCAGCGTAAGGCGGGTACAAAACCGGGTACACGGTGGTAAACTCAGATCCCGGCATCATCTTTTGCGTCAACATAGGAACCCTTCATTCTCTGGATATACTCGCGGGGGCTGACACCCTCCAATTTTTTGAACACCTTGCTGAAATAGAAGGCGCTCTCAAACCCGACTTCATTACTGATCTCGTAGATCTTCATGTCGGTGGAGGCCATCGTCTCCTTGGCGGCGGCAATGCGGGTGGCGGTGACAAATTCCACAAAGCCGCTCTCGCTGTTTTGTGCAAACAGCTGGCTTAGATAGTTGGGGCTGAAGTTGAACACTGCGGCCACCTCGTTCAGCGTCAGGCGCTCGGCCAGATGTTCGCGGATGTACTGCTGCACCTGGGCCCACTACCTGGGCGCGGTGGTCCAGCGGCGTGTTGGGCCGCTCGTGGTAGAACACCACCGGCGCATCGCTGCGCAGCAATTGCAGGGTGGCAAAAGCATCCTTCTGGCTTTGGGCTACCTGCAAAATGTCCTTCACCGGCCGCCCCACGGCCCAGTAGATGGGCGAACTGAAATAGTTGTACAAAATCTGCCCGGTGGCCTGCAGGGCAGGGGCCAGGGTGGCTTCGGGGTCCTCGCCCTCCTGCAAGGGCAGCAATACCGAGAAGTGCCGCAGGTCCATGCCGGTTACACGGCAGGGGTGGTACTTGGGCAAGGTCTCGGCGGCCATGCGGGTCACACCGGTGCTCAAGGTCAGCAACTGGTCGGTGGCCTGTTCCGGCACCTGCAAACTGCCCAGCGCTACCGCGTACTGCGGTGCGTCAAAGTGCAGATCCAGCTCGGCGCACTGGCGGTCAAACCGCGCGCGGTCGGTCAATGACCCACTGTACAGCTGCAAAAACAGCCGGTCGCGGTAACTGTCCATGCTTACCGCCGGGGCGGAAGGCTCCTGCAGGCGGCGCTCTTTCTCTACCACCGTGCGGGCTTTGTCCAGCGCGGCGGCGAGGCCCTCAGCGGTCAGGTCGATCTTGACCAGATAGTCCACCACACCCAGCCGCATGCTGCGTTTCACGTAATCAAATTCTTCATAGCTGGTCAGCATAATGAACACCGGCAGAGCTGAGCCATCCTTGTGGCAGCTTTCCGCCAGGGTAAAGCCGTCCATCACCGGCATGCGGATGTCCGATACCACAATGTCCGGGCGCTTTTCCTCAATGGCTTTCAGCGCTTCGGCCCCGTTGCGGGCGGTGCCGGCTACCTCGTAGCCCAGTTCGCTCCAGTTCAGCATGCCCTGCATGCCGATCAGCACCAGCGGTTCATCATCCACTAAGAATATCCGTGTCAAAAGATCACCTCATTGCTGTGCGGGCGGCCCTGGCAGGCGCACCATGACGGTAGTGCCTACGCCAGGCTCGCTTTCGATACTTAACCCATACGCTTCGCCAAAGCTGTATTGCAGGCGCTTGTGGACGTTCCACATGCCCACGTGGCGGTATTTGGCGGCGGCTTCCTCGGGGCCCGGTTCCTGCAGGGCCTTGGCAGCCTGTTCCGCCGTCATGCCGATGCCGTCGTCCGTTAAGCGGATCAGCACATCGCCGTTGGCAGTATCCCGCTCGACCCGCAGGGTGACCTCCCCGGCGCTGCCCTTCGGCTCAATGCCGTGGAAGATGGCGTTCTCCACCAGCGGCTGCAAGGTGAAGCGGGGAATCAGGCAGCTGTGGTTCAGCTTTTCATCCTCGATATAGCTGACATCCAGCGTGATGGTGCCGCCGTAGCGGTACTGCTGGATCGTGAAGTAGTCGTTCAGCAGGGCAAACTCCTCATACAGGGGCACCAGCCGTTCGTTGCTTTTGGAGACGCTTTTCAGCAGGCGGGACAGCGCCGTGACCATTTCGGCGATGCCGGGAGCATGCTGGATGGTGGCCATCCACTTGATGCAGTTCAGCGTATTATAAATAAAGTGGGGATTGATCTGGTTTTGCAGCATGCGGTATTCCAAATCCTGCTTCTGCTTTTCGTCCTCCAAGCGGTGGTCCATCAGGGCGGTGACGCTGGCCGACATGCTGTTAATGCCCCGGCCAATGTCGCCCAGTTCGTTGTTCCACTCAATGGCAGGGTCAAAGGAAAAGTCGCCGCTGCTGATTTTGGTTATGCGGTTCTGCAGTGCCGTGATGGGCGGTGTGATCATGCGGTGCAGCAAAAATGCCAGCAGCAAGCCCAATACCAGAATAGCCAGCAGACTGATGACCAGCGAATCCGACAGGTAGGGGATTTGCCGCTGCAGCGGCCCGTTGGGGATGATCTCGATCAAGTACAGATCGTGTACACCGATGGGATACCGCACCATCAACTGGGCATCGTATCCGGCTGCAATGGAATAAACCTCGGTGCTGTCATCCAGCATGTCCACATCCAGCTGCTCGGCCGGGATATCGGACAGGGGCTCCTCGGTCAGGATATTGCCGTTGATGCCGTAGTACCGCCCGCCCATCTGCCACAAAAGGCTGCTGCCCTCCGGCATCGTAAAGCCTTTCAGCGCGGCCGTGATCAGGGCAGGGGAGACAAAGGCGCAGATGTGGGCCTCGCGGCCGGTGCCGCTCAGGGTCAGCTTGCGGGTAAGGGGGATGGTGTCCAACGCCTGAGAGGGCAGGGCCATCGGGTCCCGCATGATACAGGACCAGCCGGAATATTCCTCGTCATAACCGGGGATGCGGGCCAGTACCTCCGGTGTCATGGCTACGGTGTTGGTAACGGCTGTACCAAAAACCATCTGGCGGCCTTTGGCATTGATGAGCACAAACCGCTGTACATACTGCATGGTGCGCAGTGTGCTGTACTTGGCCGATATAGTGGGGTACATCGAAAGCGCCTGGTTGTTGCTGCTGGCATCCGCTAATAAATAGGTACGCATACTGGGATTGTAGGCGCACCAGCTGGCCAGGTCGTCCACTTCCTCAATATCCCGGTGGATGGCAGCAGCGGCGGTCTGTAAGGCATACTCGGCATTCAATAAGGTGGTGCGCTCCCACTCAGCTGCCATCTGGCGCATGTTGCCAATGGCGATAACGAGGGAAACGCCCAAAGTAAACAGCAGCGTCAGCGCCAGCACGCGCACCTGGATACTGCCATGGCGTAATTTATATTTGCCCATAAAGGCTCCTTGTGATAAAATTTTAAAGAAATGCTACGTAAGGCCCCCTCTGCGCGAGAGCCCCGCGAAGCGGGTGGGGGAGAGGCGCACTGCGCTTTTCTCATTAAAAAGATACCGTATCCATTCGGTTCTGTCAAGAAGAAAACTGTATAAATTCGACAAAAGAATGTGCTTTTCGAGCGTCGTAACTGTAGGAAAGATAAAAATTACAGGTTTCGTAAAATAGTACATGTTTTTTGTGCAGCTTTTTGAGAACTGCCGTAAAAAGTGCAGACTCAACCCAAAATAAACCATCCATTTCACCATCGCAAAGGTGTATGATAATGGCAACGAAAGGGACAGGCCCTCTACAGAACGAAACGCCTTCCCGAAAAATGATTTCTACTTAGGAGGAGAAACATTATGCGTAAATTGCAAAAACTCGCAGCCCTTGGTCTGGCTGGTTCCATGGCTCTGAGCCTGGCCGCCTGCGGCGGTTCCGCTGCTTCCAGCAGTGAGGCTGCTGCCGACAGCGCCCCCGTTTCCGGCGAGGCTACTGCCGAGAGCACTGCTTCCGGCGACGAGGCCGTCACCCTGAACTGGGCCCTGTGGGATAAGGATTCCACCGCCTACTGGCAGGCCCTGGCCGATGGCTACATGGAGAGCCACCCCAACGTCACCATCGAGATGACTGACCTGGGTTCTACCGATTACATGACCCAGCTGGCTACCCAGCTGGCCGGCGGCAACGGCGAGTTGGATGTCCTGTCCATCAAGGACATCCCCGGTTACTCCAACCTGATCAACCTGGGTCTGCTGGAGCCCCTGAGCGGCAAGCTGACCACCGATGAGAGCAAGTTCAACGGCGTTCTCGACCAGCTGACTGCTGAAGACGGCAACTACTACGCAGTTCCGTTCCGCTCTGACTTCTGGGTCGTCTACTACAACAAGGACATTTTCGATCAGGCCGGCATTGAGTATCCCACCAACGATATGACGATGGAGGACTTCGATGCTAAGATCCGCGAAGTCTACGAAAAGACCGGCGTTTACGGCAACATTTACCACACCTGGCGCTCCACCACCACTCTGTTCGGCATCCTGGATGGTGAGCACACCGTTATTGACGGCAACTACGACTTCCTGAAGCCTTACTACGAGCAGGTCCTGTCTGAGCAGGCTGACGGCGTTATCCCCAACTACGGCGAGCAGAAGACCTCTGGTCTGCACTACTCCGGCGCTTTCCAGAACGGTCAGGCTGCTATGTGCAACATGGGCTCCTGGTTCATCGCTACTATGCAGAAGTACAACGAAGAGGCTGAGGGCAACGGTGTTGAGCCTGTCAACTTCGGCATCGTCAAGTATCCTCATCCGGACGGCGCACCTGCCGGCTCCACCCTGGGCACTGTGACCAGCCTGGCTGTCAACGCTAACTCCGAGAAGAAAGATGCTGCCCTCGACTTCGTGAACTGGTGCGCATCTGAGGATGGCGCCAAGTGCGTGGCCACTGTCGGCACCTTCCCCGCCGTTGCCAGCGACGAGACCAACGCCATCATCTCCAGCACCGAAGGCTTCCCCTCTGACGACGCTTCTCTCGAAGCTCTGAACACCACCGCTATCTACCTCGAGATGCCTCTGTCCGATAAGGCTTCCGAGATCGAGACCATCCTGAACACCGAGCATGACGCTATCATGACCGAGAGCGAGACCGTTGACGAAGGCATCGCCAACATGAACGAGCAGGTCGCTGCTCTGCTGGGCTGATTCACCAGCTACACTTTTTCATAAGTTTTCCTTCTTCCGATAAGGGGCGGGCGGGCGCGCCTGCCCCTATCTTATTGCCAAAAATCTGCCATTGACCCCAAGGAGGTATGACCCATGGCTGAAACTACGCAGGCTGTGCAGGCAAACCCCAAACGCGGGATGAAAAAATCCACGCGGGACAGCCTGATCGCCTACAGCTTTATCGCCCCGAACTTCATCGGGTTCTGCGTGTTCACGCTGGTACCTATGATCTTCGCCATCGCGCTTTCCTTCTGCAACTGGGACGGTGTTCACCCGGTCGAGTTTGCAGGCATCAGCAACTTTGCTGCGCTGCTCAACGATAAGACGTTCAAAGCTGCTTTTGTAAACACACTGGTCTACGCCATCGGCACCGTGCCCCTTACGCTGGTATGCAGCCTTGGCCTGGCCATGCTGCTGAACCAGAAAGTTAAATGCCGCAACTTCTTCCGCACCGTTTCGTTCTTTCCCTATGTTGCTTCGCTGGTCGCCGTTGCTGCGGTGTGGAACATGATCTTCAGCCCCTCGATGGGTCCGGTCAACCAAATCCTGGCGTCCCTGGGCGTTGAGAACCTGCCCAAGTGGGCCGCCGGTAAAGACACCGCCATGTTCACAGTCATCCTGTTCAGTGTGTGGAAGAACATGGGCTACTACATGGTCATCTACCTGGCAGGCCTGCAGGGGACCAACCCCGAGCTGGAAGAAGCCGCCGAACTGGACGGCGCCAGCAAGTGGCAGATTTTCTGGAATGTAACGCTGCCCCAGCTGAAGCCCACCACCTTCTTCGTGGTCATTATGCTGACCATCGCCTCTTTCAAGGTGTATGACCAGATGTACATGATCACCCAGGGCGGCCCCGGCAATGCGACCATGACCCTTGTTTACTACATCTACAATGTTGCCTTTGTCAACACGCCCAAGTACGGTTATGCAAGTGCCGTGGCTATGGTGCTGTTCGTGCTGGTGCTGGCCGTGACCATCATCCAGTTCAAGGGCTCGTCCAACAACGACTAAGGAAAGGAGGAACACAAAATGGCTACTACCGCTGTTAAGAAAAAGACTGGCTCGATGAAAGTGCAGCATGTCGTCAGCCGTGTGCTGATCTATGCGCTGCTCATCATCGTGGCGGCACTGATGCTTGTCCCGTTCCTGTGGATGCTGTCTGCATCCTTTAAGATGAACAAGGACGTTTTCACCTTCCCCATTGAGTGGATCCCCTCCAACCCGCGTCCGCAGAACTACATTGACATCTGGACCAAGATCCCCCTGCTGACCTTCGTGAAGAACACCGCGTTCCTGACCATCGTTGTCACGATTCTGCAGGTGCTTACTTCCTCCTTTGCTGCCTATGCCTTCGCCAAGCTGAACTTCAAGGGCAAGAACGTGCTGTTCCTGGGCTACATCGCCACCATCGCAGTGCCCTGGCAGGCTTACATGGTGCCCCAGTTCATGATGATGCGCTCCTGGCACCTGAACAACACCCATCTTGCCATCATCTGCCTGCAGGCGTTCAGCGCCTTCGGTGTGTTCATGATGAAGCAGTTCTACGAGGGCGTCCCCACCGAATTGTGTGAAGCCGCCCGTATTGACGGCCTGTCTGAGTACGGCATCTACGCCCGCATTATGCTGCCGCTGTCTCTGCCCGCTGTCTCCACGCTGGTCATCTTCACCTTCGTCAATACGTGGAATGACTTCCTCGGCCCCCTGATCTACCTGACCAAGACCGAACTTAAGACTATCCAGATCGGCCTGCGTATGTTCATCAGCCAGTATTCGGCTGAGTACGGCCTCATCATGGCGGCATCTGTCATCGCGCTGATCCCGGTGCTGATCGTGTTCCTGTCCTTGCAGAAATATTTCGTGCAGGGCGTTGCATCCTCCGGCCTGAAGGGCTAAGCTGAAAGTAAAAACGAACACCCAATCCGGCGGGGCACAAGGCGAAAAGCCCTGTGCCCCGCCCTTGTTTTTGAAAGAGGTCCCTTATGTTGAAAACCTACCCCAATCCTGTCCTGACCAAGGCACAGGCCGAACAGGCCCTGGACACCGCCGCCTCTCTGGTGCGCCGGAACCTGCCGTTGTATACCGACCACTGCCAGAACCACTCCAGTGTCCACGACATCTACCCCCAGTGCGAGAACAACCAGTGGACCTGCGGCTTTTGGCCCGGCGAAATCTGGCTGAGCTATGAGCGCACCGGCGATGAAGCCTTTAAAAAGGCTGCCCTCACGCTGGTGGACAGCTTTATGTACCGCATCGAGCATAAGATCGAAGTGGACCACCACGACATGGGCTTTTTGTACAGCCCGTCCTGCGTTGCCGCCTATAAGCTGACCGGCAGCGAGACCGGCAGAAAGGCTGCCATTCTCGCCGCCGACCAGCTCTGCACCCGCTTCCAGGAAAAAGGCGAGTTCTTCCAGGCCTGGGGCGCTTTGGGGGCGCGGGATAACTACCGCTATATCATCGACTGCCTGCTCAATGTGCCGCTGCTTTACTGGGCCAGCGAGACCACCGGCGATGCCCATTACGCCGACCTGGCCCACAAGCATGTGACCACCTGCCTGGGCAACTCCATTCGCGCCGACGGCTCCACCTACCATACCTTCTTTATGGATCCGGAGACCGGCGCCCCCGTGCGCGGCGCTACCTGCCAGGGCTACAAGGATGACAGTTGCTGGGCCCGCGGCCAGGCCTGGGGTGTCTACGGCACAGCCATCAGCTACCGCTACACCAAGCGGCCGGAATATCTGGATGCGTTCCGCAAGGTGCTGGCCTACTACCTCGACCGCCTGCCCGACGATCTGGTGCCCTACTGGGATATGACCTTTACCAGCGGCGATACCGAGCCGCGGGATTCCTCCTCGGCCTCCATCGTGGCCTGCGGCCTGCTGGAAGCCGCCAAATACGTGGGCAAAGAGGAAGCTGCCGAGTACACGACCCTGGCCACTCAGATGCTGGGCAGCGTGGCGGAGCACTACGCCGTCAAAGAAGGCCCCCAGGGCATCGGTCTTGTCCGCCACGGCACCTACAGCAAAAAGAGCCCCTACAACACCTGCACGCCCGAGGGCGTGGACGAGTGCGTGAGTTGGGGCGACTACTTCTACATGGAAGCCCTTACCCGCCTGACCAAAGATTGGAAACTGTATTGGTGATATTATGGAACTGCATACAAAATCTGATTTTACCGCGCTGGCATGCAAAATCTTGAACCCGCTGCTGCCTCTGTACTCCGCAGGTGGCGCACGGCTGCATTTGGGTGATACCGGCGTGACCTACCCCGCCCGCACCATTGAGATGGAGGCGTTCTCCCGCCCACTGTGGGCGTTAGGTCCCCTGTGGGCAGGCGGCGGCCGGGCCGATGACTTTCTGGCTATCTACAAAAAGGGTCTTGCCAACGGCACCGACCCGCAAAGCCCCGAATACTGGGGCGCCCCCAACGATTACGACCAGCTGTTTGTCGAGATGGCCGCCCTGGCCTGTGCCATTCTGGAAACACCGGAAAACGTCTGGGCACCCTTGACCGATGCCCGGAAAGCCAACCTTGCCAAGTGGCTGGACACCATCAACCACCACGAACTGCCCGGCTGCAACTGGCTGCTCTTCCGCGTACTGGTCAATCTGGCGCTGGATTCGGTGGGCATGCCCTGCGATATGCAAAAGGCCGCCGCCGATATGGCCGAGGTGGACAAATGGTACGTGGGCGACGGTTGGTACTCCGATGGCCCGGCAGGCATCAAGCCCCAGAAGGACTACTACAACCCCTGGGCCATCCAGTATTACACGGTGCTGTACAGCGTGTTCGCCGCCAAGCGGGACCCCGCCCGCGCAGCGCTCTACCGTGACCGTGCCACCAAGTTCGGCCGCCAGTTTGCTCGCTGGTTTGATGCAAACGGTGCGGCCCTGCCCTTCGGCCGCAGCCTGACCTACCGCATCGGGCAAAGCGCCTTCTATTCTGCCTGCATCTGGGCCGGGTTGGAACCCCTGCCCCTGCCGGTGATGAAAGGCATCATCGTGCGCAACCTGAACTGGTGGCTGGCAAAGCCCATCTTTGACCGGGACGGTGTGCTCACAATCGGTTACGGCTACCCGCAGCAGTACATGGCCGAGCAGTACAACGCCCCCGGCAGCCCTTACTGGGGACTGAAGGTGTTCCTGCTGCTGGCCTTGCCGGAAGATCACCCCTTCTGGACTGCCGAGGCCGCGCCCCTGCCCGCGGAGCTGGCTGCGCCGGGTGTCGTCAGCCAGCCCTGTTCCGACCTGCTGTTGCAGCGCCTGCCGGACGGCCAGCTGAATGCCTACTCTCCCGCCAACTACGAGAAGGGCGACCACGGCCAGTTTGTGGAAAAGTACGGCAAGTTCGTCTACAGCACTCGGTTCGGCTTCTCCGCCAGCCGCAGCTATGTGCAGCTGGAGCAGGCCGCTCCGGACAGCATGCTGGCCTTCGTCATTGACGGCTGGACCTTTGTGCGCCGCCATAGCGATTGCTTCATCCTGATGGGCGACCGTATGCTCAGCCGGTGGAGCCCGTTCCCCGGCATCCGCGTGACCACCGAGCTGATCCCCACCGAGTGGGGGCACATCCGCAGCCATACGATCGAAAGCACCATCGCCTGCACCGCCTACGATTGCGGCTTTGCTGTGCCCAAGTTTGCGCCGGGCTTTACCGCCGCGGCCGAGGGCGGCCACGCCACTGCTCAAAATGACAACTGCAGCTGCACTGTGCAGGGGGCGGCAGGCGAGGGCTTCTTGGTGAACGCCTACCCCAACACCAACGTGTACGACCCCAACACGGTTATCCCTGCCGTGAAATACAAGATCCCGGTGGGGAGCATCAGCCTGACCACCACCGTGGAAAGCCACGCCCAATAACATGTGTAGGCATGCGCGGGGGAGAGGGGAAAGCTCCCCCGCATCTTTTGAAGCATCCGAATTATAGAGAGGTGTTTGTTATGTATCCGCAAACCAATGCTGCCCGCAGCGTCCGGGACCTGTCCGGCGTGTGGGATTTCCGCTTCAATGCCAACGACCCGTGGCAGACCATCGCCGTGCCCGCGTCCTATAACGACCAAAGCCCGGACCCGGAGTTCCGCCGCCACTACGGCATGGCCTACTACCGTACCCGCTTTACTGTGCCAGAGGGTGCCCGCCGCGTGCTGCGGTTTGACGCTGTGACCCACAACGCCGCGGTGCGGCTGAACGGGGAGGAGATCACCACCCATCGCGGCGGATTCCTGCCCTTTGAGGCGGACATCACCGCCCTGGCCCAGCCCGGCGAGACCGTGACGCTGGAAGTGGAAGTAGACAACCGTATCGGCCACAGCACCCTGCCCGTGGGCAACGAGGGCGGCACTGCTTTCTTTGGCTCCGACAACGCGGGCATCCCGGCGGTGGAAGCCGGCAAGGACCGCCAGCAGATGCAGGGCGTCAACCTGCCCAACTTCGATTTCTTCAACTACGCAGGCATTACCCGCCCGGTGCATCTGTACACCACCCCGGCGGCCTACATTGCGGATATTACTCTGGTACCCACGATGGACGGCACACTGGACTACAAAATCAACACGATCGGAGACGGACTTGCCAGCATTGAGATCTTGAACGACGAAGGCAAGGTGGTAGCGGATGGCAAGGGCGAGGGCGGCACCCTGCATGTGGAGGACCCCCACCTGTGGCAGCCCCGTCCCGGCACGCCCTACCTGTACACCGCCCTAGTCAAGTTCGGTCAGGATGAATACCGCCAACAGTTCGGCTTTCGCAGTGTCGAGGTGCGCGGCCACCAGTTCCTCATCAACGGTGAACCGTTCTATTTCAAAGGGCCCTGCAAGCACGAGGATTCGGCTTTCCGCGGCCGCGGCTATGATGCCTGTGTGACCGTGGCCGACCTGAAGCTGTACCAGTGGCTGAACGCCAACTGCCTGCGCATGAGTCACTACCCCTATGCCGAGGAAGTCTACGACCTCTGCGACCGGCTGGGCATCGTGGTCATTGATGAAACGCCTGCCGTAGGTATTGGCGCGGGGGCGGCCTGCGACCCGTACAAGACCTTCCCACTCGAAGCCTACCACAGCGCCGTGCTGCGCGCCATGATCGACCGCGACAAAAACCACCCCTGCGTGGTGCTGTGGAGCCTTGGCAACGAGCCGGACACCGAACACTTCCCCCAAAGCGCCTACGATTACTGGCGCCCGCTGTATGAGCAGGCCCACACCCAAGACCCGCAGGACCGTCCGGTCACGATGGTCTGCTGCCAGAACGACTATACAAGGGATATCACCACCCGCACGATGGACGTAGTCTGCATCAACCGCTACTACGGCTGGTATAACCTGAGCGGCGACCTGGGAAACGCTGCGTATGCGTTCCAGCAGGAACTGGACTTCTGGGCAGGCATCGATAAGCCGCTGGTCCTCTCCGAATACGGCGCGGATACGGTGGCGGGCCTGCACGGCACCGCCCCCGAAATGTTCACCGAGGAATTTCAGGTGGAATATTACAAAACCATCAACGCCTGCCTTGACAGCCGCCCCTTTGTTGTGGGAGAATGGCCTTGGAACTTTGCGGATTTCTCCACCCAGCAGGGCCCCATGCGCGTAGGCAGCTGCAACCGCAAAGGCCTGTTTACGCGGGAGCGCACCCCCAAGCTGGCCGCCCACTACTTTAAAGACCGCTGGGCCAAAAAACAGCCCAATGACCGATAAAAGAGGATGACACTATGACACCCGAACTGAACTGGCTGACCGACCCCACCGTGTTTGCCGTGAACCGGCTGGATGCCCACTCTGACCATGTCTGCTATAAAACCGAGGCGGAGGCCGAAACCGGCCTGACCTCGCTGCGGCAGTCGCTGGACGGTGCCTGGCGCTTCGCCTGGAGTGCTAACCCCGCCGCACGCCCGGCGGATTTCTATAAGCCGGATGCCGACCTGACCGCCTTTGGCACCATCCGCGTGCCTGGGCACATTGAACTGCAGGGCTACGGACAGATCCAGTACACCAACACCCTCTACCCCTGGGATGGCCGTGCTGCCCTGCGTCCGCCGCAGATCAATTGGGATGATGACCCCGTAGGCAGCTACGAGAAAGAGTTCGACCTGGACGAGAGCCTGCGCGGCCAGCGGGTGTGCGTCAGCTTCCAGGGTGTGGAGCAGGCTATGTACCTTTGGTGCAACGGCCGGTTCGTCGGCTATGCCGAGGATACGTTTACTCCGTCTGAATTCGACCTGACACCCTATATTCAAGAGACCGGCAACCGTCTGTGTGTCGAGGTCTACAAGCGCAGCAGTGCCGCCTGGATCGAGGATCAGGACTTCTTCCGCTTCTCTGGCATATTCCGCTCAGTGTATCTCTACGCTAAGCCCAAGGTGCATGTCCGGGACATCTGGCTCAAAGCCGAATTGCTGTCCGGCAACACCACCGGCCAGCTGACACCTGTCATCAAGCTGGACGGCGAGACCGAGGGTGCCAAGGTGCATCTGCGCCTGACTGACCGCGAGGGTTATGCCCTGTATGATGACTTTACCGATGGCAGCGCCATCACGCTGGAGGGCATCCACCCCTGGAGCCACGAAAGGCCGATCTTGTACCACGCCGTGCTGACCCTGCAGGATGCCAGCGGCGCTGTGCAGGAGGTCGTGCCCTACGACATTGGTTTCCGCCGGTTCGAGATGCTGAACGGTGTCATGTGCTTAAACGGCAAGCGCATCGTGTTCAACGGCGTCAACCGCCACGAGTGGAACCCCAAAAAAGGCCGCGCCATTGATGCGGACGACATGCACGCCGCCATGGCCGTGTTCAAGAAAAACAACATCAATGCCGTGCGCCCCTGCCACTATCCCAACCAGAGTTTGTGGTATGACCTGTGTGACCAAAACGGTATCTACATGATCGACGAGACCAACCTGGAAAGCCACGGCAGCTGGCAAAAGCTGGGCACCGTGGAACCCAGCTGGAACGTGCCCGGCAGCCTGCCGGAATGGCGGGACTGCGTGGTCGACCGCGCCCGCAGCATGTTTGAACGGGACAAAAACCACGCAGCTGTGCTGATCTGGTCCTGCGGCAACGAGAGCTACGCCGGCGAGGACATCCGTGCTATGGCGAACTTCTTCCGCGCCAATGACCCAGGCCGCCTGGTGCATTACGAGGGCGTCTTCCACTGCCGTGAGTTCGATGACATCAGCGATATGGAAAGCCGTATGTACGCCAAGCCGTCCGAAATCATCGCCTACATGGCCGAACACCCGGCTAAACCGTTCGTTTTGTGCGAGTACATGCACGATATGGGCAACTCCCTGGGCGGCATGGAAAGCTATGTGGCCCTGATCGAAAAGTACAAAAAGTACCAGGGCGGCTTCATCTGGGATTATATGGACCAGGCCCTTTGGCACCCAAATACCCAAAATGACAGTATACTGGGATATGGCGGCGATTTTGGCGACCGTACAACAGATTACAACTTCAGCGGCAACGGCATTGTCTATGCCGATGGCACCGAGAAGCCTGCTATGCAGGAGGTACGCTACTGGTACAACACCCCTGCCCGCCGCAATGCCCAGGATGCCCGCAACAAAATGGAGGCTGCCCGCAGTGCCGCCGCCCTGCGCACCGCCTGGGATAAGCGCCGCCAATTGCCCCTGACCGTGATCTGCGGCGATGGAAACATCGGCGTAAAAGGCAGCGGCTTTGAGTTGTTGTTCTCCATCCCGGAGCAGGGGCCTGTCTCCCTGCGCAAGGACAGCAAGGAGTGGCTCTGGCGTGCCCCGACTCCGGCGTTCTGGCGTGCCAGCACCGATAACGACCGCGGCTGCGGCTTCCCGCAGCATGCCTCGGCCTGGATGGCGGCAGACGTGTTCCTGCGCAAAGAGGGCTGCACGGTGCTGGAAAAATCCGAGCAGCGGGTGCAGATTTGCTATAAATACAGCGTGCTGCTGGTGCCCGGTGCCGGCGTGGAGATCACCTATACGGTAGAGCCCCAGGCCGCCCTGCGGGTGGATGCCGTCTACCATGGTGTGCCCGGCGCGCCAGAGCTGCCTTGCTTCGGCGTGAAATTCCAGACCTTTGCCCCCGTGGCCCGCGCCCAGTGGACCGGCCTGTCCGGCGAGACTTATCCCGACCGTTACAAGGGCGGTGTATTCGGCTGCCACGAGGAAGTGCCCCACATCGCCCCGGCGCTGGTTCCCCAGGACTGCGGCCTGCACATGGACACCCAGCAGGTGGTTTTGCAGCTGGCAGACGGCAGCGAACTGACCCTGGAACAGACCGGTGAGCCGTTCGCCTTCAGCGCCCTGCCCAACACGGCCCAGGAAATCGAGGCGGCGCAGCATATTTCGGAATTGCCCAACACCGGCCGCACCAGCATCACGGTGCTTGGCGCAGTCCGTGGTGTCGGCGGTATCGACAGCTGGGGCACTGATGTAGAGAAGCCCTACCACATCCCCGGCGACCGCGACCATAGCGTGAGCTTCCGTATCGTATTCTAAAAACTGATTTTATAGAAAAAATGTCTTTGCTCTGTTTTGCAGAGCAAAGACATTTTTTGTGAGTGCGCCCGGCATGGGCAACAGCTAGGTGGGGAAAGACCACTACGCGCTCGGCAGTAGGAAGTGTTAGCCGAATGGCTTGTTAGTCAAAAAAGTTTACTGAAATTATTGAATCTCTTGTTCGAGTTCATCAAAAATCTCACAGGAGAAAAAATCCCCCAGGGTAATATCTAATCCATCACAAAGTTTTTTTATTGTGGTGATAAACTAAATCCTAAAACACAAATTTATAGTGTCTCTCGCTCTTAATGGAACAGGAGGCGCTTTCTATGGATTGTGTGGGTGCGTCCAGCCCAACATCGACCGCATAAAAAATCCCCCTGTACCACTGTTTTGAAGTGCCCCCAAAAAGTTAGACAATAATTTGAAGCAAAAATTGTTCAAGCAGC
>ERZ826242.1179-NODE-1179-length-30415-cov-16.305830_pt1 | contig 30415 bp, 22 predicted proteins | sample MGYA00519871_ERZ826242 | MGnify/ENA primary metagenome ERZ826242 (study PRJEB31778, sample SAMEA3449226) | human gut metagenome | biome: human gut; feature: human-associated habitat; material: faeces | place: United Kingdom | collected 2010/2012 ...
GTTGTGTGGTAGTTGTTTGTGCTACCAAAAACATAGAAAGGAGAAACGCACATGAAAAAGAAACTCATGACCCTGATGATGGGGATGCTCCTGCTGCTCACAGCCTGCGGGCAGACGAGGGACAACTCCACATCGGCGATGCTGCCAGTGACGGCGGTGCAGAGCGCGGCGCAAGGTGTGGCTGGTGTAGCGGACAAGACGGCGGACAAGGCTGAAATGCCGCAGAAGGAGGAAAAAACCGAGGGCAGTGCGGATACGCCGCTGCCGGTCGAGCGGGCGGAGACATCAGAGAATGCGGATAACGCCGCAGAAAAGCAGCCTACAACCGCCGAAACGGCACCGCCCACTACCCCTGAACAGGCGGCAACACCCGTGCCTGCACCGGAGGATACACCTGCTCCCGCACCCACACCGGTGCCTACCCCGGCAGAGGAGAAACAGGAGGAACAACCTGCGCCTACGCCCGAACCTGTCCCTGCACCGGAGCCGAAACCCGAACCGGCAGATTGTTGGGCGGCTGTTGAGACGGCCAATGCCTATGCTGCCGCACAGTACGGTGTAACTACGGACAGCGGCCTGACACTGGGTAACAGTGCGTACCGCTTCCCTGCATCGGTAGCGGCAGATGCCTCGCAGGAGACATCGGAGGCCAAGGCACGGGACATGGTGGACTACACCTTCCGGCAGCTCATGATGCAGGCGGGCATGGATAGCATCGCGGACGCGGGCTTCCATTGCAACGTCTGCATCGTAGAGGACGGCATAAGCCTGCTCATCTATGTTCTCTATGCAGGCTGAGAAAAAACAATACGCGAAGACCTCTCTGGAAACAGAGAGGTCTTATCTTTTGTAGAGGAGGAAGCCATTTGAAAGCATTCAAACACATGACAGCCTTTGTGCTGGCGTTGGTCATGGCGGCAGCACTGGCGGTGACCGCCTATGCTGCCAGCGTGACGGTCAAGTACAGGGTCTACGTCTATTCTGACGAGATCACATTTCGTCAGTATGATTATAGCCAAAGCACAACGCCATCCATTACAAATCTGACCATCTCGGCTACCAGCGGCCTCGGCAGCGGCAGCGCCCTCTACCACATGAAATATGCGGATGGCGCGGTGGCCTACTGTATCGAGCCGGGCGTTCATTCCGATGACAGCGGCACCTACAAGGAGGGATCCAGTGCCAGCTGGTATAACCTGCCCGCTTCTGTGCAGAGCGGTATCGCGCTGGCAATGTCCCTGGGCTATCCCAGTGCCGACTACAAAATCAAAGCCATGGAGGAGAAGGGCAGTATCACCGTCCGCAAGGTAGAGGTAACGGGCAGCCCTCTCACCGGTGCGGAGCTGCTGCTGGAAACCTCCGCAGACGGCAAGACATGGACGGAGGTGGGCAGAGTGACCACCGACAAGACCGGCATCGCCAAGTGGAACGGCCTCAAGATCGGTGTGCAGTATCGTATCACCGAAGTGAAAGCTCCGGCAAGGTACACGCTACTGACCGAGCCGCTGTTCGCGGGAACGCTGGACAGCAGGCCGATGATCATATTGACCCGGACCTTCGTCTTGGATTTGGCAAATTCCGCGTGGGCGGCGTTCTCGTTATCCTGCTCCAGCGTTTGCAGGTACTCCCGCTCGACGTGGTTGACCTTGATGGTCGGATACCCGTGGATCAGGTTGCCGATCATGACGTTGAGCTTTTCCAGCGCCATCGTATAGAGGTTTGTCCGCTTTTCCAGCGCCTGCCCCTGCACGGCCGAGGCGACGATGGGACACATGGTGGAAACGATGATGATCATGGCCAGATAAAATGACAACAAAAACCACGTTTTCGCCTCCTATGGTGAAACGTTGTCGTTTCACAGTATCGTATGTTGTATAAATCGGATGCCGCCTGCGCAAGACCCACCGGATTCGATCATAACAGAAACGGGCGCGGAAGTCCAACAGCTTCAAGAGGCGAAAACAGCTTTGCTGGATAAGGGGTCTGCTCCACGCTCTTTTTAGCCAACTGCCTAAGATGTATTGCGCTCTTGCAGAAAAAATTAGTAATACAGCCAAAAAGACCTTGACAAACACGGACGCCTTGTGTAATATAATGGTGCGTATATAAGGAATTAATACGCATATACGTACAGACACTACAAAAAAAGGAGAATCAAAATGAAAAAGACGCTTTCTTACATCCTTGCAATCGTAGTATGTCTTGCAACGCTTTGCGGCTGTGGCGACACACCCAGCGGTGGACAGACAACAGATGGACCCAGAGATTCCGTGATGCTGCGGAATGCCCTGGGTATGCAGACCACTGACCCGGCAGATACCAATGAGACGGATGTCCTTACTGTAAACGAGCAGATTTATGAGGGCCTTTATACTCTGGATGAGAGCGGCGGCGGATATCAGCCCTGCTTGGCAAAGCAAATCGATATCAGCGATGATGCCACAGTGTATACGATTACGCTGCAGGACGGCGTGAAGTTCCACAATGGCGAGACCCTGAAGGCCTCTGACGTGGTGTTCAGCTATCAGCACTTTATGGACAATCCCAAGTACAACAGCTATACGGACATGATCGAAAAGGTGGAGGCTTTGGACGAGTCCCACGTTGTGATCACCATTGCACGTCCGTATTCCCCGATCCTTCACACGTTCTTCAAAATCAAAATTCTGAGCGAGAAGGAAGTGACCTCTCAGGGGAGCGACTTCGGCACCATTGCTAACCTGGCCGGCACGGGTCCTTATTACATGGATGCGGAGACTTATCGGCCCAACAGCGGCTGGACTTTGTATGCATTTGAAGACTACTGGCAGGGAGCACCCCAGATCAAGAAGATCGGTTATGTAGTGATCGAGGACAACTCCTCCGCAGTTATCGCACTGAAAAACGGTGATATCGACTACCTGTCGGTTCCTCTCTCCAACTGGGCGGATATCAAGGACTCTGGAAAGTTTGCGACCAATGAAATGGAGTCCAACGATATTCAGTTTATGTGCATCAACTATGAATCCAGCGAAGTCCTGAACAATGACAAGGTCCGTCAGGCGATCGTTCACGCAACCAACCGGGAAGCCATGAACATGGTTGCCACCGACGGGCTGGGCAAGGTTACGGACTTCTACATCAATCCCCATTATGCGGAGGCAGCTCCTACGGAATGTGATGTGGACCTCTCCTATAACCCGGAGCTGGCCAAGTCTCTCCTGGCGGAAGCCGGCTATCCGAACGGCGTGGATGTAGGCGAAATCCTGGTAGGTACCGGTTCCTCGGAGCCCTACGCCACGGTTCTCCAGTCGAACCTGGCTGAGGTGGGCATCACCGCGAAGATCACGACCCTTGAGTTCGGCGTGGCGGTGGACCGGATGGCGTCCCAGGACTACAATATCTGCATTGTCGGCGACAACGGCAACTATGACTTCAACAACTTCCGCCAGCAGGCTCATAGCGGCTCTGTCGGTATCTACAATGTGAGCTTTGTCGGAGACAAGTTCGACTACAAGCACATTGAAGACCTGTTTGCGCAGGGCGAGCAGATCACTGACGAAGCTGCCAGAAAGGAAATCTATACCGAGCTTTATAATGAGGTAATGGCCACCTACTGCGTGATTCCGCTTGTAGCGCCTCCGGCCTGTACCGCATGGAATCCTGATTTGAACGTCGTTAATGTTCCGACCTACTACAGAGTTGCGGAGTGGAGCTGGAACGCCTGACACTATAAAAATTATCGGATGGAGGGTGAAAGGTGTATCGCTATGTCATAAAGAGAGTACTTTTCCTAATCCCCACAATACTTGGCGTCACATTTATTATCTTCTTTGTCATGGGGCTTACACCGGGAAACCCAGGTCGGATGATCCTTGGGCCAACGGCGAAGCAAGAGGCCATTGACGCGCTCAACCATGACCTGGGCTACGACCTTCCCATTGCGGAACGGTATGTCAATTACTTGAAGGATATCGTTACAGAAGGCGATTTCGGGATGTCGTACTTCAGCGGCCGGCCGGTGTTCGACGAGATCTGGCCGAGATTCCTTGTGACCATCCGGATGTCGCTGCTCATCCTGGTGATATCGGTATGCGTAGGAGTACCAGTGGGAATTTACTCTGCCGTCAGGCAGTATTCCCTCTGGGATACCGTGCCAACCATGATGGCGTTTTTCCTGGCGGCGGTGCCAAGCTTTGTGATAGGAATGGTATTGATGTACTTTTTCGCGCTGAAGATCAACATATTCCCATCTTTTGGCTTGTCTGGTCTGAAGAGCTACATTCTCCCGGTGAGCGCGGTCGCCATTTCAGAAGCGGCTGCATACCTCAGATTTACGAAATCGTCCATGCTTGAGGCGATACGGCAGGACTATGTCCGGACAGCCCGCGGAAAAGGAGTTCCGGAGCAGACAGTTATCTGGAAGCACGCTATGCGAAATGCGCTTCTGCCTGTCATTACATGCGTGGGCATGCGCTTCGGAGTCCTTTTGGCTGGAATGGTGACGACAGAACGACTGTTTTCCATTCCGGGAATAGGCAGCCTTATCGTGGACAGTATCAGTAAAAAGGACGAGCCGGTCATTATTGCAGCCAGCATCTTGATCGCCTCTGCATTTACCATGCTGATGCTTTTGGTCGATATCGCGTATGCTTATGTAGACCCCAGGATACGTGCCAAATATAGCAGATTGGAGCGGTGAATATGAGTGGGATAACCGGACGAGTAAAGGGCGCCGACAGAGGAGAATTCAAAAAGGCAGGGCAATTCCACGAAATCTTCAGACGCCTCCGAAAAGATCGGGGAGCGATGGTCGGACTTATAATTCTGATCGTACTAATTCTTACCATCATATTTGCGGATGTGATCATTCCCTATCAAGCTGCCATTTCTCAGGATGTCATGAGTAACTTTGAGGCTCCATCAGCGAAGCATCTCATGGGTACGGATATGTATGGACGGGATGTTTTTGCAAGATTCGTACATGGAGCGAGGACTTCCTTGGCCATATCGCTGTTTGCTTCCATGACCTCCTGTATTTTTGGAAGCTTGCTCGGTGCGGCCGCCGGATACTTCGGCGGGAAGGTGGACATGGTGATTATGCGCAGTCTGGATATCTTTATGTCGGTGCCAGACATCCTTTTTACCATGGTCGTAGTGGCGGCGCTGGGTTCCAGCATTCCGGTCCTGATCGTGGCGATGACGCTGGCATACTTTACCAACTATGTCCGCCTGGTGCGTTCTGAGGTCCTGAACCTTTGCGAGCAGGAGTATGTGGAGGCGGCCAGAGCCGGAGGGGCCAGTTCAGCGCGTATCATTTTAAGCCATATTATCCCGAACGCTTTGGGAATCATACTGGTCAACCTCACGCTGAATGTGGCGAGTCTTGTGATTTATCAGTCTTCTCTGAGCTATATCGGACTCAGCCTTCCGCAGCCCACGCCGGAGTGGGGAAGTATGCTCTCTGAGGCCAGAGAGTTTATGCTGAAAGCTCCGCACCTGGTCTTTTTCCCGGCAGCAGCCATTGTTTTGACCGCATTTTCGGTTAACTTGCTGGGCGACGGACTTCGTGACGCGATGGACCCCAGACTGAAGAATTAGTACATGCGAATTTCAGAAGACTACATTACAAAATTTGTTAAGGAGCGCTTAATATGAAGGAGGATGTCATTCTTGCGGTAAAGGATTTAAGCGTGATTTACCAAACGGATCTTGAAACGGTTTATGCGGTGAACGGAGTTTCGTTTACGCTGGGACGAGGAGAAAGCCTCGGACTGGTCGGCGAGACGGGAGCCGGGAAGACTACGCTGGCACTTTCCATAATGCAGCTGCTTCCGGAGCGGACGGGAAAAGTGACCGGGGGAGAGATCTGGTTTGAAGGAGAAGAGCTGACGTCCCTTTCCGAACAGAAAATGCGCACGATACGCGGAAACAAGGTCGCCATGATTTTTCAGGATCCGATGACTTCCTTGAACCCCGTTCTGACGGTAGGCGAGCAGATCGCAGAAGCGCTGCTGGTGCATAATGAAGCCGGCTGGACAAAGGAAAAGATCGACCAGCACGTAGACGAAACGCTAAATATAGTAGGGATTCCGCCGGCCCGGAAACATGAGTATCCGCATCAATTCTCCGGAGGAATGAAGCAGCGGGTGGTGATCGCGATGGCGTTGTCCTGTGAGCCGGATCTGCTTATTGCAGATGAGCCGACGACGGCGCTGGATGTGACGATCCAGGCTCAGGTCCTGCTTATGATACGAGAGCTGAGAGACCGGCTGGGTACGTCTATGATCATGATCACGCATGACCTGGGCATTGTGGCGCAAACCTGCGATAACGTGGCGGTGATGTATGCGGGCGAAATCATTGAGATCGGTACGGCAGAAGACATTTTCAACGGGAAAAACCATCATCCCTATACAGAAGGGCTTTTTGGGTCAATTCCTCGTCTGAACACAAGAGTTAAACGCCTGACCCCGATCGACGGCCTGATGCCTGATCCGACGGTGTGCGAACCGGGCTGCAAATTTGCACCCCGCTGCTCAAAATGCATGGACATTTGCCGGGAGAAGAGTCCGGAGGTCCATTATGAGGGTACACACGCAATTCGTTGCCATTTGTTTCAACAGACCGGACAGATAGGAGAGTAGTGCCAATGGAAGTAAATACACCCTTGATTGAAGCAAAAGCATTAAAAAAGTATTTCAAATTGGGGGAAAACCGCTATTTGCATGCTGTTGACAATATCAACCTGCAGATCTATAAAGGCACTACGGTGGGAATTGTAGGAGAGTCAGGATGTGGAAAAAGCACATTTGGGCGTACGCTTCTGCGTCTGACCGAAGCGACCAGCGGAGAGATACTCTATTGCGGAGAGAACATCCTGACGTTTGGGCGGCAGAAGATGAAGCAGATGCGCAAAAATATGCAGATCATCTTTCAAGACCCGTATGCCAGTGTAGATCCTAGAAAATCCGTGGTTGAGATTATTGCCGAATATATGCTGATCCACCACACCTATCCTACCCGGCGGGAGATCTTTAACCGGGCAGCGCAGCTGATGGATATTGTGGGCTTGGCCAGACGGACTGCGAATTCTTATCCCCACGAATTGGACGGCGGCAGACGGCAGAGAATCGGCATCGCGCGGGCCTTATCCCTGAATCCGCAGTTTATTGTGTGCGATGAACCGGTTTCAGCGCTCGATGTTTCTATTCAGGCACAGATCCTGAATCTGTTGATGGATCTTCAGAGCGAGATGGATCTCACCTATATGTTTGTTACCCACGATCTGAGTGTAGTTAGACACATTTCGGATCATATCATGGTCATGTATTTAGGTGAGAGTCTGGAGTACGCCGAAGCGGATGAACTGTTCAACTCTCCACTTCATCCCTATACCCGTGCGTTGCTTTCTTCTATCCCCGAACCGGATATTTCCATGCGGAACAAGAAGATCTCCGTGATCAAAGGCGAGGTCGTCAGCCCGATCAACCCCAAGCCGGGCTGCCGATTCGCGCCCCGTTGTGAAAACTGCATGGAAATCTGCACACAATGCTCCCCCGAACTGAAGGAGGTGGCTCCGGGACATCTTGTCGCGTGCCACAAATATGCTTGAGACCATATGAAAATAACAAAAAGCGATGATATGCCGAAAGGAGGGACCCCCTATATGCCGTCACAATATCTGCTTGACGCATATGAACCCCGGAGATATATGAGGTATTTTGAGGAAATCACGAGGATCCCGCATGATACCGAAGACGAAGCACATCTTGCAGCATACATCAGAGAAGTCGCAAAAACCGCAGGGCTGGAGTCGTATCAGGATCCGCACGGGAACGTGTTAGTGCGTATGCCTGCAACGGAGGGATATGAGAACGCCCCGGCAGTCCTCTTTCAGGGACATATGGACATGGTGTGTGTAAAGGACGAAGGCGTTGTCCATGACTTTTCCAAGGATGCGCTGGATCTGTATCTCTATCGGGACGCGGACTATGGGGTCACCCTGGCGGCACGGGGAACCAGCCTGGGAGCGGACAACGGAGTCGGTTTGGCCATGATGCTTACGCTGATGACAACGCCGGAGCTGCTGCATCCGCCGCTGGAATTCCTGTTCACCGTGGAGGAAGAGAGCGGACTATGGGGAGCCAGAAAGTTTGACTATACCCAGATCCGGGCGCGGCACATGATCAATATGGACAGCGGTGACGCTGACATGATGTGTGTGTGCAGCACAGGCGCCGTACACAATCGTTTTCACATGACCTACAAAACTGTACCGCACCGAGGTACCGTATACAGCGGGACTATCGGCGGGCTGCTGGGAGGCCATTCCGGCAACGATATTGCCAAGGGACGCGCTAATGCCATTTCACTGCTGGGCGAATTCCTGGAAAAGCTTACAGGATGTGAAAATGCTTGGCTGATAGATGCGGATGTACAAGAAAGCCAGGGCATCCCGGATCAGGCAACAGTCCGGCTCTGTGTGGAGAACGGTGAAGCGGAGAAGCAGCTGCGTCAACTGGCAGATATGCTGCAGAAAAGCTGGAGAAGTGCATACCGTGCGGCAGGCGAGGACAACATTGCGCTTCGCTTGGAGCAAGTGGAAGAGGAAGCACTTGTACATGATTGTATAAGCTGCGAAGATCTCCGGAAAATTGGAGCACTTTTGCAGGGCATACCGTATGGTGTCATTGAATACGGTGGCAAGAACCAGAGCATTCCGTTTTGCACCGGATGCACATCCAGATTCTGCGTAAAGGAGAATGTCTGCCAGCTGTGGTTCAGCGTACGCTCGCTGTCGGAGGCGCTGAAATGGGATACGGAAAAAAGCGTGAAAGAACTGGCATCACAACTGGGTGCTGATGTTGAGATCCTGGATCAGTATCCGGGATGGCCGTACCGGACGGATTCTCCCATGCAAGAGCTATGCAAGAAGCTCTTCCAGGAGATGTATGGCGAGGAAATTAAAATTGAATATGGACAGGGCGGATGTGAGCCGGGAATTATAATTGATAAGCTCCCGGACATGGACGCTTTGGGGTTAGCTCCCACGTCGAGAGGAGCCCATACCACGAGAGAAAGGTTCTATATTGAGACGGTGGAGCCGACCTATCAATTGTTTGTACGGATGCTGCGGCAAATTGCGGAAAACGGCATATAAGGACTTGTATCACGGGCACCACAAAGGCTGCGGATATTTGGATTATCTTCAAAACTTATTATATGAGGAGGGCACTTCAATGATTATCGGAATTCCCAAGGAACTCAAAGACAAAGAGACTCGTGTCGGTTTGATCCCAAAGTGGGTCCAGCAACTGGTAGCACAGGGACACACCGTCTATTTCCAAAAGGATTTGGCATTACCGGCGGGAATTTCAAACGAGGAATATATGGCTGCGGGCGCGCAGATGCTTGATACGATGGCGGAAGTATATGAAAAGTCCGATATGATCGTAAAGTTTAAGGATCTGATGCCCGGAGACCTGGAAATGCCCTTCCGGAAAGGTCAGCTTCTGTTTACCGCGTTCCATATGGCGGAGGGCACGGCGAAGCCGGAGCAGGTAAAACGACTGCGTGAGGCAGGTGTGACCTGCGTTTCCTACGAGGTTACGCGCTTCCCGGATGGCAGCAGAGCACTGACCCGCCCGATGGGTGAAATCGCCGGACGGATGGCACCGATTCTGGGAACTCAGTATATTCAGAGACAGTACGGCGGCAGTGGCGTGAGTATCGTCCCGATTACCGGAGTAAAACGCGCACGGGTTGTGATTATTGGCGGCGGCCATGCGGGATTGGCTGCGGCTCAGGTTGCTGAGGGCCTTGGAGCAGAGGTCATTGTCTTTGAAAAGTCGATTGCGCGGTTGGAGTATTTGAGGACGGTCCTTCACCACACTGACCTGCGCTATATGGACAAGAAGGCATTCGCTGAAGAGGTAGCACTGGCCGATATGCTGATCAACTGTATCTACTCCTATCCGGGAATGGAAGTTCCGGTGGTGACACGGGAGATGGTCCGTAGTATGCGGAAAGGCTCTGTGATTGTGGACCTTGAGGGTGAGGGCATTATTGAAACGGCTCAGTACACGACGATCAGCAATCCGTATTTCATTGAGGAAGGGATCGTCCATGTGGGCATTACGAATATCCCGGCAATGGTGCCTGCGGCAGCCAACGAGACTTTCTCAAGGGCGATTTATCCCATGATCGAAGATACGGCAAACTACGGACTGAAAGAAGCGTGCAAAAAGAACTTCGTACTGCGTTCCGGTATCATTATGGTAGACGGAAAGATCACCCAGAAGGAAGTGGCAGACAGTCAGAAAGAGGCGTATATCCCGCTCGATCCGGATACAATGCTTTCCTAAAGAAGCAGGCTGACCTGCAAGGCGCGGGATCCGCAGGATCCTTTGCAATTGCAATTTCGACACCTTAAACATAGGAGAGGATGATAGTTTCATGCGTACTGTGTACGAGGAAATTCACAGGATCGGCATTATTCCGGTAGCAAAGCTGGATAAGCCGGAGGAGGACTCTGTTCTGGTGGCAGAAGCACTCCGGGAGGGCGGAATTCCGTTGATCGAAGTTACTTTTCGGGCAAATGGAGTCGCCACAGCCATAAGAAAAATAAAACAAGAGGTATCAAATTTCACAGTGGGCGCAGGGACAGTCCTGACCATTGAACAAGCTGAGGAAGCAATTGAAGCGGGAGCCGAGTTTATCGTTTCCCCGGGCCTGGACCCGTCTGTTGTGGAATACTGTAACCATCGGAGAATCCCAATCGTGCCTGGATGCGCGACGGCGTCGGACTGCCAAGCTGCTTACAACATGGGGCTGCAAATCGTAAAGTTTTTTCCGGCAAATATCGCGGGCGGGCTGCCGGCACTTCGTGCGCTGCATACGCCATTCCAAAAGCTCCAATTTATTCCTACTGGAGGCATTTCCTTAGATAATCTGGAAGAATTCAGCGCAAGTCCATTTGTATTTGCGTGCGGAGGGACATTCCTTGTGTCAGAGGAGCTTATCCGGAGCCATAATTGGACAGAGATTACGAGAAGAAGCAGACAAGCCGTTGAGCTTGTGCTAAAAGGACGAAAACATGGCTAAAATTGTTACTTTTGGAGAGCTGATGCTGAGATTGAGCCCCGTAGGCTACAACAGACTCTTCCAGACTGAATCGCTTGAAGGAAGCTTCGGCGGCGGGGAAGCAAATGTGGCAGTTTCGCTGGCCCAGATGGGGGATGATGCAGCTTTTGTATCAAAATTCCCGCAGAATATGGTAGGCGAGGCTGCTCTGAGGAAGCTGAAGGCCTATGGGGTAAACACTTCGCATATACTCCGGGGCGGAAAGCGCATGGGAATCTATTATATGGAGAAGGGTGCGTCCCAGAGACCCAGTGTTTGCATCTACGACCGGGAGGGATCCTCCTTCCAAACGTCAAAGCCGGAGGAGTATTGCTGGAAAGAGATTATGCAGGGCGCGCAGTGGTTCCACTTTACGGGGATCACACCGGCGCTGGGCAAAGACATGGTTTCCGCCTGCCTCGATGCCTGCAAGGCTGCAAAAGAGGTCGGGGCAACAATTTCCTGCGATTTAAACTATCGCGGGAAGCTTTGGAGCCGAGAGGATGCCATGGCAGCCATGAGCGAGTTGTGCCAGTATGTGGACGTGTGTATTGGCAACGAGTCAGATGCAGCAGATGTATTCGGGGTGAAGCTGAATAACAGCCAGATTGTAAAAGGAAAGCTGGATATGGACGAATACCGGAAGCTTGCAGAGACGCTTATGGATCGCTTTCCGTTCCGAAAGGTTGCAATGACGCTGCGTGAATCAATCTCTGCCTCGGATAACGACTGGTCGGCCATGATTTACGATGGAGAGCAATGCTATTTTTCCACAAAATATCATCTTCACATGGTTGACCGGGTAGGCGGCGGCGATGCATTTGCCGGAGGTCTGATCCATTCGCTTGCAGAGGGAAGATCTCCCAAATATGCGTTGGAATTCGCCGTTGCCGCCTCAGCCTTAAAGCATTCCATCAATGGCGACTTCAACTTGGTCACACCTGCTGAAGTTGAGACATTGATGAACGGGGACGGTTCGGGCCGGGTACAGAGATAGACGATACCGAAGGCTGTCTCGCTTTCGTGGCAGCACGGTATGTCCGGAGCTGCAGCGACGCCTTGACACGTGCGACCGGATTTCACACAGAGCAGCCACCCGTGAGGCGGTAGCTCTGTGTGAAATTTTTTCCGCCGGTTTTCACAATTTCCGACTGGTAGAATGGGAACATGAAATTCTTAGTGGAAACTTCGAAAACTTTGTGTTATTCTATGTAATTATAGTGAATATGTTTAGCAAGCTGCTCTGCCTGAAACCGCACAGATAAAAACTGATATGAGGTGATACTTATGCAATCGGACCACCGCTCAACAGAACGAGTTTTGGATATTTTGGAACTGCTCGCATTTCGTGACGCATCGGATGGGCTGACACTGACGGAAATATCCAATTCCCTTCAGTCCCCTAAGAGCAGCATATCACCGATCCTCCACACGATGGCTAAGAAAAAGTACTTGTCATACAAGCCGGGATCCTCTGCTTATACGTTGGGAATCCGCACTTTGGAAATCGGAAACGCCTATATGCGGAAGGAGTCCTTTTTTGAACGTGCGCTGACAGAATTGCAAGAGGTTGTGGACGCATGTAATGAGACCTGCCACTTGGCAGAACTGGATGGATGCAATGTGCTTTACCTGCTTAAAGTGGACGCGCCTCAATCGATACGCATGTATTCCGCACCCGGGAAAATGCTCCCTGCAAATGCTACGGCGCTTGGGAAAGCGCTCTTGTCCGGCTATACAAGGGAGGAATTGAGCGAGATTTTTAAAGATGGCGTAAAAAAAATGACAGACAGGACCATTACGGATCTGGATGAGCTATATCAGCAGATCCAGGGGGTAAAGAAGCGCGGGATCGCTTATGAACGTGAGGAAAACTCTGAATTTATTCAATGTATTGCAACACCCCTGCTAAAGGATGGCGTACCTGTGTTTGCCTTGAGTATTGCAATCCCAACCTTCCGTTATACAGAAGAAAAAGAAAGTCAGGTGACGGAACTGCTCCTGACTGCGCGAGCAAAGCTGGAAGCGCTTCTTTTGACGAGATGAGGACAATGGCTGTCTCTTTTCGCTGGCAGGGAAATGGTCACATTTTGCGCTGTTGGAAACAATAAAAGGGTATCAAAACGAAGAAATAGAGCCACCGGGTGGAGAGCAATGCTCCCGCCCGGTGGCTCTGTAGATTCTTGGTATATGATGAGGGCCGTCAGGCAGCCTTTTCCGTCCTGCTTCCGCAGATCACAGAAAGAGGTGCAAAAGCGCAGGGAATCCTCCCTACAAATCAATGTCAGGGGTATCGCCGGAAGTGCCTTCAAGCAGCGGGCGTACCTTGCGCAGGAACGTGTCCACCTGCTCCGGGCAGCGACCGATATAGGCCTCTGGCCTCAGCAGAACGGCGAGGTCTTCTGTATGCATGGAAAAAGCCGACTCTGCCGCCAGTTGCTCCAGAAGGTCGCAGGGCTCGCCTTCCTTCATCCTTGCGGAGGCCGCGTGGGAACAGCGGCGGATCACCTCGTGCAGCTCCTGACGGTTTCCGCCGCGTTTGACGGCCTCCATCAGCAGATTTTCCGTGGCGATGAAGGGGAGGTATTCCCGAACGGCCTTGCCAATGACCGCCTCATTTACAACAAGTCCGTGGGTCACATTCCTGCAGAGACGCAGGATCGCATCGGCGCAGAGGAATCCCTCCGGCATGGAGATGCGGCGGTTGGCGGAGTCATCCAGCGTGCGTTCCAGCCACTGTACGGACGCCGTCATGGAGGCATTTACGGCGTCCGAGATCAGAAAGCGGGACAAAGAACAGATTCGCTCACTGCGCATGGGGTTTCGCTTATACGGCATGGTGGAGGAGCCAATCTGGTTTTCTTCAAAGGGCTCCTCTATCTGCCGGTCATGCTGCAGCAGGCGAATATCGTTTGCCATCCGATAGGCACTTTGCGCAATAGAAGACAGACAATTCAGGATGCGGCTGTCCACCTTTCGGGGATATGTCTGCCTGCAGACATCAAAACACGCTGCAAATCCGAATTCCGCGCTGATCTGCCGGTTCATCTGGTCGATCTTTTCGGTATCGCCATTGAATAGCTCCAGAAAACTGGCCTCGGTACCGGTGGTCCCACGGCAGCCGAGGAATTTCATGTGTGCCAGTACGTGCTCCAGTTCCTCCAGGTCGGAAAGAAAATCCTGCATCCAGAGTGTCGCCCGTTTGCCCACGGCAACAAGCTGCGCGGGCTGATAGTGGGTATAGCCGAGGGTGGGCAGCGACTTGTATTTCTCCGCAAAGTCCGCAAGATTTTTCAGCACGTCCAGCAGTTCCTTGCGGAGATGGCGCAGACCGTCCCGATAAAGGATCAGATCCCCGTTATCGGTTACATAACAGCTTGTGGCCCCTAAATGGATCACGCCTGCGGCGCCGGGGGCCGCTTTTCCGTAGGCATAGACGCGCGCCATCACATCATGCCGTACCTCTCGCTCCCGTTGTGCGGCGCATGCAAAATCAATGTCATCTATGTGTGCTTCCAGCTCTGCGACCTGTTCTGCCGTAATGGGCAGGCCGAGATCATGCTCCGCCCGGGCCAGCGCGGTCCAGAGCCTTCGCCAGACCTGAATACGCTTTTTCTGGGAGAATAGATACAGCATCTCCTCTGATGCATACCGGGATGACAGGGGCGATTCATATTTTTCGTACATCGTGCTGCCCTTTCTCTGCTTTATTCCGCAGTGACGACCATGCTGCGCGTGGTTTTATCGATATCATGAATTGATACCGAGTACGAAGAATTTGAGAAATGCAAGTCTGTTTGTAGGGACTGTTCACTTTTTCGGCAGCAACCGGAAGGAAAAGGTGTAAGCATATTAAAACTGCCGCCATCTATTCGAAGGTATCCTACTTTTTTGAATGAACTCCGCCTTTCAAAGCTTGGAAGAGAGATGATCTTTTGAAAGGGCTCCGTTTCCCGGATATTCTGTCGAGAAACGGAGTCCTTCTTACATATTTTCTCTCGACGGACAGGGGGTTCATTTGCTATACTGAAAGCGAAGATAATAATTGGGAGACACCGTGATATGAAGAAAATCTTATTCATCTGCCACGGCAATATCTGCCGCAGTCCGATGGCGGAGTATGTCATGAAGGACTTAGTAAAAAAAGCCGGTTTGGCAGCACAGTTCCATATAGAGTCCGCTGCAACCAGCCGTGAGGAGATAGGCAACCCCGTCTATCCTCCGGCACGACGTAAGCTGGCAGAACACGGTATATCCTGCGGCGGCCACGCGGCGCGGCAGCTCACCAAAAACGATTACAAAGAATTCGATCTGCTCATCGGCATGGACAGAACCAACCTACAGAATATGCGGCGTATTTGCGGTGGTGACCCAGATGGCAAGATACATCTGCTGCTGGATTACACCGGCCATCCCCGCGATGTGGCCGACCCGTGGTACACCGGAGATTTCGAGGAAACATGGCAGGATGTGATGGCGGGGTGTCAGGGATTGCTGAAAGAGTTATCACAGAAACGAGGTGAACAGGATGGCTCAGAATGACAAGATCCAACTATTCGAGGACAAACGCATTCGTACCGCATGGGACGAAGAAAAGGAAGAATGGTACTTTTCCATTGTCGACGTCTGCGAGGTGTTGAGCGGCACAGATAATCCTCGCCGTTATTGGAGCGACCTCAAGAGGAAACTAAAATCTGAGGGCGCAGTCGAACTGTACGAAAAAATCGTACAGTTGAAAATGACTGCTCCCGATGGCAAAAAGCGCCTGACCGACGTAGCCGACACGGAACAGCTTCTCCGTATCATCCAGTCTATTCCTTCCCCCAAAGCGGAACCGTTCAAGCTGTGGTTGGCACAGGTTGGACGGGAGCGCATTGAGGAAACCATCGATCCAGAGTTGACCATTGAACGGGCGCTGGAGACATACCTCAAGAAAGGCTATACCCGCGAGTGGATCAACCAGCGGCTGCAAGCTATCCAAGTCCGTAAGGAACTGACGGATGAGTGGGATGCCCGAGGCGTACAGAAAGGCGTGGAGTACGCAATACTTACCGATGAGATATCCCGTGCATGGTCAGGGATGTCCACACGGCAATATAAGAACCTCAAGGGTCTGAAGAAAGAAAACCTCCGTGACAATATGACCACGCTGGAGCTGGTGCTGAATATGCTGGCAGAGGCGACCACCACGGAGATATCCAAGCAGAAAGCTCCGGAGACATTTTCGGAAAACATTGACGTGGCGCGTGCCGGAGGCAAGGTAGCCGGAGATGCACGGAAAGCCATCGAAAGCCAGACAGGTGTCCCCGTTATTACCTCCAAGAATGCTGCCCAGCTCAATCAGGTCGTGACAGATCTGCTGGAAGGAACGACTACGTCACCGGAAAAGCAAGACAAAAAGCACTGATTCACTGACAACAAAACCTGTGGGCAATTACAAAAAGAAAGACACCCTCACGGGTGTCTTTCTTTTTGGAGCAGGGATTTTGCTGTGCAAAATCGTTTGCCTGCGGGCGGGCAGCGGAGCCATATACGAGAACGGGAGACTGCGGTGCGGTCTCCCGTTTTTGTTATCGCCGCAGGGCGGCCATAAAGCGCAGCAGATTGCCCATGGTGAAGCGCAGATCCTCCTCGGTTCGCGCGGCGGCTTGAGGCCAGGTACACAGCGCCGGATGAATGGGGAATACGCCGGACACGCCCTCCGCGTACACCGCGTCCAGCGCCGTCTCGCAGCCGCCCACCAGCGCCGCCGCCGGTACACCCAGCGCCCGGGCACGGCGGGCCACGCCCACCACCGTCTTCCCCCGCAGGCTCTGGCTGTCCAGATGACCCTCGCCGGTGATGACCAGCGATGCGCCGCGGCATTTCCGGTCAAAGTCCGTGAGATCCAGCACCACATCAATGCCCATGCGCAGCTGTCCGCCGAAAAATGCCGCCGCACCGGCCCCGAAGCCGCCGGCTGAACCACCGCCCGCCAGCGTCAGCACCTCCATGCCCACGTCTTTTTCCAGCGTCTCCGCCAAATGGCGCAGGCCCGCATCCATGCGGACCACCATGGCCGCGTCCGCCCCCTTCTGAGGTCCGAACACCGCCGCCGCACCAGCGGGACCGCACAGGGGGTTGTCGATGTCGCACATCACCGTGACCTCCGCGCCCGCCAGCGTCTCCCGCAGACCCTTCATGCGGATATGGGCGATTTGGGTCAGCGTCCCGCCGGTGGGCACGAACGCCTGTCCCTCCGCATCCAGAAACTCCGCGCCCAGCGCGGCGGCCGCGCCGCAGCCGCCGTCGTTGGTGGCGCTGCCGCCCAGTCCCAGTACCAGCCGCTTTGCTCCGCGGGACAGCGCGTGGGCCATCAGCTGGCCCACGCCGTAGGTAGTGGTCTTTTCCGGATCGCGGCACGCGCCCGCCAGCGGCAGGCCCGCCGCTGCGGCCATTTCCACCACCGCCGTACCGTCCGGCAGCAGGCCGTAAAAACCCATGACCTCCTGGCCGCAGGGCCCTGTGCAGGGCACCTCCGCCCGCGTGCCGCCCACGGCGGCCAGAAAGGCGTCCACCGTGCCCTCGCCGCCGTCCGCCACCGGAATGGCGCAGATCTCCGCCTCCGGCTCCAGCCGCAATATCTCCTCCGACGCGATGCGGCAGATGTCCTCCGAGGACAGCGTTCCTTTGAAGGAATCCGGTATCAGCACATATTTTGCCATGGTCTCCGCTCCTTTCCGAAAAAGCGAGCCGCGGCAGACGCCGCGGCTCACGGGTTTGCTGCTTACAGCGTGTAGAACAGCGCTGCCATCTGGGCCGTCACATCCTCCGTGTAGCTGCACAGCGTCACGCAGTAGATGTAGTTGCCCTCCTTCATGCACACCAGCAGTTCATACATGGGGGTGTCCTGTACCGTGGCGGTGATGGCGATCGCGGGACACTCCGCACCGGCGAACTCCGCCGTGGTCACGGACGCTGTCACGTCCTCAAAGCCGTAGGTGCCCATGGCATCGGGCAGCTGCTCTGCGGACAGCTCCACGTAGTCCTGAGCGCTCATGGTGGTGCCAAACAGCAGTCCCATGTTCTGGAACACCACGTTCATGGTCATCAGCCCATCGGTGGAGGAGGCGTACATATCGTACACGCTCTGGTTCTCCTCCATCAGCTGGCGCATATCCTCGTCGCTGGTGCCCTCCGTCAGGAAGCCGTTGATCTCCGCGATCTGCGCCTCGGTGTAGAACGTCCAGGTCTCGTCCAGCGTGCAGCCGATGCCGGCGAACTCGTTGGTGTAGGTGCCGCCGTTGACGCTGCCCAGCTCCGGCGTGCCGGCGTCATCGGCGGGCATGTCCACCTGACCTGAGGTGTCCCGATCCGCCACGGCGCCGGGGTCCACGGTGCCGCCGGCCTCGTCCGTCGTCTGCTGTCCGCAGGCGGCCATAGTCATCAATATCGTCAGCGCCATCAGCATGGCAAACAGCTTTTTCATGGGTCTCCTCCTGTACGAAGTGTGTCAGTTTCTGTCAACGGCATTGTACCAAATCGGCGTGGGAAATACAACAGCAAAATTTTCCGCCGCTGCGGCCGGCGGCTTTGGGATGCGCCGCCATTTCCCGACAGGATGCGTCCGCCGTTCCGGTTACAATAGGCGTGAAAGGAGGGACAAGCCTTGAAAACTGTCACCGAGGCCGTCCGGTCCGTCCCGCTCCGCTCCCTGCTGACGGGGTTTTTACCGGCGGCCGCCGCGTTTCTGCTGTCCGGCGCGGCGCTGGACGGCCTGTACAGCCCATGGGCGCTGGCGGCCGTCTCCGCCGCAGGCGTCAGCTGGCCCGGGCTCAGCGCCCTGCTGGGCGCGGGACTGGGCGCTTTCCTTTTTCTGGATTTTCAGGCGGGGCTGCGCCACACCGCCGCCGCCATTCTCATCTTCTGTGCCAACACGGCGTTCTGCACCACCCGCCTGTACCGCCGTCCGGTATTCCGGCCGGTGGCTGCCGTGTTGATGACGCTGCTGGTGCAGTCGGCCTATCTCATCCAGCGGCAGCCGCGGCAGTGGGCGCTGTGCGCCGCTGCCTGCACCGTGCTGTACGCTGCGGCAGCGCTGCTGCCGTCGCTGTCGGATGCCAATGCCTCGGCGGTGAGCCGCGGGCAGGCGCTGTTCCTGCTGGGTCTGGGGCTGTCCCTTACCGCCTACGGCTGGTCGTTCTCCGGCTTCCGCGTGGGCGGTATGCTGGCGGCGGCGCTGCTGATGGCCGCGGCGAAGTGCCTGTCCCCCGCCTCCGCCGCGGCGGCGGGAGCCGTGGCCGGTCTGACCATGGATCTGTTCACCGGCGATGCGGTGCTGCTGACCGCAGTGTGCTGCGGCGGGATGGGAGCCGCCTCCGCTGTCAGGGAGCGGGGCCGGTTGGCCGTGCCGTTGGTGTATACTGCCGCAGCCATGGCCGGATATACACTGCTTGACGGGCCGGACCCGCTGCCCCTGCTGTTTCAGAGCATGGCGGGTGCGGGGCTCTATCTTCTGCTGCCTCAGCGCCTGCCGCTGCGGCTCGCCCAGCAGGCGCCCGCGCCGCCGGCCCAGCCGGAGGCCACCCCCGCCGCTGCGTTCCGCGCCGTGTACGACAGCTTTTTCACCGAGGTATCGCCGCCGCGGCCGGAGAATCCCGCCGTGCTGTTCGACCGCGCGGCGGAGCAGATCTGCGCAGGGTGTCTATTGCAGCGGGATTGCTGGCAGGCACACTACAACGATACCTACAATGCCTTCAACGACGCCTGCCCCCGCCTGCTGCGCCGCGGCAGCGCCTGCGCAGAGGACTTTCCCCTGCATTTTGCCAGCCGCTGCCTGCACTTCCCCCAGCTGCTGGAGGCGCTGAACGACCAACTGCACCAGTTCCTGCTGCGCCGCGCCCACCGGCTCCAGCTGGAGGAAGCGTATCAGGTGGCACGGCAGCAGTACGCCCAGATGTCGGAGGTGCTGTCCTCCGGCGTGCCGGTGTCGGCGCCGCCTCGCTTTGCCTGCCGCACCTCCATCGCCCTGCGGCCCAGGGAAGGCGAGACACTGTGCGGCGATCAGGCGGCGTCCTTTGAGGCGGGCGGCGCGGCGTGCCTGCTGCTGTCCGACGGCATGGGCAGCGGCGAGGCCGCCCACCGTGAGGCCGCCATGACCGTGCGGTTACTGAAGCAGTTTTTACAGGCGGGCGTGGAGCCGCTGCCGGCCCTGAAAACACTGAACACGGCGCTGCTGCTGCGCTGCCGCGAGGGCGCGGGCTTCACCACCATCGACCTGCTGCGGCTGGACCGCAGCACCGGTGAGGCCGCGCTCTATAAATACGGCGCGGCGCCGTCGTATCTGAAAAAGCTGGGCCGCGTCACGCGGTACGGCGGCGCGGCGCTGCCCGCGGGACTGGAGGGTGCGGACCGCCAGCCCGATGTCATCCGCTTCGTCCTGCCGCCGGACGGCTGGCTGGTGATGGTCTCCGACGGCGTGGTCGGCGGCGACGGGGACGAGTGGCTTCAGGATCTGCTGGCCGGTTGGGGCGGCGGCACTCCCGACGCCCTGGCCCGCCGCATTCTCACCATGTCCGCCGAACACGGCGGGCGGTCCGATGACTGCGCCGTGCTGGCGCTGCACCGGCTGCGGGGCGAAGAAAATGGCCCCGCGCAGGTATAATCTGCCGCCGCGCCGTCCATACTACTACCGTCGCCCGATGCGATAGGGCGGCGCAGTAAACGGACAGCAAGGAGGGCATATGCTTGGTTAAAGGTATTTCCCGCCGCGTCATCGTGGTGGATTCTCCGGACCCCCAGATCTTCGAACAGGCCATTTTCATTCTGCGCACCGATGGCGGCGGCGTCAGCTCACAGCAGCTGGTGGATCAGGCCGTCCGCATCGCCAAGAACTATGCCCGCTGTCAGGGTCTGCCGCGCCGGCGCGTCCGCGTCCCCGGTTGGCTGTGGGCCGCCATCGGCGCGGCGGCCATCGGACTGACGTGGCTGCTGTGTACCCTGTTCTGATCTTCCCATGTTTTCAGCGGGCAGCGCCCGTTTGAAATTAGTTTTCCATCATTTTTCTCCTCACTTGGAGCGGACGTGACCCGTCCGCTTCCTTTTTTTGCGCAAAAAACCGCAGGAGGGCTTACCCTCCTGCGGTTTCGTGTCTCAGTGCTTCTTTTTCCGCGTCACGACGATGCCGATGATCGCCGCCACGGCGATGACGCCCAGCAGCACCCACAGCCATGTGAGCCCCGCGCTCTGCTGAGGAACGGCGGCGCTGTCCTGTGCGCCGGTCTGGCTGTCGGCAGAGTCCGGCAGGTCGTCCACGGAGACGGTGCCCTCGTCGATGCCGGTGTCCTCTGCGCCGCCGGTGCCGCCCGTGGTACCGGTGGTGTCGCCGGCAGTGCCGGAGTTGTCCACGTCCACGGTGCCCGTGTCGGCGCCGGTGGTGGTGCCGGAGCCGCCGTTGTTGGGTTTGTTGTCGGCGGGCTTATTGTCATCGGGCTTGCTGTCGTCCGGCTTGCTGTCATCGGGCTTGCTGTCGCCCGGCGTGTTGCCGCCGTTGACGTTGCTGTTGTAGTTCACCATGATGCCGGAGGCGAAGGCCCCCTCCTCCACGGCGGTGATGGTGTCCGGCAGGTCCACCGTTTTCACGTTGTCATTGCCCGTGAACGCGCCCTTGGCGATGGTGTTCACAGGGATACCGGCGATGCTGGCCGGCACGGTGACTGCGGCGTCCTTACCGAAATAGCCGGTGATGGTGATGGACTCGTCCGCGATGGTGTAGTGCAGCGCACCCTCGGTGTAGACGGTGGCAGCCAGCGCCGTGGCCGTCATGGCCAGCGCCATGAGCAGCGACAGCAGCACGGGGATGAGTTTTTTCATAAGTCGCTCCTTTGCTTTGCGCACAGGGGCATAGTCCGCGCGGACTATGCCCCTGTTTTGGGTTAGGGTCGGAGATGGCGGATCAGCCGCCAATAATGCCGGGGCTTTCGCCCTCATCGATGCCGCTGTCGCCGCTGGTGGTGATGATGTCCTCACCGGTGGTGAGAATGACCTGCATCTCCGGAGATTCATACTGTTTTTTATCCACTGATTTTCCTCCTTTACTTGTTCAGGCTGTTGTAGCTGCCGGACTGGATCGTATCCGCGTACACGTACATAACCTCGCCAGCGCTATTCTTCAGGATCATGTAGCCGCGTCCGTAGAGAGTGGTATCTGCAGTCCCGACCTTGCCGTTGAAGCGGGTCACGCCATTCAGAGCTGTGTCTCTGCCGATGTAGTCATACACTCCCTCGGGCACTGTACCGTCCGCCGTCAGCTTCAGGTAATCCTTGCCCGCTTCGCCATCACAGCGGCTATCAAGGCTATACAGGATACCCTGCTTCACCAGCTCGTAGCCCTCGGGCACCGCACGCGTTGCCGTGAAGGAAATCACCCAGTAACCATCGCCCGCGCTGGCATCAATAGCCGTCATGGAGATGACAGGCTTGGCCTCGGCGGCCTGGTCGTAGACAGCAACCACGGTCATGTCACCACTGGGGGCCAGATTCAGCGTCTTGGTATAGCCCAGAACGTTGCCCTTGTCATCCGTCCAGTAGGAGAAGGTCTTGCCCTCGATGTCCTTGGCCGTCACGTTGACAGCCTTACCGACCACCGCGTTCACGGCCTCATTGCCGATGCCATCGGGATAAATCACCGTCACCGTGCAGGCGATGCTGGGCTCCGTATAGCGTGCGCGCACCTGAATGATGCCGTTGTTGTTGGCCATGGCCTCGCGGATCTCAGACTCCGTCATGGACCAGCCAGTGAAGGTGCAGCCCATCTTGATGGGAGGCACGGGGAACTGGATGGTATCGGAGGTAGTGTAGGCCTTGGAGCTGATGATCTGGTCGCTGTGGGAGATGAACACCACGGTGGCCTGATTCTGACGCGCCTTGCCGTACACAGCCTTCAGGGTCGTCTCGCTGCCCATGATGAAGGTGTAGCTCTTATCGGTGGAGACCACCTTGTTGGATGCGTTGACCCAGTACAGGAAGTTCTCGCTGCCGGTGAAGTTCACCGTCACAGATGCGCCGACGGCAAACTGCTCATACAGGTAGGAATCCTGCACCGCGCCGCCATTGACCGTGAACTCGGAAGCCGTAACAGTCAGCCAGAACTTGCCGCCGCTGATGGGCTCATAGACCGCGATCATGGTGCAGTCAGCGGTGGGCTTGACCTCGCAGGCCAGGTCAGTGCTGTACGGCGTGCCGGTGTACTCGTTGACGAACCAGCCCACGAACTTGTAGCCGCTGATGGCGGACGCCGTGACCGTGGTGCCCTGCGCGTAGGTGATGTCGCTGCCGCCGCCGGTCACATTGGCCACGGGGCTGTCGCTGCCGGTGGTGCGGGACGTCACCATGACGGTGAACATGCCCACTTCCACGCCGTAGGTGCCGTCACCGTTCTGGGTGGGAACGTAACCCGCAGCGCAGGCCTTCTTGTCCAGCGCACGGTCGAACGTACCGCCGGAGATGCTGCCGTTCTTGACCGTGATGCTGCCAGTGAAGTTACCACCGGTGATGGTCGTGGCAGAACTCCCCGCAAACACCGCCTGCGGGCCGCTGACAGTACCGGCGCTGATTTGGATAGTGCTTCTAGGGCTGCCAAAGATAGCAGTAATGTTGGTCTCGGTGCCATCGCCCGCCTCCGCGATTACGGAGCCACCACTCATGGTGAACACGCCGGTCGATCCCTTGACATTCATCGCCACGTTGCCGCGCTTAGCATCAACCTTGACCGCACCACCGGTCATGTTCACCTCAGCGCCGGATGCGATATACACAGCGCTGCCGGAAAGACCACTCATGCCCTCGGTGGTGATGGTACCGCCTGCAATGGTCAGCTTGCCGCCATTTTCAACCGACACCACGCGTCCAGCTGTGCCTGTGTAGTCGGAGCAAATCTTGCCGGTCTGAGCTTCACTGCTGTCCTGAATGGTCAGGTTACCCTTGACGCTCACCTGCGCCTTTTCGGCCGTATAGCCGCTGATCTTGATGGTCTTGCCGTTCAGGTCCAGCGTGATGCTCTTGTTGATGATCAGCTGGGTGTTCTGCTCGACGTCAGCCAGCAGTCTCACGGTCTGGCCGTCCTGAGCCGCCGCAACGGCCTCGGCCAGATTGCTGTACGCCTTGACGGAATTGCCGTCCTTGTCCAGGATCTGGGCGGTCATGCCGTCAACAGCCGTGAAGGAGCCGTTCTCGTTCCTGGTAATACCAACGCCGGGAGCCGCGAAGCTGGGAGTCTTGCCGCCCACCTTCTGCTCGGGGGAGACGTTGGGGTCGAAGCCGACGAACGTACCGCCGCTGATGGCGACATTCGCACTGCCGTCCACATACGCCTTATCGATGCAGTTGAACAGATACTTGCTGCTGCCTTCCCACTTCTGGTGCAGGTCGAAGGTGCCGCCCTTGACAGACAGGGTACCCTCCTCCATCTGAACCACGCTGACGTTGCCGTAGAAGGTGCCGTTTTCGATGGTCAGGTCGCCCTTCACCACGTTGATGGTGTAGCAGTCGTTCTCCTTGGCATCTATGGTGCCGTTACCGGTGATGGTCACCTTGGCGCCCTTCTTGATGGACAGGATAGCGTTGGCATTATCGCCCCAGATGTCCTCCGTGTTACGGATGGTCTTGCCGTTCAGGTCCAGCGTGATGCTCTTGTCGATGGTCAGCTGGGCGTTCTGCTCGACGTCTGCCAGCAGGGTGATAGTCTGGCCCTTTGCAGCCAGACGGATCGCGTCGGCCAGCGTCTCGTACTTCTTGCTGCCGACCTTGGCAACATACTGGCCTACCTTGACGCCGTAGGTGCCATCCGCGTTCTTAGCGGGGATGAAGCCGTCAGCGCAGAAGGCATCGGAGACAGCCTTATTGAACGTACCGCCGGAAACCTTGAAGTTGTCAGAGGTGGCCTTGCCGACACCGCGGAAAATGCTCTCCCCAGATTTCTTGTTGACGAAGTTGCCGCCGGTAACCCGCGTGATAGCGGTATGGCCCTCCACAACACCGGTCACGATGACCTGCGGGTGGTTCCATTTGCCATTAGTCGCGTTTTGGATAAACTCGCCGCCGCTGATGGTGGTATCACCGTACGCAAAGATAACTCCTGTGTATCCGTTCGTCGCATAACTCAGCTCGAATGTACCGCCGCTGATATTCAGCACAGAGTCTTCCTCGCTCTTGACCACGTTCAGACCGCCGGTGTAGGTACCGCTGGTGATGGTCAGGGTGCCCCAGTTGTCGATCATGGAGGAGCCGGTGTTGCCCGCCGTGGCGGTGACATCCGTCAGCGTCAGGTTGGCATCCTTCTTGGCCTCGATGTTGTAGTAGTCGTTGCCGCCCACAACATTACCGTTCTTCACGGTAACGGTGCCGCTGGTCACAGAGATCGTGGCATTGCCGGCGTTGGTGTTGGTCAGGGTCTTGCCGCCCAGATCGAGGGTGATGCTCTTGCTGATGACCACGTCCTCAGTGGCATCCGCCAGCAGGGTCACGGTCTGGCCGTCCTGCGCCGCGTCGATGGCCTCGGTCAGGGACTTGTACTTGGAATCGCCCACAGAAGCCACAGCCAGCGCATCGATCTGCGCCTGCGTCACGCTGGAGCCAGCCATGATACGCACCTTGGACAGGTCGCCGGTGACGTAGTTCAGGTCATCCTCCAGCATGATCAGGCTGTTGTCGCGGGCAGCAGTCATGCCTTCCATGAGAACGCCGCCGACTTTATCCTTCTCCGCATAGATAGGATAGCTGTCGTTGCTGTTCTTCTGCTTGTTCCAGGAGTTGTCGTAGATCTTCAGGCCGCCGGAGTAGCCGTTGTAATCCAGCGGGTTGTTGTAGGCGGCGATGATGGGGCAGTTGACCTCTTCGCCCGCCACCTTCACAACGGTGTTGGAGTAGCAGCCGCTGATGACCTGAGAGGGATACAAGGGGACAGGCGTAATACCGGCCGCGCCGCCGCCCCAGTAGGTACGCTCAGCGCTAATGACACCGTCCACATAGCAGTTGGTGTACGCGCCGCCGTCCTGGCAGTTGCCGACGATACCGCCAGCCCAGCATTCAGCCGTAACATCGGCGTAAACGGAGCAGTTGGTAACGGTGAAACCACCGGAACCGGCGATGCCGCCCACCTGCATGGTGTCCTTGCTGCCAACGCTGCCCTTAAAGGTGCAGTTGGTGATGGTGGCGTAGCCGTGGCCCACGATGCCGCCCACGTAGTTGCAATTAGAAGTACTGACGCTGCCTTCCACCGTCAGGTTCTTGATGGTGCCCGTATAGACCTTGCCGAAGAAGCCCACGCCATTCTTGCGGCTCTCTTCGACCTTCAGGCCGGTAACGGCGTGGTTCTGGCCGTCAAACGTGCCTTTGAATTGTGTAGTGGCGTCATTAAAACTGCCAATCGGCGTCCACTTCTCGTTATTCAGGTCGATGTCGTTGGCCAGCTTCACGGTCTTGCCCGCGAAGTTGTTGCCCGCATTGGCCTTCTTGGCGAAGTAGAACAGGCCCTCGGCGGTGGAGATGGTCACGTTGCCGTTCTCGTCTTCCACATAGCCGTCAGCGCCTTCCTTCACGCCGTAGGTGCCGTCCGCGTTCTTGGTGGGGATGAAGCCCTCAGCGCACAGGGACTTGTCCACCGCGCTGGAGAACGTACCGCCGGAGATGGAAACCTTGGCAGCCTGCGTGAAGTCGCTCTCGGTCTGGTTCTCCCACTTGTAGGCCTTGACTGCGGCGTTGTCGCCCTTGGCCGTGAACTTACCGCCCTCGACCTTGATCTCGGCCAGGCCCTTGTAGCCGGTGCGCTCCACAATGGAGATGGCCGCGCCGTCCTCGATGGCGCCGTCGTTAATGGTCTTGTCGATGCCGTCACCGGAGACGGTGATGGCCGTGCCAGCGCCGCTGATGTTCAGGATGCCGGCGCAGACCTGCACGCCCATGGTCTTGGCGTTGATGACGCTGTTGTCGATGGTCAGCGTGCCGGAGCTGGGGAAGTAGATGCCGAAGCCGTTGGGCACGTTCAGCGTGCTGTTCTTCAGCGTCACGGTATCGTTGGTGTTGTTGCCGTTGGTCTCGATGCCGCTGCGGGCGGTGGTCGTCATCTCGACGCCATCGAACACCAGGCTGGAATTGTCATACTTGATGGTGCCGCCCATGGCGGAGGGGATCAGACCCACCAGCTGGCTGCTGACCACCTTGCCGTTCTTCACGGTCAGCGACGCATCGGGGTAGTTGATCTCGAAGGCCGCGCTGTTTGCATCCGTGCCGGTGCAGGTCCAGGTGTGGCCAGCCAAATCCACCGTGCGGGCAATGCTGCCGGAGTTGAACGTTGAACCGGTGGTATAATCGCGCAGCAAGACGATAGCCTCGCCGCTGGCCGTCTGCGCCTTGAACGCCTCGTCCATGGTGTAGTAGGAGGTGCCGCCGACCTTGGCCAGATACGCCTTCGCCACACCGTAAGTGCCGTCGTCGTTCTTAGTAACGCCGGAATCCTCCACCACGTACTTGGTGGGGTCGCTGGAGAACGTACCGCCGGTGACAGCGATAGTCGCCTTAGTGGCGTCGTTGATAGGAATCAAGCCATCGCCGTAGGTATAGGTGCCCAGCGTACCATTGACGGTGCCGCCGCTGATACTGACCTTGGCCACCTTGCCCTCGGCTTTGTCGTAACTCACGGACGCCACGTTACCGTTGACGGTGCCGCCGCTGATCGACAGATCGCTGTTGTGACCGTCGCTGTACGTCCAGACCGCCACTGTGCCGTTGACCGTGCCGCCCTTGATGGTAGCTCTGTGCCAGTCCTCAATGGCGTAGCTATTGGCGGAGTTCAGCGTGCCGCCGTTCAGGAACAGATCGCCGCTATCGACCTTGATCACGATGAAGTTGTCCTGCGTAAACGTGCCGCCCTTGATATTCAGGCCGGGGTACTTGTCGACGCTGTCATCGCCCACGCGCACCAGGGACGCGCCCTTCCCGCTGACGTTGCCGCTGTTGTTCTTGACGTTGCCGCTCTCGAAGGTGAGCCAGCCGGCTCCCTGAATGTCAATGACATAGTGGGAGCTGACGCCGGAGTTCGCCGCGGTATCCTCACGCATGATGGTACCGGTATGCTCCTCGCTGCTGTCTTTCAGCGTGACCTTCTTGTTGTCGACGGTCAGCGCGGGCTTGGCATTCTCGGTGCCGCCATTCAGCGTATGACCATTCAGGTCAAGGACGATGGCATTCTTGGAAACCGTGACATTCTCGCGAGTATCCGCCAGCAGGGTTACGGTCGCGCCGCTCTTGGCCGCGTCAACAGCCGCCTGCAGGGAGTCGTACTTGGCACCGTTGACTTCTGCCACGGAGGCTTCCACCGTTTCCTTGACCTCGTAAAGGGTCGTGACTGTGCCGTCATCAGCCTTCGCCTTCACCGTGACCGGTTTGCCGGTGGTCTCAGTGACCTCAGTAGTTTCCACCTGATACAGCGCGGAGCCGGTGGTGCCATTGGCCGTAAGGCCGTTCACCGTGTTCGTGCCGCTCAGCGTCACATCATAAGACTGCGTGCTGTTCTTGATGTTCAGGAATGCCTTGCCCGCCTTGTCGGAGTTGACTGTGCAGTTGTTCACTGCTACCGTGCGCGTAACGTCCTTGTCGGCATTGGCGGCCTCCACGTAGACATGGACGCCCTTACCGGAAATGTTGAACTTGCAGCCGTCAAAGGACATGTCCTTGGTGGAATAATCCCACAGAGCATAGTCGCCCTCCGGTGCCATGAAGGTAGAACCCACGAACTTCGCGGTCTCATAGCCCCAGTATGCAGTCCTGCCCTCAAGAGTGCAGTTCTCCACCACGGTGTGGTTGATCCGGATGAAGCCGCGATAGTTCTTGTTGTCGACCTTGAGGGTCATGTTCTTGAAGGTGATGGTGTCACAGCCTTCAAAGCTGTAATCGCCATTTCCCTCACCACCGACGTCCTTGTCCAGGTCACCGATGGTCCACACGGTACCTGTGCCCGCGCCCACAAAGGTCAGAGACTTCTCGGGAGAGGTGTTGCCGTAAGTGGTAAACTCGCCCTCGCCCAGCGTGATGGTGTCACCATCGTTGGCAGCAGCGATAGCCGCCACCAGTTCCTCGCTGGTGCTGACCACGCTGCTGGCCACGGGCATCACCGCATCCCCATCATCCTGCGGGTCTGCGGAATCGTTTCCGTTCACAGAATCGGTAGGATCAGCGCCGCCCTCAGCACCGGTGGTATCATCCGCCGTGCCGCTGCCGCTGCTGCCTCCGACCTGCTGGGCGCCGGTGTCACCGTTGCCCTCGCTGTCTTCGACCTGCAAGTCACCGGTGCCACCGCTGCTGTTGCTGTCGTCGGACACGTCCGTTCCGTTTTCGGAGACGATCGCGCCCTGGGTGTCGACGCCGTCCGCCATCGTAGCGTACGCCGCCGTCGGCAGCAGAGACAGCATCATTACCAGCGAAAGCAGTAATGACGCCACTCTTTTGCCCATTCTTGTTTTGTCCATGTTCCCCCATCCTTTCATGTGATTTTTTGGTCTGTCTGCGGAATCATGCTGTGCGCTGTCCGCACCGTGCCCGCGGCACTGCACCGGCGGGTCCGCACCCCCCTGCGGATCAGTGGCAGGCTCCGCCGCGCGGGACGCCGTCCCATGCGGAAAAGCCATCGTTTCAACTGGGTTGAAACGGGAAAAGGGTACCCTTTTCTGCCGGAATCTCCCTCCAATGCAGGCGCCCCTTGCACCTGCGCGGGCTGGGAAATCGTCCCATTGCGGGGTGATTTCCCTTTTCTGAATATACACGGGATAGCATAGCACCATTTCGACAAACAATCAACTTTATTTTCGCACAAAATTTCCCGTTTTTTTCTATTTAATATCGACAAAACCCGGAGCATAGTGTGTCAAAGGCCGTCTCTCCGCACAATTCCGGCATTTTCCCGCCGCCTGTGGCCGGCTGCGCGGGCATCTGCCGCAAAAGCGGAGCCACCGGCGCAAAAAAAGAAGCCATGACAACGTCATGGCTTCTTTTGGCAGGGGCAGAAAGGCTCGAACTCTCGACACGCGGTTTTGGAGACCGCTGCTCTACCAACTGAGCTATACCCCTATGTGGTGGGCCTTCGGGGACTCGAACCCGGGACCGGACGGTTATGAGCCGTCTGCTCTAACCAACTGAGCTAAAGGCCCAAGTCTACGCTGGCTTTCTGAGTAAAAGAAATGAGCCGCCACCTTTTCGGATGGCGGCTCACCCTTCGTGGCTCCCCCTGTTGGGCTCGAACCAACAACCCTTCGGTTAACAGCCGAATGCTCTACCATTGAGC
>ERZ826242.1183-NODE-1183-length-30309-cov-7.200734_pt1 | contig 30309 bp, 29 predicted proteins | sample MGYA00519871_ERZ826242 | MGnify/ENA primary metagenome ERZ826242 (study PRJEB31778, sample SAMEA3449226) | human gut metagenome | biome: human gut; feature: human-associated habitat; material: faeces | place: United Kingdom | collected 2010/2012 ...
TGCATCGTGACATCTAGCAGCAAATAGGATACCAGCGCTTTCTCATGGACCGGGAGGCCACCATGAACTAGTGTATTAAACAGCAAAAAGCCCTTCTAACTCCTCTTTCGACATCACTCCCATATCACGCTTAGCCACTTCCCCATCCTTGAATACCAGGAATGTCGGGATGGACATTACACGATACTGTCTTGCAAGTTCTGGTTCCTGGTCTACGTCCAGTTTGCATACTTTCACGTCTGTGCGTTCTTCTGCGATTTCTTCTACCAGCGGTCCCATTGTCTGGCATGGTCCGCACCATGTTGCCCAGAAGTCTACCAGTACCGGTACTTTTGATTCTAATACTTCCTCATTAAAATTATCTTTTGACAAATGTACTACTGCCATATCTATTTCCTCTCTTTCGTAAGAACATTGTTATTGTGTATCTACACGTTTATTATACCCACTTTTCAAAAATTATCTATATCTTTTCTATAAAATATTATGAAAAAATTATTCAATAATATCTAATTTTTCTGATAATCATTTACTTATGACATACCATACATAGAACCTGTCACCTGGACCTTCCTTCGAATGCATGGTAATTAAAAATCTGCCATTCTTTATCTTATGCTACCGTTATCTTATAAGACACTGCAAATTCTTCCCCCGCTTCCAGTGTATTTTCCCAGTCACGGTCTTTTAATTCTCCATCGAACACTTCGCTGTCGCAACGTCCATACCATGGCTCAATGCATACGAATGGGGCCTGTTTTTTCGGTGGTGACCAGATTCCTGCAAGCGGTGCATCGAATTCAACTGCCAGATATTCTTTCTTCTGTGGATCTAATAATGCCACTCTCTGAATCTGATGATCTTCAATTACCAACGCATCCCCATCAAACAGATGCTCATCAATTGGAAGTAATCCATCTGTCAGCTTATATTCTTTTTTCTGTGTCGTAACTACACCACCTTCTCCGAACACTGTATTAATCAGAGATTCCGGCGCATTCCCCTCTCCATCCCGGAAACTCAAATAATAGTCTGACTGCTTCTCGCCTTCATGCACCGGGCAGAAGAATGCCGGATGTGCACCGATTGCAAAATACATGTCCGTTTTATTGGTATTCTTTACTTTCCACATTACTTTTACAGACGTATCTTCCAGTTTATATCCGATTTCCAGATGGAAATGGAATGGATAAGCCTGATATGTTTCCTCTGTATCTTCCAGTGCAAACCATATCTCGTCTGCACTTTCGCTTACCAGTGTAAAGTCCATATCTCTGGCAAATCCGTGCTGATTCATCGGATATTCTTTTCCTTCGTGTCTGTAAATCTTATCTTTTACTCCCCCTACAAATGGGAATAATACCGGTGACGTCCGTCCCCAGTATTTCGCATCTGCATTCCACAGGTATTCTTCTCCTGTGCTTTTCCTTTTCACTGAGCGAAGTTCTGCTCCGTGATAATTCACGACTGCTTCCAGTTTTTCATTTTCTAATCTGATCTGTTCCATCTTTCTTCCTTTCTTTTTGCTACACAAGGAAAATCCATTGCATAATTAAATACAAAAGACTCCCGGAGTACTTTCTGATTTTATATCTTTTCCAACTCCATCTTTTGTCCATTTAGAACCGCAGACACCAGTCCGTCATGTCCATCGTATACAAGCTTCAGAGAAAAGAACGGTACTTTTTGTGCCATCAGATGTAAGAATATCTTGTCTCCTCTCCAGAGATTCAACTCTTCTATCTTATCGATGTCTACCCATTCCAATTCTCCTTCGTCACACGCAGCCTGTTCTCCTTCGAATCCATCTGCCGTAAAAAGGTGCATATATTCTGTCACGCCATTTCCCGATACAAATGTCACGATTCCGCAGAACCGATACGATGTCAGCGTATATCCGGTCTCTTCTTTTACTTCTCTTAGAACGCATTCTTCCGGACTTTCATCTGCTTCAAAATGCCCGCCGACGCCAATCCATTTATCCTTATTGACATCATTCTTTTTCATCGTCCGGTGAAGCATCAGATACTGTCCGTCTTTTTCAATATAGCAAAGTGTGCTAAGTCCTGTCATATTTTTCCCTCCCAGGCGTCACCATCTGCTGAACTTATCCCCTGCAGCTTCTCTTGCATACTTTTCTACCACCAGACCCCGCCTTAGAGTGTGTCTGGCGGTTTCTTTTGGGCATATGATAATTCATATAGCGGTTTTGCCTGTTTTTATTTTTCTTTGCTTTCACATCCACATCATTTATGCTATGATATAAAAACATATTTTGCTTATAGTTATAGTTTGGAAAATTCCCATACACAAATTGTAACTACAGAATTCATATTTTAATTTATTATACTCTAAACCACAGGAGATTTGCAATGAACCGTACGATAGAATATAAAATTACCGAAGAAAGTGATGGACTTAGAATCGAACAGTTTTTAAGAAGAAAAGGCTATTCCGGTCAGAATCTTGCGGAGATAAAGCGTATGCCAAAAAGTATTCTGGTCAATGGTGTTCATTATTATATGCGTCAGACATTAACTGCCGGTGATACACTCCAGGTTGTCATCTGTGAAACCAAATGTTCTGAAAAAATCCCACCGGTAGAGATTCCTCTCGATATCGTCTATGAAGATGAAGACATTATTGTAATCAATAAGCCTGCCGGTATGCCAATTCATCCGTCAATGAATAATTATTATAACTCCCTTGCCAACGCACTTGCCTGGTACTATCAATCTCAGGGAAAACCTTTTATCTTCCGCTGCTGTAACCGTCTGGACCGTGATACTTCCGGGCTTACTGTTGTTTCCAAACATCTGGTAAGTGGCAGCATCCTGTCTACCATGACCAAGAACCGCGAAGTACACCGGGAATATCTTGCAGTTGTAAGAGGTTCTGTCACCCCTCCGTCCGGGACAATCTGCGCTCCTCTTGCCAGAAAAGAAGGAACGATCATCGAACGTATGGTAGACTTTGAACACGGCGAAGAAGCCGTTACCCATTATAGACTCGTAAAAGAAGCAAATGGGCACAGCCTGGTCTCATTAAAGCTTGAGACGGGCCGTACCCATCAGATACGTATTCATATGAAATATCTTGGATATCCGCTGATCGGGGACTATCTGTATAATCCCGACATGGAATATATGACCAGACAGGCACTTCACTCCCACCACATGGAATTTACACATCCAATTACCGGAGAATGGATGACATTTACTGCTCCATTGCCGGATGACATGAAACAGGTATTGTGCAGCCAGACAGTATAACACCATACGCAGCAGGACCTGCCATTTCTGACAGGTTTCCTGCAATTGTCACTCTATAATCATTTCTTAGATTGTTCATACTCTTTCAATTCATGAAGCGCCTGATCTCCCATCAGATATAACGCCCCGATATTGAAGATCGTCATAAGTCCGATCCCGACATCTCCGAGATCCCATACAAATGTATACGTTGAGATTCCTCCGATGAACAGCATCACCAACGCAAGTACTTTGTATGCAGTCTGCCAGCACCATTTATCTCCGAAGATATATGACACGTTGCTTCTTGCATAAAAGAGGATTCCAAGAAATGTCGAAAAGCTGAATAAAAACAACGTCACAGCAATAAATATCACACCAAATTCCCCCAGATGATACTTCATCGCTGTCTGTAAAAGATCCATACCCTGTTTTCCGGCAACCAGTTTTTCCGGTACCAGAAGCATGATCATCGCCGTACAGCTGCAGATCACAATCGTATCTACGAAGACTCCGAGCGCCTGCGTAAGTCCTGCTTTTACAGGTTTATCACACTCTGCTGCTGCCGCTGCACACGGTGCCGAACCTGATCCCGCTTCATTCGAAAACAGTCCTCGTTTCACACCATTCATCAACACAGCGCCAAATCCACCGGCAGCCACCTGACGCAGTCCAAATGCTTCTTTAAATATTCTTGCAAATACACCCGGAAGACTTCCGATATTCGTTACGATAATAAAAATCGTAATAAAGAAATAGCAAACCGCCATAAACGGTACCATCAGATCCAGTACCTTTACCGTTGCATTCTTACGAAGTACGATAATTGCTGCAAGAATTACCAGCACAATCGTTGTATAAAGCGGCGGAATAGAGAATGCATTTTTAAATGATGCAGCTACCGAATTACTGATTACCTGACTGATTCCACACCAGCAGATCAGACCGGAGATTGCAAATAATACAGACACAACCACACGCTTTTTCTTCTTTCCGGTTCTTCCTTCTACGTAATCATGTATATAATATGCCGGTCCGCCCCGGTATCCTCCGTATAACAGATCCTTTTCCTTATGAATCTGCGCAAGTGTTGCTTCAACAAATGCAGTTGATGAACCAATCAGCGCCGTCACCCACATCCAGAATACGGCTCCGGCGCCGCCTGCCGATACAGCTGCAACCACACCAACCAGATTTCCCATGCCAACACGGGTGGCGGTCGATACAATCAGCGTCTGAAATGTAGAAAGACTGTTCTTATCTTCTTTTTTACCGGTAAGCGCTGCCACCATATCTGGAAATAACCGGATTGGGAGAACTTTTGTACGTATCGTAAAGTATATTCCCGCCGGTATCAATAATATGATCAGAAGAGAGATGCCGACACTTCCACCACCAGGAAGTGGTATATGGATCAGGTCTCCCCACAAAAAACTATAAACCTGCTCGATCAAATTTACTATCATAGCATAAAATGTCCTTTCAAAATCTCAGGACTTTAAAGCACTACACTTTAAAGTCCTGAATTACATGATACTATATTCTTATCTATATTGCAAACAGATTGCATAATATTTTTGCATTAATTAATCAATCAGGTCATTCTGGAATCTGGATAAATGTTCATAAGGAAGGATCAGTCTTCCGCGGTAAAGGCCACAGCCATCATTGATCAGGCTGTTATTGATTGCCGAAAACATATTGACGTCAAGATCCGCCAGTTCCAAATTCAGCAATTTCATTCCACGCTCATATGCCTCATCAAAGTACAGACATTCTCCTTCCGGAATTGCATCTCTTCTTGCACGCTCATGCTCCTGCTCTTTTTCATATCCTATATGATTCGCAGGACCGATCTCTGCGATATCATCCATCGTCTTTGTCCTTAACTGTACCTCCATATAACATCTGGAGCTGTTATCATAAAATGTAATATGAAGAGACTGATAATCATTCGAACTGTGGCTGCAGATATAATCCCGGTAATAAGGTTTCACCGAATCCTTCAAAAGCGGTGATGTACTTTCTTTGATCCCCATGGCCGGCTCTGCGGAGAATCCCTGTTCTTCCAGAAATCCCGGCAGTACATTCGCTATTTTATACAGATATTCCCTCTCTTGTTCTTCTCTGTCCTTTTCGCTGTCCAGATGGCATCGGGGAATAGAGATAATGATCCGGTAAGCGATCAGATCACGGAAACAGCCAAGGCGCTTTTTCAGCTCTGCAATACTCGGATACTCTCCATGTTCTTCATAATAATCATAGATAAACTCTACTACATAACCGTTAAATTTTTCTTCGGCACGGATCAGTGATTTGATCCTTCCCTTGAAGGTAAATGCCATAAACGGATACTCTTTTGCCATATATTTGTAGAATTCCCTCATCTTCTGGGACTGTGCTGTCAGGAAATCATTGTGCTCCAGAAGTTCCTGTATCTGTAACAGGAAGTTACAGTGGATCATGTCGATTTCATTTCCTGTTTTCTTTGCATCTTTTCTTAAGTCTTTGATGTAATTATGAAGAATTCTAAGTACTGTATCACCTGAATACAGGTAATCATTTAACGTTATCATCTATCTCACTCCTCTTTTGTCTGTCCGAATATCTCTGTTAAACACAATTAAATACAATTACCAAGTATCTCTTTTAGATGATCTGGATCTACCGGTTTGGAAATGTATCCATTCATTCCGGCCTGTCCGCAGCTTTCTTTGCTTTCTTCTGCAGACTGGGCGGTCATTGCAAGTATTGGTATCTTCTTTGCATCTTTTCTTTCTAATGCGCGGATCTGCTTTGCAGATTCTATACCATCCATAACCGGCATCATAATATCCATCAGTACCGCATCATAATGTCCAAGCTCTGATGCAGCGAATTTCTCTACTGCTTCTTTTCCATTCCATGCTTTTTCCACCTGTATGCCGGCATCCGTCAGATAAAATTCTGCAATTTCCATATTGATATCATTATCTTCAACCAGTAAAATCTTCTTTCCTTCCAGTGACCGGATATTCTGCTGACGTTCATTTTTGTCATCATTTTCCTTCACTACGGCAATCTTGAGCGGAATCCGGAATACAAATTCGCTTCCCTCACCCGGAATGCTCTTTACACCGATCATCCCGCCCATCTCATCAATCATTCCTTTTACGATGGACATTCCAAGTCCGGTTCCCTGGTACTGTGTGCGTGCCCCTGCTTTTTCCTGGGTAAATGGTTCAAACAATTCATTTCGTATGAAGTCTTCGCTCATACCGATTCCTGTATCTATAATTTTAAACTCATAAAGTACAGTCTGACCGTCACAGGAGATTTCTGTCGCATAGGTGTCAATCCTTCCGTTCTTTTTGTTGTATTTGATTGCATTACTTAACAGGTTCAGCATGATTCTTCTTAGTTTTAATGCATCTCCTTTTAACAATGTATGCTGGATGTTGGACCGATGCTTACAATATGTGATTCCACTTTCCGTCAGCTGTCCCTGCACAAGAACGGAGACTTCTTTCATAATATCCCCGATTTCAAATATGTCTTCCTGCAGTTCCATATGTCCGGATTCTATCTTACTCATATCCAGCACATCGTTCACAAGCTCGATCAGATGCCTCGTGGATATCTCGATTTTATCTACCGAATCTTTTAGCTTCTCCTGATCTTCCCAGTTCTTCTTTATCATCTGGATCATTCCAAGTATTCCATTGATCGGAGTCCGAAGATCATGGCTCATACGGTTCAAAAATTCTGTCTTTGCCTTGCTTGCCAGATCCGCTTTTTTATAGGCAATCTGCAGCTGCTTTTTCTCTCTTTCATCTTTTTCATGGAACTCTGAATTATCCTTAAAAAGAATCATTCCATGAATCACGGTACTTTCCCATCCCGTCTTAACATCATACATCGTATCCTGGGACATAAGCACTGTCTTTTGCATCCAGATTTTCTGGCCGTTCTTTGCTCTTTCCAGATATTCTACTGTTACCTGTTTGTTTCCTGACTTGAAACGTTTGATCAGACTTGCCGAGGTATCGACAATCTTATAATTTTCCAGAGTATCTTCTGTTACATATGCGCTTCGTTCTTTGCAGTATTCATCATAAGAACACGGAAGCTCTATATCCATTTCAAAGCTTCTGCGTTCTTTGTAATAGAAGATCTTTTCCAGTGTATCCTGCGTAAGATTGACCATATATATCGCCTCTGCCGTCTCCATCAAAGCTTCCACATAATTACTGTTTTCAAGAATGGACTGTTTCATCTGTTCATAATATTGCTCCAGCTGCTTCTTTTCATCCTTCAGCATCTGTTCCTGACTGTGAAATACTTCAAATCCAACAATAAAATGATGTAAAAGCCCGTCAGCTGTCTGATCCAGATAGAGAATTGTAATTCTTCCACGCTGGCTTTCTCCATCTTTTTGTGAAAAATATGGTATCTCTATTACATTTTCTTCTTTTGTCAGTTTGTTATTCAGATGTGGAATCTGAAGTCGTTCCCACATATCACGCCTGCTGGTATCTTCTGATAATTCCTGTACCATCTGTTCGACCGCACCGGAATAACTTCCGTCTTCTGCAAGGAAGAAGGAATCCTCCGCACGAAGCACATAGTACTGATCCTGCAGTGCATCACAGTACAGACAATCCGAAAAACGAAAACCTCTTTTCTTAACTTCGCTTAAAAATTGAAGATTCAATTTTCTTTTATCGGCTGCCTCTTTCATCTTTGCCTGATTCTTATCTACATACATATTCTTATCGGCATAGCGGAACAGATTCCTCATCGTACAGTCTTCAAAATCCGCAGAAAGTGCATAACCAACCGCATAACTGATCGGCATCTCCGGATGTTCCCTGGAATATCCGGCCATCTCGGTCCGGATTTTTTCTAATATCTTTTTTACGGCTGCATGATCGACATCTTTTAAAACCGCAATGAATTCATCTCCGCCGTCCCTGCCTGCAAAATATTCTTCCGGCAGAGATTTCCTTAACTGTACGGCAAAGGAGCGGATATACGCATCTCCTTTTTCATGCCCAAGCCTGTTATTAATGATACGCAGATTATTCAGGTCAAATACGCACAATGCGACTGAGCCGTTTTCACACTCCGGTACTTCTCCTTCCAGGATTTCTTCACACCGGTTCTTATTCGGAAGCCCGGTTGCCTCATCCAGATAGACCTTTTTCTTAAGTGCCTTATTCTGCGCCGCATATTTTACAGCTTTGATCAGTTCATATCCCAGCAGACAAATCAGCCCGATGATATCTGCAATGACAATCTTCTCAAGCCGGTCCAGTGCCGATGCATTCTTCTGCGAATATTTTTCTGCCAGTCCGGTTGCCTCATCACAGACTCCGAAGAATTCTTCGCTTTTATCTATGATATCCGTATTTTCATAACCTTGTTCACGAACCAGGATAATTTCTTTTTTCAGCTCCTGAAAATCTTTATCCAGTTCTTCCATCTTATTTTGAAATGCTTTGTCATTCAGTCTTACAAGATCCAGCTCATCACTTCCGTATCTTAATCCTTCTATGAAAGAGGCTACCGATGCAATCATCTCATCCTGCGGTTCTTTTGCATCCTCCAGCTTGATGATCTGCTGGGTCTTTCCCCGGACCAGGCCTGCATAATTCACCACTCGCGCCGTCCCTTGTATCTTACTGACCAGAATCATGATCGTCAAAAACAGGGCGATCAGAATCACTGTTAAAAGCATCATCAGCATTCTTACTACTTTAGAAATCTTACTGTCTTTACTTTTCATAACCACCTTCACTCCATATATCCTGTTATCTGATATTTCACATCTTCCATAACAGATTCTTATCTTATAATAATATCTCTGTTTTATACATTTTGCAATTTCCTCTTTGGTAATATGATAATACAAAATCAGATACAAAAACTTGCAAATGCATGATAATAAAAAAGTGGACAGGCACCTTTTTCAGGAACCTGTCCACTTTTTTTATTTTCTTTTCCGTATATTCACCTGTTATATCTTATGCAGTCCGAAATCTATTTTTTATATTCAACCTCAAATGATCCAAGTTCATATCCATGAACCCTTCCCTTTATATCTCTGGATACAAGCTCTACTTTCTGTTCAAGATGTTCACTATATACTCTTGTTGTCAGAACCGTTTCCCCGTTATTAATGAATATCTCAATGGCTGATGTATCCGAAAAGATGGTAATATCCGAAAGCTCTTCCACCTTAGCAAAGCGCTGCTTTCTTCCACGTCCGCTTTCTCCCATCGATAAGGTAAAAAGCCCGTCCTTCCAGCTTATTGTAACATCTTCACGAAGCTTAAGCTCTAGATTTTTTGCTTCTTCCACGTCAAGTCTCAGTTCAAAACAGCAGTCCGCAGGCGCCCACTTTGTAAATGCTTCCAGCTCGCAGGTAAATGCATTTTTACGCAGATCTTTCATCTCCTTTAATGGATGCTGTAAGATCTTTCCATCCTTCCATTCCAGTTCTCTTGGCATGGTAAGTGCATGGATCCAGTCATATGCAACCGTTGCATCATTATCATAATCTGCATCCGGAATCCCCATCCAGCCAATCAGAATTCTTCTACCAGCTTCATCTGCAAATGTCTGTGTCGCATAGATGTCAAATCCTTTGTCAAATTCCTGGAATTTTCCAAAGCTGTATGATTTGTTCTTCAGGTCAAACTCTACCGGAAAATATCCACACTGGTACACATTCTGGTAATCATATCCCTTCTGATCTACTCCCTGTGGACAGCATGTCATAATCTGCTGGCCGTCAATCTCAAACAGATCCGGGCATTCCCACATATAGCCAAATGGTTTTGCTGTCCGCACCGTATCGTACCATTTCCAGTTTTCCAGATCGTCGGAACAAAACAGAAGTGCACAGCCATCAGATTCCGCATCACGGCCTCCCTGGATCATATAATAACGGTCGTCTTTTTTATAGATTTTTGGATCTCTGACATGCTTGGACATATTCACCGGATAATCATCATTGGTCATTACAAGCTTCTTGTATGCAATATTCTTTCCATCTGGACTGAATACGTGAATCGTATTCTGTTCCCGTCCATTCATGATATAATCATAATCTTTATCCCAGAGTTTTACATTTCCTGTGTAAAAATAGTGAATTCCATCTTCACAGGTATAGGCTGATCCGCTATATACACCGTCTCTGTCCCATTCTTCGTCCGGATAAAGGAACGGCTCTTCTTCTTTATAATGAATCCAGTCCTTTGTTGTGTAATGTCCCCAAAGCTTCGTTCCCCATCCGGCAAGAAATGGTGTATATTGGAAATAAATATGATTCACACCCTGAAATTCACACAGACCATTCGGATCATTCATCCAGCCTGTCGGCGGCATCATATGAAAGTGAAGTCTGTTTTTATCTTTTTTTACATTCTCCCTCATACTTTCATGCTTCGGATATTCTGTTAAATATGTCTCTTTGTTCATCTGTTCCTGTCCACCTTATCCTTACACGATTTCAGCCATCTTATCATTTTTTGCAATATGTTTTTCTTCTGTTTTGATAGTCTTTCCTTCCGGAAGCTCTGTGAAGATAACGAGAATCTCCGGAGAGTATCCATGCTTCTTCACCAGGTCGATGTCAAATCTGATAAGTGCTTCTTCTGCTGTTACTTCCTGTCCTTCTTTTACAAGTGTCTCAAATCCTTCACCGTTCATATTGACGGTATCTACTCCGCAGTGAATCAGGATCTCTGCTCCATCTGCAGTTGTAAGTCCGATTGCATGTCCGGTTGGATATACGAGTGATACGGTTGCCTTACATGGTGCCATAACTGTTCCGTCTTCCGGAAAGATAACGACACCGTCTCCAAGTACCTTGTTTGCAAATGTCGGATCTGTCGATGCTTCGATATCTTTTACTGTTCCTTCTGCTGCTGCATAGACTGCACCAGGCTCTTCTGTAATAACTGCCTTTGTTGTATCATTTTCTTTTGTATCGTTCTTTTTGTCATTTTTATTCTTATCCGGTGCTGACCACATTTTTCCAAAGATGACTGTACATACAAATCCAATCGTAATCGCGATTGCATGTGCAATGATGTAGTTAATGTACCCGTGATGTGCCGGATTAGCAATTGCCATTCCAGGAAGTGCAGTTGTACCGAATCCAAGAGCAGTAAGCTTTGAATAGTATACATATGCACCTGCAACTGCACCACCGATACATCCACCGATCAGTGGAAACTTGTAACGTAAGTTTACTCCGAAGATTGCCGGTTCACTGATACCAAATAATGTCGAGCAGAAACTTGGAATACAAAGCTCTCTGGCTTTTAAGTTCTGCCAGTTCAGGGCAAGATAACCAAGTACCGCACCACTTTGTCCAAATAAAGCTACAGACATCAGTGGATTTAAAAAGTTTGTTCCTGTCGATGCAATAAGCTGTGCTTCTACCGCACCGATAATATGATGAAGACCTGTGATAACTACGATCTGCTGAACTCCGGCAAATAACGCATACCCGAATGCTCCCAGATGTTCTGTACTCCACATCAGTCCGTCTGTGATTCCATTAGAAAGAATTCGTCCTGCCGGACCTACAAGTGTAAAAAGTAATACCGTAGAGATAAATACTGTCAGCATTGGTGCAACCAGAAGCTTGATTACATCCGGAATTACCTTATTGAAGAATTTATCCAGTTTTGCAACTACAAATCCCATCATAAGCGCGATGATGATTCCTCCCTGGAATCCTACCATCTCAATCTTCAGTCCGAACAGACGGATAACTTCTATATCAACGGTTCCCTGTGCAGCCTGGTAAGCATTGGCAAGAGAACTGTCTAACATGATTGCTCCGATTACCATACCAAGAACCGGATTCCCGCCAAATCTTTTTACAGCTGAATAGCATACTGCCATTGGAAGGATTGCAAAGATACCTGTAGACGCAAGACTTACCAGCCGGTTGATCGCATATAAGGTATCATGTGTCTTTACTACTTCAAGTCCGCCAAGGACACTTGTAATTCCCATCAGAAGGGCTGCTGCAAGAAGTGCCGGCATGATTCCGATAAATACATCAGATAACGCTTTGATCACTGCCTGAAGTGGATTCTGCTTCTTCGCACTTTCTTCCTTCAGATCTCCCAGTGACATATTCTGTGTATTCGTATACTCGGCAAATACCTCATATACATCATTCACTGTTCCAGCTCCCAGAATCAGCTGTAACTGATTACCTGCTATGAACGCACCTTTTACTTTGTCGATATCTTCCAGTTTTTCAATATCTGCAAGATCATTATCTTTCAATACGATCCTGAGCCTGGTTGCACAGTGTGCTGTTCCCTGGATATTATCCATTCCACCAATATTGGCTACGATCTGTTTTGATATTTCCAGATACTCATTGTTCTTTCCCATTTCTCTTCTCCTTGTATTATTTTGTTTTGGAACCGGTTCCGTTCCTATGTTTTTATTATATACATCAGCTTTTGTATGTCAACACAAAACGTCACTGCAATTTCATTTTTGGAAACGGTTCCAAAAATCAATATCAAAATTTGTCTATATTGCACAAAAGCGGGTCTGTCCAATTGACAGATCCGCCTGATTCTCAGTTCTCTTTTACACTTTTTCTTTCTATAATTTCATACGGGTTGACCTGAAGCGGGCTTACCGGCTTTCCTAAAATCATCTGGATCATAGACTCCGCACTGATCTCCCCCCAGTTCTTCCAGTCAAATTTTACAGTCGTAAGTGGCGGCTGTAACAGTTCTCCTGCTTCATAATCGCCAAATCCTACCACGGATACTTCTTCCGGTATCCGTATACCTTTCTCTGACATTACTTTGTACACACCAAATGCGATACGGTCTGTTGCACATACGACTGCCGCCGGTGTCTTCATATGATCTACAAATTTCTGTACATTTTCAATTGCATTTTCATAAAAGAACGTTGTCTCTATGACTTCTTTTGGCTTTTTCTCACAGGACATAAGTCCATCGATCACTCCATGGCGTCGTTCTCCTCCTACTGCCGGGTCATCTTCCGATACCCAGAGCATATAAATCTCCTTGAACTTACGTTGTCCGATATAATTACCCACCGCATATCCTGCATTGTAATCATCATTAATGACAGAATTTTCTCCCGGGAAGCGTTGTCCAAGAAACAGGATTGGAATTTTTAACTTCTTTACTGCTTCTTCGTATTCTTTTGTGCTTCCCGTCGCAAGAATCATAATTCCATCTACATTCATATTCTTCAGCCGTTCGATACAGCGTATTTCTTCTTCGATATCATTTTCCGTATGCATGATAAGAGGCGTATAATCATTTTTCTTAAGATAGGCAACGATTACTTCTACAAGTCTCGGTGTTGTTACCGAGTTAAATCCAGGTACCGTAAGTCCTATGATCCGGCTCTCTTTTGCATTCAGCCTTGCAAACAGATTCGGCTCATAATTATTTTCTTCGATGATTTTTTTTATCTTCTGGGCCGTTGCATCTTTGACGCTTCCCCCGTTCAGATATCTTGATACAGTACTTTTTGCCACACCGGACATCTGGGCTATATCATTTATTGTCAGTTTTTTTTCCAAATTATTTTCCCCCATAGTGTCTATTTCGAACCTGCTTACAATACAGAAAACTTCTTCCGAACACATGTCAAGTCAAAATGTCTTAATATGTATTATACTCTTCTTTGAAATTCCCTGTCAATTTATCTCCTGTCTGAAATATAGGATTTATACAAAGAACCTGCCACTGGAAACTTCTCTTGCATACTATGGCAGCTAAAAAACCGGAATCCTGTTCGTGAATTCCGGTTTTTCTTTATTCTCTGTCCATATTTCTAAAAGAAGTTTGCGTCTTCCTCTTCTCTGTATGGAAATGTGATTACATATTCATATATTTGTGTACGGTTGCTGCTACTGCACCTTTTCCTGCGATCATCTCGCGGAACATTCCTTCGATCTTTTCTCCGATTCCTGCTTTATAAAGATCGGTAAAGAAGATTCTTTCATTTGAAAGGATTGGTCTTAACTGGTCTTTTAAGCTGTCTGGCTGTCCAATGACTACATCCTTTAACATCTCCGGAATCTCAACATTCATCGGATCTGGTGCCAGTTCATATGCATTGCCCTGGTCATCTGTTGCAAGCATATATCTGAGCCATCCTGCAATTCCAAGAGGGATTGCTGTAAGGCGTGATGCGTCACCATATTTTGCCACATATGCTTTTACAGTCTCTCCAAAACGTACGCCAACCCCCTGGGATACGTCTACTGCCAGACGGATGTTGGTATCTCCCAGATATTCATTCGGGAAGCGGTCATTAAAAAGTTCATCAACAAATTCCTGTGGTGAAAGGATCTTCGGATCTGGTACTACCGGAAGTCCTTCATCGTATGCAACCATGCGGGCCATCTTCATCATGTCTGCATTGGTATTGAGCATATGTGCAAATAATTCTTCACCAAGTACTACTCCGATCGGACCTGTTGCAGAATGTACCGGATTAAGGCATACGGTTACTTTCATACGTTCTGACATATTGACTGTCTCTCTGTCAGCCAGATATACACCGAATCCTTTTTCAAGCTCCGGACGTCCGTTCGGGAAGCTGTCCTCAATTACAAGGTACTGTGGTTTTTCTGCATTGGCAAATGGTGCAATATATGTACGTTTTCCTGTCACTACAGGCTGGATGTCTTCTACCCCAAGCTTCTCAAGATCTGCTGCAATCTGCTCGCTTGGACGTGGTGTGATCTTATCGATCATCGTCCATGGGAATGCAATGGTCTTTTCATCACTTACATATTCTACGAATCCCGCGTCTACGAATCCTGCTTCTTTCCATGCTTCCGTCATAGTCAGCACAGATTTTCTAAGTCCTGCGCCATTCTGGGAACAGTTATCCATAGACACCAGTGCCAGTGGGTATTTTCCTTCTTTATATCTTTCATATAACATTGCTGTCAGAACTGCCATAGCTCCAACTGCTTTGTCCGGTCCGTTTTTAACATCTGCTTCTACATATGGAAGCCATGTGCCGTCTGCCTTCTGTAATGCATATCCTTTTTCTGTGATGGTAAATGATACCAGCTTTAAAGACGGGCTTTTGAAGATCTCTTTCAGACGGTTCCACTGTTCCGCATCGGAAGACTGTGCCTTTACAGCCTCTGCAAGTGATCCAACTACTTTATAATCTCTGGTTCCGTCTCCGTTAAGGATTACGCTCAGTCCCAGATTATCATGTGGTCTGTAGATCTTGTCTACAACATCATAGTCAAATGTCTCTACACAGGTGATACCTCTGTCCATCGCGCCTTCTTCCAGAAGTCCATCTGCGATTCCGCCGATGAAGATACGGAATATATTACCAATTCCAAAGTGTACCCATTCTGGTTCTTTTACAGCTTTTGCAGATACTGCCTCTACATCATATCCCGGCAGTCTGATCCCTGCTTTTTCCCATGCTTCACGATTCTTGATACCTTCCAATGTTAATTTCATGCTATGACCTCCATCATTTTTCATTTCTTATCCTTGTTCTTTTTCCTTGTTTTTTCTCGTTACACTTTTTATGATCTAGTCTCTATACTTTTGATTGTGTCTTAACTGTAAGTTCAGTATATCCCTTTCTTTTAAATGTTTCTATTGACAATTCAGCAAAATATCCCATTATTTTTTTGTGCATTTTTACCATTTTATCCATACAACATTGATTTTTACATCATTTCATACTAAAATCACATTATAGCTTTTGATTGCATTGTAATCATAAGATATCTTTTATCTTTCAAATATTTTTGGAATATTTATAACCGGATCATCTAAAAAGGATTCATACATTTATACGAAAGAAAGAATATAAAGAGAAGAGGAATCTTATATGAATAAAAAAGGAATGTCTACTATTAATTTAAAAAAGATAAACCGTTCCCGCGTTTATCAATATATCTACAAAACTCATACTACATCCAAACAGCAGATCGTACAGGATCTGCAGATGGGACTGTCTACCGTCAGCCAGAACCTGAGTCTTTTAGAAAATGAAGGACTGATTGAACGGAATGGTTACTTTGACTCAACCGGCGGACGTAAAGCCCAGGCTATCCGTATTGTTCCGGATTTCCGCATTGCAATCGGTATCGGTGTGTTAAAAGATATGTTCCATATCACTTCTGTTGATCTGTATGGCAATGTAATGTGTACGGATACGATTCTTCTTACTTATTCTAATACGCCGGAATACTACCAGAAGGTAACAGATAACATCAAGGCTTTTATTCAAAATAATCACTACGAACCAGAGAAGATTCTCGGTATATCCATTGCAACCCAGGGAACCACTTCTCCTGATAATACACGTGTAATGTATGGAGATATCATGCACAATACAGGAATGAATATCACAGATTTTTCCAGATATCTGCCTTATGCATGTCATCTGGAGCATGATTCGAAAGCCGCCGCTTTCCTGGAATTATGGAACCATCCGGAACTTGACAGTGCCATCGTCTACCTGTTGAATCCAAACCTTGGAGGGGCCGTGATCACTGACCGTAAGATTCATCACGGTATCTCTATGCACAGTGGTTCTCTTGAACATATGTGTATCAATCCGGATGGTCCGCTGTGCTACTGTGGAAGCCGTGGATGCCTTGAAACTTATTGTTCTGCCAGCGCACTTTTACAGGCCGCAGGTCTGTCTGCAAAGGAATTCTTTGAACAACTCCGAAGGAAAGAATCTCCACAGATCCTGCAGCTTTGGAAAGATTACCTGAACCATCTGGCTTTCGCCATGAAGAACCTAAATATGATCATTGATGCTCCGGTTATCCTAAGTGGATATCTTGCTCCTTATTTTATAGAAGAAGACATCGACTATTTGTTAAAATACATCAACTCCTCTTCTATCTTTGCACTGAAAAAAGAGCAGATACTGATCGGCACACGCGGACAGTACACGCCGGCAATCGGTGCTGCGTTATTCTACGTTGACCGATTTATCCAGCATGTGTAGAGCACCTTACAAATACATGGCAAAAAAATCTGTCTATGATCCAATGTCATAAAGATACGAATGACATTGGATCATAGACAGATTTTTATTTTCTTCTTTTCCTTCTATCCGCAATATTTTGCGATTGTAGCAATGACGCGCTCTATTTTCAAAGGTTTTGCCAGATGTGCATTCATTCCGGCTTCCATACTTTTCTTTGCATCTTCTTCAAATGCATTTGCAGACATTGCAATAATCGGTATCTTATCTGCATCCGGCCTGTCCATGGCACGGATACACCTGGTTGCAGTAAGCCCGTCCATCTTCTAATTTACTCATCTGAAGAAGTCCCAGAATTCCATTTAACGGAGTCCGGATATCATGTGACATTCTGGATAAGAAACTGGTCTTGTCCGCATTCGCCCTTTCTGCTTCTTCTTTTGCAGCTCTTAATTCTTCCCTGCTCTTTTCCAGGGCATCAAACGACTTTATCACAACAATATTAATGACTACAAATGCACACAAAAATGCAATTATCAATACAACGGTCATCGGTGCAATATTAGCATTCGCAGTATTCACAGGATACGTTACGCCTATCCTGTATCCCTTGTACCGCTCACTAACCATGTAGCTCTTCATATCATCCAAATCTGTCGCTCCATAATAACGGCTGCCCGCTGTCTTCTCTGTATGTATAATTGTATCATCACCGGTATCTTCCACCAGATACGTTGTAATAATATCCGTATATGGCATCTTATCTATGAAGTCTTCGATTCCTTTTCCTCTTTATCCCTTCACATTCCTTTATACTGCACTACTTATTATTTTATCAAATTTTTTTCTTCCTTTTCCATTATATTTTTCGTATACCTCCACCAAGCACCGCAGGACATTACTCTTTTTCCATCCGCTTTAATTCCGGCAGTACTGTGCAGAGCATCGTAATAAAGCAGATACTTCCACCAATCACATTCGATACCGGTTCAGCAAGAAATACCCCATCCATCCCCATATGTAACGCATATGGCATCAGATAAGTCAATGGTACCACGATGAATACTTTCCGAAGCAGCGAGAAAAAAATCGCATGCTTCTTTTTATTCAACGACTTGAACACCGTCTGTCCCATATATTGAAGATCCATGAAGATAAATGCTGCAAAATACTGCTTTAATGCCGGAACTGCATCTTTTATAAGAGATGCATCTGAACTAAAAATTCTGATCAGTACATCTGGTATCAGAATGATTACACTCCACATAACAAGCGTATATCCAATGATCATAATCCCTAATACCATTCCTGCTTTCCTAACTCTCGCCGGCCGCCTTGCACCGTAATTATAGCTTAAGATTGGAGAGGTTCCTTCATTGATCGCATAGATCGGAGTCTCCACAAGCTGACGTACGCTCGATACAATCGTCATAACCGATATATAGATATCTCCTCCCGTAACAGAGAGCACATTATTATAACAAATGGTAACCAGACTATTCGTAAGCTGCATGATAAACCCTGCCATTCCAAGGCTTACAATGTTCTTCGCATAACCGGTACATTCTGCTATCTCATGTTTATGCAAAAACCGTACTTTCATCTCCGCTTTTCCTGTCAGAAACCAAAGAACGAAGAGTGCAGATAACGTCTGTGATAATACGGTCGCTATAGCAGCGCCACGCACTCCTAATCCCAGTACAAATATAAACAATGGATCAAGCAGAAGATTGGCAACCGCTCCGATTGCAACCGAAAACATTCCCATGGTAGAGTATCCCTGCGCATTAATAAATGGATTCATACCAACTGCGATCATAGAAGGCAGAGTACCGATCAGATAGATCATGATATACGGATATGCATATTCAAGCGCATCCGAAGAGGCTCCGAACAGTACCAGTACCGGACGTGCGAACAACATTCCAAGTACCATCAGAATCAACGCACTGGCACAGACCATAGAAAAAGACGTATTCATGATCTGAACCGCCGCTTTTTCCTCTTTCTTACCTCTTTCTATTGAAAATAACGGAGCACCGCCTCCACCGAATAAATTCGCAAATGCTGTAATAATCACAACCAGCGGAAAACAGATTCCAACTGCTCCAAGTGCCGCCGTTCCCACATGTGGAATACGTGCGATATAAATACGGTCAACAATGTTATATAATAAATTCAAGATCTGGGCCACAAGCATCGGAAGTGCAGCTCCAAGAATATTCCCCGTCACGGTTCCGTTTTCGAAATCAATTCTTTTCATTTGTTACTAATTCCTTTTCTTCATACATAGGTCTCGCTTCCGGTGCCGCACCGAGCAGTTCAGAAAGTGTCATTCCATAAGCAAACTGAATCATCGCTCCTTCGAGCATTCCCGGTGCCATCTGATTGAACATCTCAACTGCCAGCGGTTCTGCGACAATCGCCATCGAAGAGCAGTTCACCTGCTTTCAGCAATTTTTTAGAATCGATAATATATTTATCCGACTGTAGTTTTTTTTGTGTTTCCGACTGATATAGTTCTTTATCGATCTGCCCATTCCCCTCAAGCAGGATCTGTTCTTCTTTTGTGATTTTCCGGAGCTCGTCGATAATCTGTGTCCGCATTTATCTTCTCCACACACAATCCCTGTTAATTTCATCAAGGCTCGTCACACCACACATTTTCATCGTGTCTTCCAGCTCTGTTCCTATTTTTTCAATATAAGACTTCACGCCTTCTTCTGCGCCTCCGTAAACAGCCGTCACAAATGGTCTTGCAATGATCACCGCATCTGCACCTAATGCCAGTGCTTTGAATACATCCACACCACTGCGGATTCCACCATCTACAAATATCTTCATGGAATCCCCTACTTCCAGCGCAATCTCTTCCAGCACTTCTGCTGTTGCCGGACACTGATCCAGTACACGGCCGCCATGGTTTGATACTACTATTGCAGATGCACCTGCTTCTTTTGCTTTCAATGCCCCTTTGACTGTCATAACACCTTTCACGATAAATGGGGTTCCTGCCATCTTTACAATCTGACGGAGTTCTTCTACTGTCTTGCTTCCTGCCGGCGGCTGCATGTTTTTAAGAAACGGAAGTCCTGCCGCATCAACATCCATTGCCACTGCAAATGCTTTCGATTCATGCACCATCTCCATCTTCTCTGCAACTGTATCAATGTTCCATGGTTTTACCGTTGGAATTCCGATTCCATCCGCTTTCTGAATCGCTTTTGTCGCTGCAACCATCACATTACTATCTGTGCCATCTCCGGTAAATGCCGCAATTCCATACTTTGCACAGGCAGACACCAATATATCATTATATGCCACATCATCCAGGCAGTCTCCGTAATGTAATCCTACCGCACCAACCGGTCCGGCAAAAAATGGATATTGAAATTTCTTGCCAAAGAGCTCCAGTGATGTATCTACCGGTTTATTCTCAGCGATTGTATCCATTTGTACACGGATTTCTTTCCATTTATCATAGTTACGGATAGCCGTATCCCCAATTCCTTTGGAACCAGGTCCCGGCATCTGATTCTTACATGCACGTCCGTTGCACTCTGGACAGGCTTTGCAATAATTTCCAATACGTGTTCTTGCATTTTCGATGCATTCTTTGTAATTCATGTTCTTTTCTCCTCTCGTATTTCTACTTCTCTTTTTTCTTCCACTCTCTTAACATCTTCCACAGTTTCTGCATGGATGACATCTATATTTCTTTAGTTTTGGATACCACTCCTGGATTTCCGGCAGCTTTTCCCCGGTTATCCACTCTTTCATTCCATAATGATCCGAAACGATAACTTTATCCCCATTCCACTCAATCTCCAGTGGATAAAGTGTAATATTTTCAGGATCCATGCAGTTCTGATGAAACCTTGGCGAAAATACTTCTTCTCCCCAGGATACGGTCTGGTCGATTGTTCGGATACGAATGTGTTTCTCACTAATATATGAAATTTCTGGTTTCTCTGCACAATGACATTTTTCAGGTATTTTATTTTTATAAGCGGAAAGTATTCCTATCGGAGTTTTGATCATTTCAGCCTTTTCCATCCTAATATCCGATCTCCTTCAGAATCCGGTCAACAAGTCTCGCATTTTTCACGGAAAATTCTTCTGTAACTACAGGCATCTCATTTTCTGCAATACATCTTCCGAATTCTTCTATTTCCAGACGGTAATTCTGTGGGACTTCTATCGTCTTTGCTTCTTCCTGCCCATCTGTATGATGGATTGTGTAGCTTAATTCTCCGTCTCCATTAAATGCAAACTTCGTTCCTGTAATGCTTCCCTTCGTTCCATCTATCTCCAGACGGTCAAGTCTCCTGTCCTGATCTGTTGCAAGCGTCATGCCACAGGTGAATGCTGCTTTCTTTCCATCTGCAAATTCCAAGACCACAGAAGTCAGCTTATCGACCTTTTCTTCCGAAAATATTGCAGAGGCTTTGACTTTCTCCGGTTCTTCATTCAAAAGTCCCAGCGTCAGACTTGTGCTGTACACTCCCAGGTCATAGGTACATCCGCCCAGAGTCTCGCGTCTCATACGGATATTCTTTTTATTGTAATCCGAAGTAATGAACGCAGAATCTATATAACGGACTTCTCCTATCGTTCCTTCTTCTATCTCTTTCTTAATTGCTGCAATGTATGGACTATGCTGATATGCAAAAGCTTCCATAAGATGCACATGATTCTCTTTCGCTGTGTCAAATAATTCTTTTACCGCTTTTTCACACGGTGCAAGCGGCTTCTCACAGAGTACATGTTTACCGCTTTTCATGGCCTTCACAGCCCATTCATAATGCAATGTATTCGGCAGCGCGATGTAGACTGCTTCTACTTCCATATCCTCTAACAATTCTTTATAACTTCCATATACTTTTTCAAATCCAAACTCTTCTTTGAATTGTTCTGCTTTTCCTATATTTCTTCCGGCAATCGCATATAATTCACAGTTTTCTGCCTGAAGCATTCCCGGAATGGTACAGCTTCTGGCAATTCCGGCGGTTCCTATCACGCCCCATTTGATTTTTTTCATTGTTTCACGCCTCGCTTTGTTTGTATGTGATAAGTTTATTCTAGCACTTTTGAAACCATTATCCTACTCTAAAGTGGTCGAATTCAACCACTAAAAAACACCCCTATATACCATTATACCATGTGCAAATATTCAACTATTTTACTACTTATTATATCAGTTTCTCTCTGATAATAGATATAAACATTTTATATTTTTCATTTTAGAATCGCTTTTCACATTCCGCTTTTTCTTTACTAAAGAAATGGATTTGTGTTATACTTTATTCAAGAATACTGATAAGCTATGGGAGGGAAGCGACTATGCAAAATCCAGTTCCTGACGAAAGATATTCTGTGGCAGATGAAGCCATCCTGGGCGCTTTTTTTAAACTAATAAAGAAAAAAACTCCTGACCAGATCACTGTATCCGATATCACAAAAACAGCTGGTATCGCGAGAAGCACTTTTTATAATCATTATCAGGACATCCCCTCTCTTGTATCTGCTGTTGAAGAAAAGACGATCCATGATGTTTTCTCCATAATGGAAAAATTTCATCCTGAAAATGACCGCGATATCTGTCAGTCCTATTTTTTGACGATCTGCCGCTATACAATGGAAAATCCTTTTCTTTCCAGTCTTCTGAGTACACCTCACGGGAATGATCTATTCGAAAAAATGCTGACTATGCTTCATCACTATGTCACCGCTACTACCTCCAGTGCCAGACCCGGCAGACATACAAAAGAGGAAATATCTTACGTGATCACCTGTGCGATCGGCAGTACGATCGGTGTCCTTCACAAATGGACAAGGGATAATTTTGATCTTGCACCAGAAGTAATTGCAGGAATTCTGACTCAGATTTTCCTGTCTGGCATGCTGCCTCTTTTATCCTGAGTGTCCTGCATATAAACAGCATAGCAAAACCCGTCTGAGCAATTCACTCAAACGGGTTTTTATTATGCCTGTGGCTCGTCGATCAGGACATCCTGTCTCCTGATTTTCTTTGTCGTGCTGCGTATAAACGGATTTTTCCGGATCACCAGACCTGTAATACGACGGTAGGTCGGCTGATTTTTATTGTATTCATCCAGAAATTCCTGAAGCTGTGAACGAATCATCTCCGTATCCAGTGCCTTTGCCTCCACAACTGCCTGTTCCGGATAAATTCGGGCTGTAAGACCATTGTCCTCACCTGTTACAATAACTTCACCCACAAGCGGATTCAGTGCAAGCTTGTTCTCGATTTCTTCCGGAGATACATTTTCTCCATTGGATAGAATGATCAGATTTTTCACCCGGCCATTAATAAAGAGATATCCATCTTCATCCATATAACCCTTGTCGCCAGTATGCAGCCAGCCATCTTTCAGTGTTTCAGCTGTCTCGTCCGGCATCTGATAATACCCTTTCATAACACTTGTGCCTTTTACCAGAATCTCACCATTTTCAAATCTTATCTCCACATTCTCAAGTGGTCTTCCACTAGAACCCGGCTTATGATTTTCCGGCGTATTATTACTGATAACAGGAGAACATTCCGACATGCCATATCCTTCCAGAATCTGAACACCATACTCTGCAAAACGATCAATATAGTACGGATCCAGATGTGCGCCACCGGTAAAAATCGTCTGCAGTTTTCCACCGAAAACTTTTTCTGCAAGAACTACCTTCGGGATTTGTGGATCAGCTGCTGACAGTCTCTTATAAATTGTTTCAATCATCATCGGAACCATGAGCATGATATCGGGTTTAAAAATGCTCATATTTCTGACCATATGAAGCAGAGAGTCATTAATACAGATAGTTGCTCCCTGAGAAAAACCTTTCAGCCAGTCCATGACAAGACAGAATGCATGATGGATTGGAAGTACACTGAGCATGGCAGTTCCGGGTTCTGCTGAAATCTTAACTGCCTCAACATTGGATGCCAGATTATTCTGTGTCAGCATAACCCCTTTGCTCTTTCCTGTCGTTCCGGACGTAAAGATAATCGTCGCAATATCTTCTGCTGACGGGCAGGAAGCATCTGCTGATGCGTTAATTCCTGTGTTTCTCAGCTCATTGATACTGTACACGCCTGAAGGTACATCCTCCACCTCTTTCTGAAGCATCCATACTTTCTGGAGTTTCGGACAGTTTGCAAGGAACGCTTCCAGATAAGGTCTGTGTTTCGGACTTAAGAAGAGTGCTTCAGAATCGGATCGGTTTATCAGATCGATCAGTTCTTCACATGGGAGTGCTGCGTCCAGCGGCACCGCTGTAATACATCCTGTAATAATTCCCAGATAACTTTCGATCCATTCTACAGAACTGGTTCCGATCAATGCAATATGCTTTCCTGCAAAGTCTTCTGCAAGAAGTCCTTTTCTGGTGGAAATCACGTTTCTCAATATTTCGCTGTAACTTCTCTCCAGAACTTCTTTCCTGTTAAGCCATTTTACTGCTTTGACTTCGCCAAATTTCTGTACACTTTCTTCTAATATATCCCTGATCAGCATGTTTTTCTCCTCCTTCACTTTTCTGCGGACAACAGCTTCATTCTTACTGAAGCTCCTCCAGAAGCTTAAGCGCCTCTTCAAGAGTTGTAATTTGGGTCACTTCGGTTTCCTCAAGTTCAATGTCAAAGGTATCCTCAAGCTCTCCCAGAAAAGACATGAAATCCAGAGAAGTGAATCCCAGATCCTCACGGAATCTCATTTTCCCCGTCATCTCCTCCGGTTTCACTTTGCTGTACTGCGCTACAATATTTTTAAATTCCATTTCCTGATTCATCTCATATCCTCCTGTTATTTTTGATTTCTATACCTGTTCCATAATCTCGCCGATGCTCATATCCGGCTCTGCGATCCCCTTAAAAAGAATACGCATCATATAATAATAAAGCAGTTCCATGTCATGCTCTTCCAGATGAGCAGTCTGATAATGATAGGAGAAGTTCATGCCGCCATCATCAGTATGAGATACGGTCAGATACATTTTTTTGGTTGCGGCACCATTTGCAAACCATTTGGCATGCTGACGAACAGTCCCAAGCATTTCATTCTCCACCTTCACCGGCATTGGCTGATAGGTCAGATAGCAGCTTTCATAACTGGTATGCTCCGGTGTATGATATCTTTTTCTCATCTCATCCACAATAAATGCCGGATCATAATTGCTGTGCATATAAATTCGATTCTGCATATTCTGGATTTCATAAGCTGCCGAAAGAAAATCTGTCTCCGGTGAGATCACTGTTCTGCACGGAAACATAATGGTTCTGCTTCCCCCTGAAGTCCATTCGTCATGGGTAGAACGTCTGGATATAAAATTCTGGATCGTAATATCTTCCTGTCCGTTATTTACTTTTGACAGATAAGTACGAATACCAAGCAGAAGCAGATTCGTCATGGAAAGTTGATGATTCATACAGAAATCCATCAGGTTCTGTGTCGCATACGGTTCCAGATGATAATCCTTTACTGCAACAAACAGCTCGTTCATTTCAATATCAGAAGCACGAAGCTTTGGATCTCCATGACGTTTTCTTGCTCCCTCCAGTACAGACGGTCCCTGTATATCAGAATATAACGGCTCACCCAGTGCATCCAGCTGGTCATCCCAGAATTTTTTGTCTTTTGCAAAACGCTTTTCATTGCCCGCTTTTGCCAGATCTTTTTTCAGGACTGTTTCAAAATCTACCAACTCCTGCGGGCAGGCTGTTCCATATCTGTAATGCGTATATAATTGGAACAGGTCTTCAATCATAACTACAAGCCCACAGGAATCGATCAGTCTGTGATCCATATGTAAAAAGAAACCATTGTATCCTTCCGGAAGCTTCAGCATAATAAATTCACACATCGGGATATTATCTCCGTCAAATGTTTCATAAGCCCACTGCTGCATCAGCTCATCTGCCTTTGCCAGACTTTCCATTCCCGACAGATCCTTCAGCTCAATATCTCGCGAATCCTGCTTCTCTATATACTGTTTTACATTTCCATCTTTATCCGGCTTTGTAAAACGGACTCTGGTACAGCCTGAACGCTCTGTTTCCATCTGAATACATTTTTTTAATAATCCAAAATCCAGTTCTGCCTGTACAGAAGCCACAACACTTACACCGGATACCTGCTGTGTACCATAATCCATGATCCAGTTATGATGCATCTTCTGAGCTGCCGTCAAAGGATAATAATTTCTCATATAATAGATAACCTCCATTGTCCCGTTTTTCTTCTTTATCCGAGACAGAAAACATTGTATATATGCTTCAGGTGAAAAAATATCATATCTTCTCAGAAAATACCAGTACCCCCAGGACTTAATGAACACTTTACAAAAAAATGACCGGGACTTATCATACATTTAACATAACAGTTCAAAGGTGTATTTCTGCTATGTACTATGTCTGATAAATCCCGATCAGGATTTTTTATGTCCGTTTAATCGTATTTCTCAAAGAATTCCATCATCTTGCGCTGATACAGTTCCGGATCCACATAGGCACTGCACAGATGCCGTGCTCCCGGTATGATCACCAGTTCCTTCTCTGCCCTGCAGAGCATATAATTCTGAAAAGAGTTATTCGGATACACATAGGTGTCCTTTTCTCCATGGAAAAAGAGAACCGGTCTTGTATTTTTTTTCATAGCTTCGGCAGTATCTGCATCTTTCATATGAAATCCTGCCAGAAGAGAACAGAACCAGTCCAGTTCCATCAGAAGCAGTGGAATATGATGCAAATGGAACCAGTTAGCTGCCATATCACGCATCTGTCCTTCCATAGACTGAAAACCACAGTCCGCGATCAGGCCTTTTACCTCCGCCGGGAGTGTATGTCCTGCTGCCATCAGTACAGCAGCCGCCCCCATGGACTGTCCATACAGATAAATTGGAAGCTTCTCTTTGTTTCGTTCAGATACATAGACTGCCCATTGCTGCACATCCCATTGTTCCTTTGCTCCAAAGGTGATATATTTTCCCTCGCTGTCACCGCAGCAGCGATGTTCTATAAACAGGACATCACACTGATGCTCATGCAGATATTTTGCCATAAATGACAATGTGCCAAACCGGCTGCCGCGATATCCATGGCTTAATATAACAATCCGTTTTGCATCTTCTGCCGGCAGATATAATGCATGCAGTTTTAATCCGTCAATGCTTTTGATATAACAGTTCTGCATCTTCTGTTCAAGGCACCAGGCCTTACTCTCATTATATTCTCTTGTATAACCATTTCTGGGATGATTTTCCCTGATATGAGACAGTTCAAACCATTTCTTTCTTTCCTTTTTGTGCTCTCCTCTTTTGCAGCAGACCACCATGTTAAAAAAACGCCATCCCACCTCCAGTAATCCCAGAAAGACTGCCAGCAGTATTGCAAACGGCTTAATTAATTTTTTCTTCATCACGATTTCCCCACAGTCCACATTTTAGAATAAGAATTCTGCCTATACGGCTCAAATCACATCGGACAGCTTCTTCGCTCCTCTTTGTCCATGTCTCCTCTGACATAACGAGCATTGAATTCCATATTGATATCGCGGATTTCTCTTTTTCCCTCGATATAATCCTGGTACATCTCCGCAAGACCTGACATGCATCCGTCACAATCTGCTGAAATATTACCCAGTGATTCCTCTACGATCTTTTTACGCTCCTCAACTGTTGTGTCTTTGATCAAATATCCTGGCATTTTGTTCCCTCACTTTGCTTTTATCCTTTTGATTATATATTACTACAAATCTAGGAATCATTAAATTGTTTTGATAGAATTATTATAAGCAACCGCTGATTGCTGCACCAGTTGCGGCCTCTTCTTTGCACTCTGATAAAGTCAGTTTCATCCCGAACATTTTCTCAGCTATCTCACAAAGCACTTTGTTTTTTCTGAACCCATTACCAGATCCGATCATCTGAACAATCTTTATCTCCGTGCCTTTTTCAATCTGAACAAACATATCATAAAGTTCCCGGATCATGCCTTCCAGTACACCATATGTCAGGAATTCCGGTGTGAAATTATCTGATGAAATATTTCTGATTTCCCCACGGAGCCCTGAATCTGTTCTGGTTCCATCAAAAGTTGTCTGCACTTTCATACTACTACTTGAGGCGTCCATTCCTTTTTCTGCAAGTCTTCCCAATATTTCATACAATGGTATATCCTGTCCGGTTGCCTCCTTCATAAATGACCTGAAAAAATTCTCAAGCAATGCATATGCTTTACCACCACACAGGGAGGCTCCAACCAGAAGATATTTTCCCCCAAGAAATGGACGCGCTTCGATTCCCTCCGTCTCAAAATACTGATCTGTCAGAACTGAAATCTGTCCTCCTGTTCCCATATTCACCAGTAATGTATTATTTTCGCTGCCTGCTGCCCCCAGAAAGCTGGCCTGATTATCACCGATTGCTACTGTTACCGGAATATCCTTATACATTCCCAGCACTTCCATATCTTCACAAATTTCCGGCAGTCTTATAGTGTCCATTCTAATTTTATTCAACCAGTCCGTTTCAAAACACTTTTTCTGCACATCAAAAAATCCAAAACTGGCAGCATTGCTGACGTGTACGAGTGGATGGGTTCTCTTTGTCAGACACATTCCAAGATAATCCATGATTGTACAGAATGTATTCGCCTCTATCGGAACCAGATGATGTTTTTCATTATATAAATGTGTGATAAGTCCATAACCAGAAGCAGCCTTGTACTGACATTTCTCTTCGATCTCTTTTAAGAGACTTTTTCCTGTTTTATCATCACAGATATTCCCACGTCCATCCTGCCATGTATACAGTGGACTTACACTTCTCCCCTCAGCATTCAGATAGACAATTCCATGCATCTGTCCGGTCAGACCAATATTGTGTGCATCCGGATATTTATCAATAAACTCATCGACGACTACCTTTGCCTTTTGGATAATCTTTTCTGCATCCTGGATTCGTTCCCACTCATTAGAAGTTCTAATAAAACTTCCATTTTGTATTGTCTTTGCCTCTATTACAGTTGAATGTCTTCTTTCATCAACTTCAACAACCACTCCGCTGATCGTAGTTGTTCCAATATCAATTCCAATTGCTTTCATCCCTGAAATTATCCTCCACTGAAAACTTAATTTCTTAATAAAAAATGCTTATATTACTTAATATTATAACGCGTTTCTGCCAAAAGGAAAACATTTCGCGCACAGCTGCTAATGAAATACACGTAGCTGTTAATGAAAAAAATTATTGACAGGCGTCCTTGCATTTGTTATAGTTGGAAAAACTTAACACAAACTTACGTGAGGGAGTAGTTTGCACGAATGTGTGATTTGTCAACATACTGGTACCTGTACCTGGCAAATCTTAATGAATGAGACTCATGTATGCAATATCACATACAGACATTTGTCTGTATTGTTTTGTTGCATACGTGAGTTTTTTGTATGCTTACATACTTTCAGAAAAGAAAAGGAGATTATTATGGCAATTTTTATTGAATTATTTCTGCTGGGTGTCGGACTTTCCATGGATGCCTTTGCAGTTTCAGTCTGTAAGGGCCTCGGAATGAGAAAACTTAACAAAAAACAGGCCGTTATTATCGGATTGTATTTTGGAGGATTTCAGGCACTTATGCCGCTCATCGGCTGGCTTCTTGGCAGCCAGTTCCAGAAGTACATCACCAGCATTGACCACTGGATCGCATTTATCCTTCTTGGTTTCATCGGCGGCAAAATGATAATTGAAGCCGTCCGTGAATGGAATGAAGAAGAAATCGTCGAAGTCACAGATGCTCCGATTGATCACAAAAACATGCTTGTTCTTGCTGTTGCAACAAGCATCGACGCGCTCGCAGTCGGCATCACGTTTGCTTTTCTTAATACTCCGATCATTGAAGCAATTAGTATTATTGGTATCACAACCTTTGTACTCTCTATCATCGGAGTTATCGTTGGCAACTTCTTCGGAAGCAAATATAAAAGCAAATCGTTAAGAAAAGAATCGAAGGTGGTGCAAACGAAAAAGCAGTATTGAGACTTTTCATTAACTG